>Ga0082212_10011966_pt1 | contig 10958 bp, 11 predicted proteins | sample TergutNt197P3_FD_71548 | JGI IMG/M metagenome (GOLD analysis project Ga0082212, IMG submission 71548) | Neocapritermes taracua P3 segment gut microbial communities from Petit-Saut dam, French Guiana - Nt197 P3 | ecosystem: Host-associated > Arthropoda: Insects > Digestive system > Gut ...
CTCATCTTCTTTGTCTCCTGTAAAAACTCCGTCCTTCTCATGGCTACCACCCCCCCTCAGGCTTTACCATGATCGGACAGATCACATGTTCTTACTTAGGACATTCTACTTGCTCCCTACAGCTGGTTTTCCCCGCCCTTGCAACAGACGCGTCTTTGTGCTAAAAAGATATATTGAACTATCCAAAAATGGTCATTTCTCCAAGGAAGGGCAGGTCATGTTCGGTTCCAAAAAAAAGACGCCCGGCTATTCGTATTTCGCCGCGGGGGTGACCCTCAGTGGCCGGTTGTGCTTTAACGGGGTCATTCGCCTCGACGGACGGCTGCAGGGCGAGATAATATCCTCCGGCACCCTGGTGGTGGAGGAGACGGCGGTCATAATAGGAGAAATCCTGGTGGAGAACATTGTCCTCAGCGGCACGGTCTACGGCAATATCCGGGCCTCCAAGCATGTCCAGCTCAACGCCACGGCCAAGGTCTTCGGGCATATCGACTACGGCGAACTCAGCATTGAAGGGGCTGTGCACGAGGGCAGTTCCCACAAGTTCAGCGCCGAGGAAACATCCGAACTGGAAGTGGAGTGCCGGGAGATACTGGAAGAAGCCGCGGTCCTGGCCGACCGCCAACAGGAAGAACTTCGCATCAAGTGCGAAGGGGCGGCGGTGCGGGCCCCCTCCATGAGAAAGAGAAACACCCTGCCGTCCTCCATCGTCACCTCGCACCTGCCCCCCCCCTTGGCTGAACAGACCTGATTTCAGCCGCCGGGATCATTGAGGCGGCCCCAGCCTCGGGCCGCTGGGCGGAACCCCTCGGCTTCGCGTGCCGCGTTCCCGCTAACCCCGTCAGATCCGGAAGGAAGCAGCGGTCCGCGATGGGCGCGGGCCGTGGATCACCGGGGGGTTCCGCCGAACGGTCTTTCGGGGCCGGGAGGCCCAAAAGCGCCCCCGGCGCTAAAAAATCCCGGCCGTTTTTTTCTCCCTGATCTCGGCGTTCAAAAGCTCGTAATTGGCCAGGATACGCTCCCGGCCGAACAGGGCCTCGAAATGGCCGCACAATACTATTTCCACTTCAGCCAAGGTCTCCAAAAGCGCCACGCTGGCATACATGGCCGCGCCCGAGCCCCCAGGATAATCGATGGCGCCGATGGTGCCGGGGAAATAAGTGTCGCCCACGATCAGGAGTTTTCTTTCCGGCCAGTAAAGGCTCAGGCCGCCGGGGGTGTGCCCGGGGGTCAGGTATAGCCTGAGGCCCGGGTCGGCCAGTCCCAAGGGGCCTTCGTCCAACTCCACCAGGGTGAAGTCGGGGACCGGCCGGTTCCAGTTCCCGTAAAACCAGGGGCCCTGGTTTTGGAAAAATTCGGCCTCAGGCTTGGAGATCGCCAGCGGCAGGCCGTATTCCGAACTGAGCAGGCGGCCGGCCTCCATGTGGTCGGGGTGGCTGTGGGTGAACAGGGCCATCTTGAATCCGGCCGGATCCAGGCCATCGGCTTCGATTTGCCTTTTCAGTTCAGGCCAGTAAAATCCGGCGCCCGGATCGACGATGATTTTTTCAGCCCCGCCGAGGACCGCGGCATTGCTGGAAAATTCGCCGGGCTGGCCGTAAGGGCCGAAACAATAGAAATAAACATCGGGGGCTATCAGCATGGCTCTCCGAACTTTCTAGCGGACAGTAAAAACCGCCGCGCTGGTTTTTACCACTTCGCCCGCCTTAAGGCCCCGCACTTCCAGGCGGGCCCGGCCGCGTTCCAAAGGCACCAGGCAGTGGGCCAGACCCCGTCCGGCCACGGCCTGTCTTTTCAGTTCCCGCCCGTTCAAAAGCCAGACCAGTTCGTCGGCCTCCCCGTCGTTGCGGGCCTGGGCCTTAAGGTTCTGGGCCAGGGTGTTGAGCCCCGGATCCAGGGCGTAAACCTCCCCGTTCAAGGGCCGGACAAGCCCGAAGCCGGGGGCCCGGCCCAAGACCAGCGCCTCTTCATCCGGGTCCAGGTGCGGACAGGCTTCGGGCGGAGGTAAGCCGGCCAGGAAGAATTCTTTTTTCCGGTTGGGGCAATCCGGCCCGGCCAGGAGCCCGCTCTCCGGACAGGCTTCCCGGATCGTAAGGCCGGGGGGGATCGAAAAATCTTCCGGCCTGATTTTTTCAGCCAGAATATCGCTGACCCGCCGCCAGATGGTTCCGGCTCCGGTCACGCCGGAGACCCCGCTCATGGGCCGGGCCCGGAAATCGCCGGCCCAGACGCCCACGACAAAGCCGGTGGTGTAGCCCAGGCACCAGTTATCCCGGAAGCTCCGGCTGGTGCCGGTCTTGACGGCCGCCGGATAAGGGGGATCAAGGATCCCTCCCTCCCCGAAGCCGGTGAGGCGGGCCAGGGGGTCGCTTAAAATGTCCGTGACCAGGAAAGCGGCCTCCGGGCTTAGGGCCGCCTCGGCCGGGGCCGGCCGGCCTTCGGTGTCTTTAAGGAAGCCCTCCGGGCCTTTAAGGATGATCTCCGGCCTGAAGAAGCCGCCGTCAGCCAGGGCGGCGTAGGCCAGGGTCAGGTCCTTAAGGCGCACTTCCCCGCCGCCCAAGGCCAGGGACAGGCCGTAATATTCGGCGGGCTTGTCCAGGCTGGTCAGGCCCAGGGCCTTAAGGAGGCTCAGAAAAGGCGAAAGGCCCAGGCTGAAGGCCAGGCGGACCGCCGGGAGGTTCAGGGAACTGGCTAGGGCCAGGCGGGCCGGGACCGGGCCGTGGACCGTGCGGTTGTAGTTGGAGGGGCTGAAGCTGCCCCCGCGGGCCAGGTAATCCGCGGCCGCATCGTCCAGGAGGGAGGCGGGGTGGATCAGCCCGGCGTCAAAGGCGGCGGCGTAGAGAAAGGGCTTGAGGGCCGAGCCGGGCTGGCGAAGGGCCAGGACCCCGTCGTTCTGGCCGTCGTCGTCGAAAAAATCGGCCGATCCCACCCAGGCCAGCACCTGGCGGCCGGGGTGGGACAGAACCAGCACCGCGGCCTGGCTCAGTCCCTGGGCCCGGAAATTCTGAACGGTTTCGCGCACAACGGCCTCGACCTGGGTCTGAAGATCCAGGTCTAAGGTGGTGGTTATGACGGGCGGGGGGGCCGGCCCGAAGTTTCGCCGCACCCGGCTGACGAAGTGAGGGGCCAGAAAGGGGCCGGACCTGGCGGACAGGGCCAGGGGTTCGGCCTCGGCCCGGGCCAGTTCCGGGCCTTTCAAAAGGCCCTGCCGGGCCAGCCGCCGGAGGATGAGCCTGCGGCGGGCCAGGGCCGGCCCCGGGTCTTTGAAGGGATCGAGGGCTCCCGGGGAGGCGGGGAGACCGGCCAGGAAGGCGCTTTCGGCCCAGGACAGGCCGTTGACAGACCGGCCCAGGTAAATCGAGGCCGCGGCAGCGAAACCCTCGGCCAGCCGGCCGCAGGGGGCCCGGTTGAGATATTCGGCCAGGATGCGGTCCTTGGAGTTGTGGCGCTCGATCAGCAGGGCCCACCACAACTCCTTGAGCTTGCGGTCCAGGGTCCGGGGCCCGGGGGTCAGGCCCCGGCTCAGGCGGGCCAACTGCATGGTGATGGTGGAGCCGCCGCTTACGATGCGTCCGGCCTTAAGGTTGCGCCAGCCGGCCCGCAAAAAGGCCAGGGGATCGAAGCCCGGGTGAAGACGGAAGCGCTTATCCTCGGCGGCCAGCACCGCGGCCACCAGGCGGGGGCTGAATTCGTCCAGGGGCCGTTCGGACCTCAGGGCCGGCCGGGGTGGCAGGAATTCCTTCAGGAGCCGGCCCTGGCGGTCCGTGACCCGGACCGACCAGTTCCACGTCTCCTCCGCCAAAGGGTCCGGCCAAAGGCCCAGGGCCAGCCAGAAGAGCCCGAGGGCCGCCAGGGCACCGACCGCCAGGGCCGGCCAGGCTCCCCGTTTCCGTCCGTCCGGCCGCTTTTGGCGCATATGGGGGAAGTTCAGGCGGTGCCGGCGAAGAGGAAGGCGTTCTTGCCCCTCTTTTTGACCATATACATGGCCTCGTCGGCCGCGGCCAGGAGGGCGAAGCCTTCGGCGCCGTGGTCGGGAAACAAGGCGATGCCTATGCTGGCTCCGACCTGGCAGTGGGCGCCGTGAAACTCGATGGGCTCGGACAGGTTTTCAATGATCTTGGCGGCCACGAAGCCGGCGTCTTCCGGGCGGGCCAGGTTGGCCAGCACGGCCAGAAACTCGTCGCCGCCCAGGCGCCCCACCAGGTCGGATTCGCGGACGCTGTTCCGCAGCCTTTCGGCCACCGTGTGCAGCACCGTGTCGCCGACGGCGTGGCCGTAGGTGTCGTTGACGTCCTTGAAGCCGTCGAGGTCTATATACAGAAGCGCCACTTTGTAGCCGCCCCGTTTGGCCAGGCTGAGGATCTGCGCCAGGCTGTCCTTGGTCATTCTCAGGTTGGGCAGGCGGGTCAGGGGGTCATGGTTGGCCAGGTGCTCCACTTTGGCCAGGCGGCGCCAGGCCACGAGGGCCGCCAGATAGGCGCTGACGGTCTGCACCGTTTCCACGTCGCTCCGCCCCAGGCGGGGGCTGAAAGGCCGCTGTTCACCCAGCCGGCCCGTCACCAGGAGGGCCACGAGTTCGTTGCGCAAAAAAACCGGCACGGAAATGAGGAAGGGGAGCTTGAGGGTGTAGCGCAAACCGGCCAGGCGCCAGGATGGGTCGGCCCCGGTGATCAGGACCGGGGCCAGGGGATTGAGAAACTCCGGGTCGACTTCCAGCCGCCTGTCTTCCAGGGCCAGCCGCTCGGACTTTGAATAGCCCTGGAGCACGGAGGGTATAAAAAGGCCGCTGTCGGCCTCGGGCAGGAGAACGGCGGTGCGCCGCATATTCAGGGCGCGGTTCAGGCGCCGGCTGACCGAGGTGAAGAAGGCGTCGTTATCCAGGTCCCGCCCCAGGCCCACGGCCAGTTCGGCCATCAGTTTGAAGCCCTGCCGCCTCTGTTCCAGTTCCTGGCGCATGGCAATGGACTGGGTGTCGACCTGAAGCGTGCGGGCCAGGGTGTATTCGGACATCCGGCGCAGATAGGTCAACTCGCGGCGGAGTTCCTCGCTTTCGGTCCGGGGGGCGGTTTCGGACATCAGGGGGCCTCGCTGAACAGGGTCAGGACCCCGGTCCAGTCCAGGCTCCGGGACCGGCCCTTGACCGGGGCTATTTCCACGCCGGTGTAAATGCCCAGGAGCGGGACCCGGCCGGCAATCTCCCGCTGGATGATGACGGCGTCTTCTATGTCCAGCCCGGCGTGGCCGGCGGCGCGTCCGGCGCAGTCGATATAGGTGGCGAAGAGGGGACGGCGGCCGCCGAGACCGTCGAAGAGGGAGCCCACCTTGGGCGGTATATAGTCCAGGTCCAGGCTGCGGTACATGACCTGGAATTCGGTTCCCTCGACCATGTCCGGCTCGAACATGACCAGGCCCCCCCGTTCCTGGTCCAGCCCCAGGCAGAGGCGGCTGGCGTAGCTTTCTTCCTTAAAGGGGGCCCATTTGTCCTCTTTGTTGACCCCCAGGATGAGGAAGAAGGGGTAGTCCTCGGTCCGGATGAAACGGCCCAGGAGCCGATCCAGGAAGGCCAGGGCCGGCTGGCCGTTTATTTCCAGGATGACCTGGCGGTCGGCCTTGGTGACCGTGAAATACCCGGTGCCCGGGTGGCAGCCGTGCATGATGATGCTGTCCAGGCGGATATTTCCGGAAAAGATCAGGGCCAGGGCGCTGTGCTGGCCCAGGTCGTGGCCGGTCCATTGCCAGTAGGGCGAACAGGCGTAATCGGCCATCAGGCCGGCCCCCACCAGGGCCGGCATAAAGCCCAGGCCCCGCTCCAGACCTTTAAGGAAGGGGGTGGCCATGATCAGGCGCAGGTCGCCCTGGGAGCGGTTGACGGCATCGTAAAAAAGCATGACGGGCGAAGTGTCGGTGAGGCTGAGAGCGGCCAGTTTCCGGCCGAGTTCAAGCCCGGCCTCTTCCTCATCCCGGTCAAGGCCGTCCTGGGTCAGGACCTCGCACTGGACATCTTCCAGCCAGATGGCCGCCAGGACGACCTGGCAGCCGGCGTAGCCGAATCTGTCATTGGTGATGGCCCCGACCGCCCCGCCGCCGATTATTTTGGCTTTCGGCCCCAACACCGAGGCCGCCGCTGAAATCAAAGCCTTGGGATCGTGGCGGATGGTGGAAAACAAAAGGGCCAGGTCGCAGGGGCGGCTCCGGTCGGCCTCTTTCAAGGCCCCGGCCGCGGCCTGCTTGCCGGCCCGGATGGTGTCTGGATTGTCGCTGTAGCCAACGCCTACGCGCATTTACGCCTGTCTGGTTTCCAGCCGCCTCGCCATAGTTCAGGAGGCGTCAACCGGCTCGGGTTTCCTTTAAGCAAAACCAGCCAAAACAAGTTTTTGGCCGGGCTTCCATCACAAAACTTGTTCTAGCTTAACACATTTGGGGGTCAAATTCCACTCCGGCCCTCGGCCGCTTCCCAGATTATTTCCGCCACCAGCCGGCCGCAATCGACGAGTTGGGCGATGGATTGTTCCTCCCTGGGGGTATGGGCCTGGCTGAAGCCCGGGGCCAGACCCACCGCGGTCAGGCCGTGCTGGTTGAAATGGTTGCCGTCCATACCCCCGCCGGTACCCGTGACGCGGGCGGTCAGGCCCAGGTTTTTCATGGCCCGGCGGGCCAGGTCTATGGCCGGATGGTCTTCTTCGACCCGGAAGGTCAGGTATTCAAGGCTGGTTTCCATTTGGGCCTCGGCTCCGAATTCCCGGGCGGTCTCTTCAAAGACCAGTTTCACCTTTTCGAGATAGGCCTTAAGTTCCGCCTGGTCCGTGCTGCGGGCCTCGCCCTTTATCTCGCAGCGCTCGCAGACGATATTGGTGGCCTGGCCGGCCTGGATGACGCCGAAATTGCTGGTGCTCACGGGGGACAGCCGCCCTTCGGGGAGGCGGGTGAGGGCGGTGGCCGCCACTCGTATGGCTGAAAGCCCGGTCTCCGGGGCGATGCCGGCGTGGGCGCTCCGGCCATGGACGGTTATGAGGAAACTGTATTGGGTCGGCGCCTGGTTGACGATGAGGCCCAGGTCGCCGCCGCAGTCCAGAACGTAAGCCGTCCGGGCCTTGAGCCGGCTGAAGTCCAGGTGCCTGGCCCCCAAAAGCCCGATCTCCTCGGCCGCTGAAAAGACGACCTCCACCTCGCCGTGGGGCCGGCCCGCGGCCCGCACCCGGCGCAGGCCGTCGAGGATGGCCGCCAGGCCTGTCACGTCGTCGGCCGCCAGGATGGAAGTGCCGTCGCTGGTGATGATTCCCCGGGCCTCGTCCACCACCGGCCGGATGCGGCCGTGATTTTCCACCCGGTCCATATGGGCGGAAAACATGATCACGGGCCGGCCCGCCTCGCCGGGCAGGCGGGCGATGAGATTGCCGGCCTCGCCGCCGAGACGGCCTCCGACGTCGTCCTCTTCCACGTCAAGGCCCAGGGCGGTCAGCCTGGCCCGAAGATCGTCGGCGATGGCCCGCTCCTTAAGGGAGTTGACGTTCAACCGGACCAGGTCCAGGAAATCTTCGATTATGGGGGCTGCGGGCATGGAGGGTTCAGGGCCGCCCGGTCGGGGGCTCATTTCAGGCGGTAGGTGATAAGCCCGTGGGTGGGGTCGTAGGGCGAAACGGCCACTTCCACCCGGTCACCCATGAGCACGCGGATCTTAAAGCGCTTGAGCCGGCCCGAGAGCATGGCCCGGATCTTCACGCCATCGGCGGTTTCAACTTCCATGTGGCCGCCGCCCAGGGTCTGGGTGACCTTGCCTTCCAGTTTGATCAGGTCTTCTCTAGCCAAGATCACCTCTTTATGGTTTTTGGGGCCGTTGAGCTTTATAAATAACGCTGGTCAATATTTCATTGTATCTTACCGGCCCCTGGTTAGTCAACGATTTTTGCCTCTCTCCCGGGCCTTCGGCGGGAGAGAGGCGCCCGGGTCATATTATCTCGCCCCGCAGCCGGGCGATGCGCTCCTCCAGGGGCGGATGGGTGGCGAAGAGATTTTTCAGCGAACGCTGGTTCAAGGGGCTGACGATGTAAAGGTGGGCCGCTCCCGGGACGGAGCGCCGGGACTGGCCTTGCCGGCGGCCCAGCTTGTCCAGGGCCGAGGCCAGGCCGTCAGGGGTGCCGGCTATGTCGGCCCCCCCGTCATCGGCCAGGTATTCCCGCGAGCGGGAAATGGCCGCCTGGATTATCAGGGCCGCCATCGGGGCCAGGAAGGCCATCAGGAGGGCCGCTACCGGGTGGCCGCCGCCCCGGTTTCGGCCGGAACCCAGGAACATCAGGCCGAAGCGGGTAAGGTCGGCCAGGAGCATGACCGCCCCGGCCAGGACCGCGGCCAGGGAACCCACCAGGATGTCGCGGTTCTTGACGTGGGCCAATTCATGGCCCAGCACCCCGGCCAGCTCTTCGCGGTTCAGAAGGTTTAAAAGGCCCGTGGTCACGGCCACCACCGCCTGGCCGGGGCCGCGGCCGGTGGCGAAGGCGTTGGGGGCCGGGTCGTCCACCACGGCCAGGCGGGGCATGGGCAATTCCGCCCTCTCCGCCAGGTGGGCCGTCAGGGCGTGGAGTTCCGGAGCCGCTTCCGGACCCACCAGCCGGGCCCCGGTCTGGGCCAGCACCAAATTGGCCGAAAACCACCAGGCCGAGAGGTTCATCACCAGGGCCAGGACCAGGGCGGCCTTCAAACCCTGGTCGCCGCCCAGAAGGAGGCCGAAGGACAGGACCACCAGGGTCAGGGCGGTCAACAGGAGGACTGAACGGATATGGTTGTCGAGCATGGTCCGCCTCAGGATCCGAAAAAGCGGCGCACCGTCTTGAAGTTGTCCCGGACCAGATCCGCTCCCACCACGGCCGGGCCGTGGCCGGGCAGGACCAGGTCAACTTTTTCCAGCCCGGCCAAAAGGTCCAGGCTGGCTGAAAGGGCCTGCGGGCTGCCCCCCGGGAAATCGACCCGGCCGATGGAGCCGGCGAAGAGCACGTCGCCGGTGATCAGCAGCCCGGCCTCCGGCCAGTGGAGGCACAGGCTGCCCGGGGTGTGCCCGGGGGTCAGGTGGAGTTGGACGACCTTGTCGCCCAGGTCCAGGGGCCCCGGCTCCAAAAGGCGGCCGATGGAGCCCCGGGGATAATCCAGGCCCATCCAGGGAAAGAATTCCCGGCCCGCCCCGGCCAGGAATCCGGCCTCCGCCTCGCTCATGGCCTGGACCGCCCCATAGTCGAATTCCAGAAATTCCCCGGCCTCCATATGGTCGGGGTGACAGTGGGTGTGGAGGACCAGGCTTATGTCCCGGGGGCTTAGGCCGTCCTCCTCCAGCCTGGCCGCCAGGGCCGGCCACAGGTGCTTGTGCCCGGGGTCGATGATGACTTTTTCCGGGCCGTCCAGGACGATGGTGTTGCAGTTGTTTTCCCTGGCCGAGCTGAAGGGGTAGAAATAAACCGAAGGGGCCACCAGCATGGTCGTCTCCTTGGATTAAAGCTGTTTTCCAAGGCTTAAGAATAAGCCCAATTTCCGCCCCCGTCAAGCCGGGACTAAGTCACGAAAAAGAGGCATTGTTTTTTTAGACATTCCTTATTGCGCTCTGAAAAATGACACTCGATTTTTTCAGTCAGGTCCATTTTTACGCCGACATTTTCGGCAATAAACGGCACGGCGGTTTTTATTGCGATAAACCCGTCGCGCTTGCAGCAGCGCGGACCGCCCGATCCGGCGATATTTTTAAGGCATTCCGCGGTCATCAGATTGGATAGTTTCCAGCTATTGCCGGCCAGGGGTGTGCTGCCGGTAATGATACTCGTAAATATGCCCGCGCTGGTTCCGGCCCCGCAGTTGCCCCAAAGCCCGCATATGCCGCCGGGTACCTGGCTGCCCCGCTGACTCATGATCTTCAGCGCTTCCGTAAGGTCGATCCGGCCGCCGCAATTACGATAGGCCGCCAATAGAGCGGAGCCTATCAGAACATGATGCTCCGGTCCATGCATATGCACGGTGGGGTTTTGCATGATCTCATTGGCGATGGCGTAAGGGTCGCGCTTTTCCGTATTGGCGCAGTAATAAAAAATCACCGGCCTGCTTTTCGCGCCGTGGCATTCGTCGCATATGAAATGGCCGTCTTCGCATTCGGCGTTGGTCGCGAAACTCCGGCCGCAGCCGGAACATTCAGCTTCATGGGCCTCTTGACTGTATACCAGTGGTTGGCCGCAGAGAAGGCAGGCCTTTTCAAGTTCATTGCCGCTCATTTTTTATAATCTCCTAAAGCCATTTGCAAGAAGGAGGTAAAGCAGAATTGGCAGTTCTTTAAATACACCCGTGAGGCTTACCCAACCCGGCAAGTTTACAGGCCCCCCGGCCAGGGCCTGAAGGAAATAGCTCATAGATATATTTGAGCTTTAGCCCCGTCAGCCGGGTAATTAGCTTGACCATAGGCGGGATGCCATTGGCCCTGTAGTGATCTTGGAGGGCCTTAATCACGGTCCAATGTTCGTCAGTCAACTCAATGTCCTCATTCTGGCTGGCGTACTCTGTCCATGATTCGTTCCAGTCGTTGAAATCAGCCAAAAAACCTTCGTCATCAACTTCAAAAATTTCCCCTTGATATTCAACGGTAGGCATGGACGCTCCCTTAAACATCGAACACAAAACCGGAAAGAAACTGTTTGAAAGCTTCCTTTTGATCACCCGTTAATGGCGGGCAGTCATCAGCACCTTTAATTCCTTCCATCACTCTGGTGGCGAAAAGCATACAAGTCGGCAGGCCGCACTCTTTACAGTTTGTTTTGGGTAATAGTTTTAAGACTTGCACCATCGTTGGCTTGGGGGGGTCTTCATACTTAGGCTCAATGGTCTTCCGGTTCTCCCAGGCGTCATTGATTTCTTTCATCAGCCACTTTAAAATGTTTTCTCCTTCTTCTTCGTCTTTCAAGGCGTTGACGCAAATCTGCTTGGCATGAACA
>Ga0082212_10011967_pt1 | contig 10958 bp, 9 predicted proteins | sample TergutNt197P3_FD_71548 | JGI IMG/M metagenome (GOLD analysis project Ga0082212, IMG submission 71548) | Neocapritermes taracua P3 segment gut microbial communities from Petit-Saut dam, French Guiana - Nt197 P3 | ecosystem: Host-associated > Arthropoda: Insects > Digestive system > Gut ...
CTTATGTTTCTGTCAGCCACGTCCGTGTCTTCAGTCTCAGTGGTCTAAGAGAATCGGAACCTCAGGATAAAGCTGCAGAATGCATATTGCAGGTATAGCAATATAGGCCCACATGCTATGCTCAGGACTACAGCAAACAGTAAGAAGTTACATTCAGAAGTTCCCATTTGCATGTCAGCCTCACACTACACTATATCGTTAATTTCATATTGATATACAAGCCCTTCCACACTGTGATAATGTGGGTTTTCTTACAACTCAAACCGGAGAACTTGGCGGCCGGTTTATAAATGTCATATTTTCTAGTTAATTTCATGTAATCAACAGAATAATTTCCTGCTGTTTGCCAACTAAACCTCTGTTTTTTTTCATTTTATAATTCTTCTTAGTTACTTTTTATTGTGCGATTTCTTCTCGCTTTAATGCTCTACTCTGTAATACTAAAACTCTGATTGGTTGTAACGTTTCAGATAACACCAGAGTACGTCCAAAATATAAATAAAAGGATCAAAAAGCAGGAAAACTGGAACAGACGAATGAGAACGAAAATTATGGAATTAACGGGAGTAAGTACATTCTCTCTTAATGGTTTATTTTATGTTTGGTTATATTTGGGAGATGTGCTATGCATCATTATTATAATATGGATTCTGTTTTATCTAGTTGAGCCCAGTTGCAAAATGTATACACGAATTGCTTTTATATCACCATTAATAAGAAATCTGCTATGGCAAATTTGTTATGGCACAAAAAATATGGCTTTTTATATGAACATTCTTCTTCTATCCTTCTCCTCCTCTTAATATGAAGATGACACTGTTCATTTCCTTACCCTTAAATGTGAAGATTCCTAACTGGTTTCATTGTACTGCAGGAGCGACTGGAGACAGAAATAGCGGGGCCAACCAACAAGCTTGATGTCGACTCTCTAATCACTTACAAGAGAAGTCTAGCGAAACAAAACAAGGTCTTCGCCAAACAGATCAAGAAGGTAATTATTAGTCCTTTCTTTTACACTTCTTGTTCTACTTCAGGGGCACCTGTTGGGCAATGCTCCTCCAGGCCTACCATTTCACAAGCTGAGGCTCTCTGTTTTAAAATTCATATAAACGCACCTCAGTCCTCTTGGCAGGCAGAAGTTTGAAAATCTGAACATATACAGCGTGATTCAAAAAGATGGACTCAACTTCGTACATCTGTATTTACTAAACTACACATGGCATGTGAATGATCTACATAACATTTGAAAGAGGAGGTTGTAAGTTACAAAATTGAGTCCATCTTTTTGTATCACGCTGTATTTAACATTATGTGAGATGTCTGAGAGCTATTTTCCTTACAAGCAATCTCTTACTATACAGCTGTTCCTATTGGCTTGTCCTGTTCTCAAATTTAGGATTTAACTTCCACCCGCAATATTGTTATAGATTCTAAACAATAAAAATGTGAAGATCTAAGTTTACATACATTTTGAAGACCCAAATCTTCTGAGGTATGACACTGGGTCTTTGAGTAACCAGTTTTCAACATGTTAAGGGATTATGCTGCCCTCATATTCATAATCAAGCAGAAGTTGACCCTTAAGATGAGGGCAGCATAATCCCTTAAATCTTCAAGAAATACTCACCCTACAACATAGCGTCACATTGCACAAGATTTGAACATTCAGCAACACTGCTGCGTGAAACCCTTATGTCACAAGTCCATTCATTTTCCTCACTGTCTTCCCCTGCGTCTGGATCCATCTCCTCATCTTCATCAATAATGTTTCTTTTATTGACAGATGTATTCTACTTGATACATGTACTAACCATGTCCTTATGTTTCTATTTGTTGCAGATCTGTACCTCAATGCCTGGTACAGGAAAACAGGCTGAACCTGCAGCAGAATGCAGTAATCATAATCAGTAGCTAAGATATTTTGCGTTACCTTTCCTTATTGTAAGAAAAATTTTTTTCATGTAAGTTCTAGAATGTAGTTATAATAATAATGTCATAAACAATAGCTAAGATATTTTTATTGCCTTTTCTTATTTTGTTTTCTGTATATGTTACTTCTTTTTTTGTAAAAAAAATCCTTTTCATGTAAGTTCTTCTTATGTAATAAAATTCCATTTTTTGTAAATTACTTCTTTTTTTGTGATAAAACTCCCTTCCTTGCCAAGTCCTTTCCACTTGATACAAACAGTCCCAATGGAAGATTTCATGCAGGGGAAAACATACATTGGTTGGCACCATTAAGACACCTTCCTTTGTTCATGTATGCCATCTTTTGACCCTGAAATTAAAATTAGGATAGTTGAAGAATTATAAAGAAATATTTTGTGAACTTTTATCTAACATTTCCTGAGTTAAGAACTTTCTCAGTGAAGGAATGTGGAATGGAGAAATTCTTCTGGCAGATTTTAAATTAGAACATGGTGTTGGCTCCCAAAATTTTTTCTGCATAACACAGATTCTGAAGTTTTGCTACAAATGATTGGTTCGTGGACTGTTAATAAACATTCCACAGACACAGACTAAACTTCTCTGCAAACATTGGTTCCTGACAATCTTAGACAATGATCAGCTTGATACACACTTCCTTTATATTACAATACGATTATTATAATCGTCTGCGTGTTTGGAGCATTATATGCTCATCATCAGGAGGTTGAATTGTATTGATGCAGCATCTGGTATCGTCACTCTCAGTAAGTGGCCGTCTGGTGCACCAGATGGCCACTTACTGAGAGTGACGATACCAGATGCTGCATCAATACAATTCAACCTCCTCATGATGAGCATATAATGCTCAAAACATGTAGGGGATTTAATAAATGTATTGTAAAATAAAGCAAGTGTGTATCAAATTGGTCATTGTCTAAGATTATACTACGATTCACGGTCAACAAAATATAAAAATTTCCTCCCAATGTCTGCAAGTGTGTTCTAGCTCTGGGCATGAACATTTCTACTTTGATTTTTATACTCCATTGACGTCCATCCCCCAAACAGGGCAGTGAATGTAAGTCTTCAATGGGCTTTGAGCTTTCACTTGTTCACGTGATTGAGTGATGATATATTTACACACTGTACCTTGCCTTCCATTGCCAACAGGAAGAAAAACACATTATGGACTAAACTCCTTTGCAAACTTTATTTGTAGGTGTAAGTACTCGCACTTGGAGGGGGGAATAAGAGAGTTGAGAAAGTTGTTATTTATACTGTACATAAAAGTAACAAAATTATTTGCCTAAAAAGTCAAGAAGTGAAGTCAGTACAAAGTGCACAACATGGCCTACTGTGATGTTTGGGGATTTAACATTATATAAATTATTTTTGAATATAACAAATAATGAAATAAAAACGCCAATTAAAAGGATACAGTAGTTACAGGAAAAAACATAACTTACTTCACCACTGCATAACAAGCAACGATTTGTTCATTCATGCAGTTATACAAAACAAGATCTAAAATACAGATACAAAAACTGAATATGTATTTAGAGAATAAAATAACCATAAATGTATATCTATTTTATGTACAGTATTTGGACTTGGAATTGAGGAAGAAGGTAGTGACATGCTACATCTGGAGTATAGCTTTATATGATGCTGAAACTTGGACACTTTGGGCAGTAGATCAGAAACACCTGGAAAGTTTTGAAATATGGTGCTGGAGAAGGATGGAAAACATCAGTTGGACTGATCATGTGAGAAATGAAGAATTGTTGCCTCGAGTCAAGGAGCAAAGGAATATCCTAAATGAAACAAGTAAACGGAAGGCTAATGGGATTGGTCACATTTTGCGTAGAAACTGCCTTCTACAACGGGTTATTGAAGGAAAGAGAAAAGGGGGGATAGAAGTGACAAGAAGAAGATGTAGGAAGCTACTGGATGACCTTAAGGAAAGGAGAGGACACTCTCATTTGAAGGAGGAAGCTCTATATCGCTCTAGGTGGTGCGCTCACTTTGGAAGAGGCTTTGGACCTTTCATAAGACAGACTACTTAATGAATGAATGAAGGTACAGTGTTGACTATTTCCATATCCATATGGATTTTGTAATCCTGTAAGAATCCACACAATGAGAATAAGTTTTATATATACGTATATATATATATATATATATATATATGAGTCTGAATGTGATGTCACTCTGCTCCTTCAAAACATCAGTCAATGTGGTGTGACATCCCAGTAGATTTGAATCTTCATCAACTCTGGTGTGAGAACCTCTCTAGTCCTGCAGACTGACTGGAGATTAATACTGCTGGAAAATATTTATGGGGGAAATACATATATAGACATGTCTCATGTCATCTTTTGGAAGCAGCCCATTTGAATTCACAGGTAGCTTTGTACTGCTGCATACTACACAAATCAATCTGGGAAGTGGGGAGGACATGGCCACTCAAATCAATACGGAGGAATATAATGGGATAAATTTAGCTTAATAAGGCTTACAAACAAGCAGTGAGGGCAGATATTCTATTATTATATTGGTACCACATATAGTTCCAGGAGATGACAGGTAAAGTTCTACTTGTTATAGTATTCATTCAATTACCACATACAAAAAGGAAAATTATGAACTTAACGCTGTTTTCTCCACCCTCTGTCCTAGTTCCAGATATTCTTATTGCACTCTGTTCTACAACATGCTCAATCTTTATCTTTTTGTGACAGTGACCTTCCTGACTTCATACCCACACCAAACAGGCAAATTAAAGATGCTGAAAAAACATGTAATAATTTTGCTTAAGCATACAAACAAAGACACAAACTTATATTCCTATTGCACTTAATTCAGCACTATAATCTCAAGAATATAGACATTCCCAAGAACATTCCACACAGAAATATGAGGTAAATAATTTACATTTTCATATGATCAAAATAAGATAATATGAGAAACAATGCTACTGGATTTCAAATACGTTAAACAGTGCATATCTGCACTTTCACCATTGTACTTAGTCACAGTCACAGGCCCATGCAATTGTAAGATACCACAGATCAAACTGGAGTAAGTCAGGTTAGGGTAGGTTAGGTCATGTTTAGGTTCAGAAAAATATACAAACTTCTTTTTTGTTTCCCTACAGACACTGCATTTTGGTAATTTTAACAAACGTATCAGGTAATATAACTCACATTTAAGATTAATATCTGTATAGAAATGTTCAAAATTTTAATTTCTACTTCAAAACCCGCTTTAACATACAAACCAGTCATTTTTTAAACAAACAGTTTACAAAAAAGTATAGAACGTCATACAAATACTTTCCAACACATCCATTAAAGGGATTCAGACAAATGTAATATGAAGGACAGGGAAAATACTCTTGATATACTGCAATAAGAATTAGGTCTGTGATTTGCCTGAGTACAGTCACCACATACCAGTATCTGTCAAAAATTATTCCTTTATTCTTAATTCATTTAAAAAAGATAAGCAACATGCCATGATGCTACACACATATACAACAAGGGAAGGTGAAGCTCCACCTATTCCCTTTCAATTCCCTAGAGAAATCAGCCCTCAGTACCCATTGGATACGACACTATATGGAGCCCAGACCCATTCTGGACTTGGTGAAATATTCCAAATGCAACTGCTGAGAACTGAACAACAGTGATTTCACCTGTTACTTTACTGATTGAGCTGTAATGTACTAAGGGAAAAATTACTATAAAAATTTTAGGTTCTAAGTACATGATACTTCCACGTGCATGCATCATCTTTCTCTTATGTGTGTGTACACAGTTCCCTAATTGTTCATACACTACAATTTTAAGGGTTCATATCCTATGAGAATGTCCCACACTACTGCTGATAGCAAGAATGTGCAGCTGCAATAGCACAGTCAGTACAGCAACTTGGCCACAGTCTATGGTTTGAATACCAGACAGGCAGAGGGAGTTTTCTCTTCTGCAAAACAACCAGACCGGCTCTGGGCCCCATCCAGCCCCTTATTCAATGGCTACTGGTGTTCTTTCCCTGAAGTAAAGCAACTAGGGCATGAGGCATCCCACTCAGCTCCATCTAGCACCAAGGTTGACAGTGAGTGCAGCTAAACATCCACTCAACCTAAATGCCTTCATGACATAGACAGGGACAGCAAGTAGTATGAACATAACAAGCATTTTCAATAATAAGACTCCCATGTCTCCTTCTCCTTGCTATAAATACAATAAGCGGGTTATTAAGGATGATCCATACTTTTAATATGTTCCATCTTCTGTGCATTAATCAGATCCATAATATATAAAAACCAACAAAACGCACTTCAATGTCTATGAGGTATTTTATTCACATTGTTCTCAATGACATATTTCTGCCACTATTGCGCCCATCTTCAGGGTGATATTATTACAAGAATACACAACGAACCACATTTATACCATTGTATTCTTGAAATATCACCCTGAAGATGGCTGCAATAGCAGCCGAAACATGTTGGTAAGAATTCAGTGAATAAAATACATCATAAACATTGAAATGCATTATGTTGGTTATTTACAATTATGGTTCACTCTGTTTTATTTCTTCCAAATAACCACACACAACAGCATGATGAGGATGCCCTAACAGCCACATAATATTCACAGTACTCAAATGTAACTTGCATGATGTTCACACTCTTGGTAGTCCACTTTCATGTATATATAAATGCCCCTTCAACTGACGTTTGCAGCCTCTCAAGTCTCAGCACCAGTCATGCTGATACAGCAGCAATACCCAAGGCTTAACCCTCTTTCAACCAACCCTAGACTACGGGAGAATAAAATAATTCACACTCCTGTGACCCTACTGACAAAGCTCAATTTGAACAAAATCAAAACTCTGCAAGCAGAATATAACTTAACTACTATACATATCAGATAACAAGTGTCCATGCTTAAGTACGTCAACTAATGAGAGGCCTTGCAAAACATGCTGCTTCAGGTCGACCAAGTTACATTTGAGACCACCGTTTTAACCAAATTCAAGAACATTCAGCTTGAGATTTTAGGTTATATAAAATATGTCAGCTGCAGACTAACTGAATAGTATTGTCCTGACTGAGTGAGATGGTAAATTATTCATGAATGTTGCATGGCAAGGGATTCAAAACAAGGAAATCTTCAGCTTACTTTTATACATCAAGAAATATTCATCAAAAAAATGTCTGCCAGCAATGCAAGTAATCCAGCCCAGATGCAAATAGATATCTCCTGAACATAAGAATTACAGTACTGTTCGTACACCAGGCCTGCTCAACCTTGTATGTAGCAAAGACAGCTTCAGAAAATTTGGTCTGCATGCAAGCAACATGAAATTAAATACACAAAATGAAAAATGAGTAAGTACACATACATGTATACTTTTACCGGTGTATTTGTCATACAGCTCATAAATTAATAAATTACTGACAACACTGGACAACATATTTCAAAAAAAATTTTGTATCTGTGATGAATATGTTATTAATTTATATGTTGGCATCTATTAAGTTAGAAAAGGGACAAAAAAAAATTACTTGGCTCCTTGGTAGGGACATCCCTTGCCACAGTCCAGCAGTAGTCAGAGAGCATAGCACAGTTCCATTTCCCTTGATATCTCTTCTCAAATAAAGAAATGTCTTGATGGAAATGTTCTCCATGTTCATCACTCATTGCACCACAATTCTTTGGGAAAAAAATCCAAATGCAAGTGAAGGAAGTGTATTTTTAGTCACATGTTGCAGCCTAATTTCTCGTCGGTCTGCAAAAAGTTGTTTACTAGCTCCTCAGAGTTTTGAGCCCTTCTGTTTCCCAAAAATCCTTTTACTACAATTTTAAAACTGTCCCAAGCCACCATTTCGTTGCCTTAAAGGAGCCTGTCATAGTATTTGTCCTTCTTAAGGTCTCGTGTTTGTGGACCGATGAAAATATCTTCTTTCAATTTCCCCTCACTTAGTCTGGGGAAATTTTCTCGCACGTAAGTAAAGGCAGCTTCTTCTTGGTTCATGGCCTTTACAAAATTTTTCATCAGACCAAGCTTTAGATGCATGGATGGCAACAAAATTTTACTCATTTCCACTAGTGGTTGATTTTCCACACTCATGTTTCCTGTTTCCAAAGATTTTCTGGCAGGCCAATCCTTTCTTGAAAAATGAAGAGACCAAGTTCTGCTGTCCCATTCACAAATGAACCAGCCATATTTTGTGAGTCCTTGTTGTAGTCCGAGTAGTAACTCAATCACTTTTAGGTCACCACAGATTTGCCATTTGAATTTATCTTAATTAATGGCTTGTATCACAATCTTCACGTTCTCATACGACACCTTATTATGTACTGAATGACCAACAGGAATATATTTGGAAACGGTCTGATAAATACTTGATGAAGGTAGCTGAGGGGATGGGCACCATTTGATGAAATATTAATATTCATTCAATTATTTACCCTCATTTTAGCAGATAAATTTAAGAAGTATGTATTAAAAATGTTAGCTATGTTTTGATGGTCTTTAATTGTTTTTCCATCAATATTCAATGCAGATACACCATCCTTATTTTTTATTGAGGTTTCTGTTTTAACAATGTCCCATATAGTCTTAACTTTGTTATTGGAATTTGTAATAAGTTTATCATAATGTAATTTTTTAGCCATCTTTATAACTTCAGATAGAAATCTACAATATATTTTATAATACCTTTTTAATTTAGGATTTTTAGTACCTCTACAAAGCCAATACAGGTCTCTTTTGTGTTGGCTTGATATTTTAATTACAGTTGTTGTCCAAGCTTTATTATTATAATTATGGTACAACTTCTTAATAGGAAAACTGTGGTAGAATATTCTCAAATATGTGTTCAGAAAACTATTAAAAATTAAGTCAACACTATCCTCAGTAACAATTTCATCCCAGGACACGTAGCTGAAGTTTAATTTAAATTCGGATATAGTAGATTCATTTATTAGATTTTTAGTGTAACGATGGGTACTAGACTTTTGAATTTTTACATTGTGTAATATGAGGATCTGGGCATCGCGGTCTGATAACCCATTAGGCAATGGATTGATGGTAAAATTGGAATTTTTATATTTGTCAACAAAGATATTATCAATTGCAGTTGATGAGCAGTTATTAATTCTTGTTGGAAAATCAACAATGCTATATAGGTCATATGATGCTTAAAGGGAATCTAACTGAAGTTTGCTATAGGTTCCTATAAATATTATACATATACATATATATTTGGTGATTTTATTATGTAAGTGAAATTAGTAGTTGGCTGCACTGCCCACCAACATATCATTACTCTCTTTGCGGGAGTTAGTATGTATGTTTGGAGCTGGGCCCGCCTTGTCGTGTCATGGTCGTTTTAATACCGTGGATGACAACAGATGGAAGTAAAATCTTTTGTCTACCATAAATCAGAGAGTTTCATATCTATTCATATATGAGCTGTGTCCCAGTCTAAGGAATTGCATACACAGCGGCGGAGGGCTGAAGTTTTGTGGTTTTTATTGACGACATTAAAAAATTTCAAGTTTTATGTAGCTGACAAGACTAAGAGCGCAGTTTTCCCTCATTTGGCGACGTCAGAAGTGTTTTGCCTTGCAGAAGTTGTCTGCACCACACATCATCTACTATATTGATAAGTAAGTGAATGATTAATATTGGCAACGTGACTGTCCTATCTATGAACTGCGGTCACACAACAAACACGCCTGGGACGATAGTGACAACCCCCACGCAGCTCGATGCTACTAATACGTTTCTCAAAGCATCGATCGGTAACAAAACTGACTACTATCCAACCTTCCATATTTTCTTGTACCTACAAAACAACCTACACGTACTGATACGTTTCGATGCTAAACGCTTCCATATTCTTTATTTTTTTTGCCCCGTTGCACTTTTGATATGTTTCCATGTCTTTCCTTCTTTGTAACTCACTCCTGTAAAACGGCCATTTTCACTTATTGGTTGCTGTACTTATATCCACAGTGTATGTGTAGCATGTGAGTGCCACAAGGAAAACCACATAAGTGCAATGCAATGAATACAACCACCTACAAATGGCAAGATGTCTAAGCTATGGAGATAATGCAACAGTCAGCCAGTACACAAGACACATATTACTTAAGGGTGTCAGTAAATAGAATATAAAATTATGCTAAAGAAATCGTATGCATATCAAGTTTCATGACTCTGCCCCATCAATTCACCACCATCAGAACCATTCTTAAATGTGAAATTCTCACACTGCAGAGTGACTTCACCGTATGTTGGGCGAAAATGTGCACAGGTTAAGAAACTTTCCATACTCCCCTTACTGAAGTTTACTGGACTATGGTACAGACAATTCAAGATTCGTAATGATTAAGGACAGGTGATCTAGGAATATCATGAATGAGAAACATCTTTCAATCACAGACATTTATATTAAGCACTTTTAAACACATATACATATTATGATTTCTTGTTAAACAGTAACAATTCATTTTCGTCACTCATATACTGCATAATACCAAAAGCGTTACTTGTTATTTCACCCAAATCATACAAAATTTGACCAAATATTAATGTCAGCCAACACAGATTTTATCAGAATGGCACATGTTTCGGATCAATCAAACCATCATCAGGTGTATACAGACTTCAGATTTATACGAAAATGCAATTACATGAAGTTGCCATCTCAATACTTGTGGGATAACACAAGTTTACAAAAAAATTTTCTTCTTTTTCTGGGTTTACAATCCTTGATGGATCGCAAGCCTCTTCCGCAATTGCCCTCTGTGTTCTCGGTCCTGCGACTTGTGTAACCAATACTGACTTACTTGTGGGACAGGATTGCCAACTTCCTCTTTGTAGCCCTCTGCCTATTTGCTTCATTCACTGACCTGCTTGTTCGCTTGCACCACCAAGGAACAGCAATTCTTCTGATACCTCTCACAATAGCATCTACTATTTTTTGGCTGTGCAGCGAACAACCAGAC
>Ga0082212_10011968_pt1 | contig 10957 bp, 10 predicted proteins | sample TergutNt197P3_FD_71548 | JGI IMG/M metagenome (GOLD analysis project Ga0082212, IMG submission 71548) | Neocapritermes taracua P3 segment gut microbial communities from Petit-Saut dam, French Guiana - Nt197 P3 | ecosystem: Host-associated > Arthropoda: Insects > Digestive system > Gut ...
GATTGGCGGCTGTGCCGGCGTGTGGCGCGACCACGATCACCGAACAGGCCGGGAATTACCAGTACCGGGCCAACGAGCCCATAGAAGTCGTCGACATTGAAACCAGGGAGACCTTCGGCATCCTTACGATTACGGGAGCCGAGATCCTAAAAGACGAGCCCTTTGACGTGCAGGAAAGCGACGGGAAGGATGAGAACGGGGATACCATCACTACGACCGTAACATATCAACAAGTCGTCCAGGTTTTCTTTACCTATACCGGCACAAAGAAGCTCAATGACCTGCATTTCAATGTACGGGACTGCGCCAACGAAATCGGCAGAAAGGCAAGCGCACTGAATCCGAAGCCCGAGTATGAAAAAAAGGAAAGAAGCGGGCAATCTAGCTTTGTCGTCGCATTGAAAAACAAAGGCAGCTATTTGGACATCCATTTCATTTATAACGCCGTGCAAATCCGGCCCACCGCCAGGATCAGAGTAGATCTGTAGCCGCTTCGCTGCGCCCTATCCCGGATTCATCGATGGCTAGGTTAGAACACCTGCTTGCGAGAGGGGATACTCCTTTATGTTTCAAACTGCCGCGGGGGTAACCATCCCTTTCCCCGAAAGAATAAAAGAGGAATACCAGGTCTTCGAGAACTGCATCCAGTTCCACATCAGCTTTGAAAAACTTGGGTTGATGCTGAAGAATTTTGTTGCATGGCTGGAGGAACCCCTGTTTTTTGTCATGCAATTGCCTCTGACGCGGGACGAAGAGCAGGCGCTGTACCCGGACGAGGACATACCTTCACCGGGCTGGATCAACAAGCTTCACGATAAGGTGTGCTATCTGGACGGGCAGTCGAAGGAGCAGATACAGGCCATCCTGCGGAGATATGGCGAGCTGCTGCTCAATGACGGCATGTCGCAGTTTGCGGTTGCCTCGCACGTCACAGGCGAAGAGATGTTCATCATGAAATATAAGCTGGTGGATATCTATTGCAGACAACCACAGAAATATTTCGATCTGCTTGAACAGTACGGCATTGTCCAGACGGACAAATTGCTCACCGTGTGGGATACCTTTTCCCGCGAAATGTCGGGCCAGACGCGCCTCATTGATGTTGACGGCGTCACGGCCTACGAGGTATACGAGGATCTCACGAAAATTGGTATGTATGAAGCCAAAATCGTTGACAACTAAGGAACTTGCGCGTCCATTTTCTGGGTGCGCAAGTTTTTTTGATATGGCATAGCTGTCCCGGTTGACATCCCCCCAATAAAATGCTATAATTAAGATTAGAATCCGAAAGTCTTATCTGAGGAGCGTTTTTTTCTATGGAATGGACAGGTCTCAATGAACTGCGGGAGAAGTATTTGGCATTTTTTGAGAGCAAGGGGCATTTACGCGCGCCGAGCAGTTCGCTTATACCACAGAACGACCCCAGCCTGCTGCTGACCAGCTCGGGTATGGTTCCGATGAAGAAATATTACACCGGGGAGGCCACCCCCCCCAGCCCGCGCATGGCCACCTGCCAGAAGTGCGTGCGCACGGTGGACATCGAAAACGTGGGCAAAACCGCCCGTCACGGTACCTATTTCGAGATGCTGGGCAACTTTTCCTTCGGGGAATACTTCAAGCGCGAGGCCATCACCTGGGCCTGGGAATTCTTCACCGAGGTGCTGAAGCTGGACCCGGCGCTGCTCTATGCCACGGTGTATACGCAGGACGACGAGGCTTGGGACATCTGGGCGAAGGAAACTGACATAGGGCAGGGCCACATCGTGCGCTTGGACGATAATTTCTGGGAGCACGGCGAGGGACCCTGCGGACCGGACTCCGAGATTTTCTTCGACAGGGGCGAGAAGTACAGCTGCGGCGCGCCTGATTGCAAGCCCGGCTGCGACTGCGACCGCTATATCGAGGTGTGGAACCTGGTGTTCACGCAGCTCGATAGCGACGGCGCGGGGAACTACGCGGAGCTTGCCACAAAGAACATCGACACCGGCATGGGCCTGGAGCGCCTGGGCTGCGTGATGCAGGGCGTGGACAACATCTTCGAGACGGACACCATCCAGAACATCATGAAGCACGTGATTCGCATCTCCGGCGCGGCCTACCACGCCGACGCCAAAAACGACGTCTCCCTGCGGGTGATTACCGATCACGCCCGCGCCACCGTGATGCTGATCGGCGACGGCGTGCTGCCCAGCAACGAGGGCCGGGGCTATGTCCTGCGCCGCCTGCTACGGCGCGCCGCACGGCATGGCCGCCTGCTGGGCATCGAGCGGCCGTTTCTGAACGAGGTCGCCGTGACGGTCATCGGCGAAAATAAAGATGCCTACCCCGTGCTGGCCGAGAAGCAGGACTTCATCCTGAAGGTCATCGCCAACGAGGAGGAGAATTTTTCCCGTACGATCGACTCCGGCCTGCAATTGCTCAACAAAATGATCACTGATTGTACGGGTGTCCTATCCGGCGCGGACGCGTTTAAATTGAGCGACACCTATGGCTTTCCGATTGACCTGACCAAGGAAATCCTGGAAGAAAACAACATGACCGTCGACGAGGATGCCTACAAGGCCCTTGCTCTCGAACAGCGCGAGCGCTCCCGCGCGGCGAGGAAAGAGGCGGGTGGTTGGGATTCCGAAGCCGCCGATTCTTTCCATGGCCTGCCCCCCACGGAATTCGTGGGCTATGAGCAGGATCAGTGCGAAGCGACGGTTCTCGCCGTTTTTGATGATATCGTCGTTCTGGACAAGACACCATTCTATGCCGAGAGCGGCGGGCAGTGCGGGGGTTTTGGCTATATCCGCAGCAAAAAACATATCGACGCTTTTGTTGATAATTCTGTTGTTGAGAATACCACGAAAACCATCGATGGGGTTATCCTTCACCATTGCAAACCTAGCGAGCAGGCCTTGGAAGTTGGTGATACTATTTTAGCATGGGTGTATCACCATCACCGGGAAGATGTGCGTGCCAACCATACTGCTGCGCACTTGCTGCACGAAGCGCTGCGTTATGCACTCGGTAATCACGTGGAGCAGGCAGGGCAATCCGTTACACGAGATGGCCTGCGTTTCGATTTCACACACTTTGCTGCATTAACACCCATGGAGCTGGCTAAGGTGGAGCAAGGCATCAACCAGATTATTCGCTATCCATGCACCGTTCAGACAGAAATACTCCCAATCGAAGAAGCAAAAGCCCGGGGAGCCATTGCACTGTTCGGCGAAAAATACGGCGATACGGTGCGTATGGTGAGTATTAGAGCTGAGGACATTACAAAGGATATTTCTGTTGAACTCTGCGGCGGTACCCACGCGAAAAATACAGGCGAGTTGGGTATGTTCTTTATCACAAGTGAAAGCTCTGTAGCCTCCGGTGTACGGCGCATTGAAGCTGTGACGGGGAGCCGTGCCTATGACCTGCATAAAGAAGCGGAATGGTTGTTGGAAAAAACAGCGGATACGCTTAAAGCCAACAATGTCAAAGAGCTTGAGCAGCGAGCCCAAGCCGTTATGTTCCAGCTAAAAGAGACAGAAAAGGCCCTCGCGGCCGCGCAGGAAAAGCTTTCCTGCTATGCCGTGCAGGAGCTGTTGCAAAACGCCGCGATGATTGGCCCGGTCAAGTTCGTCTCGGGCGAGTTGACGGGCGACCTGCGCCAGGCCTGCGACATCGCAAAGCAGAGCGACGAGGCGATTGTAGCCCTCTTTGCCTGCAAAACGGACAAGGGCCTGCAATTCGCGGCGGCATGCTCGCCGGGCGCCATGAAGGCCGGTGCGCACGCGGGGAACCTCGTGCGTACCGCGGCGCAGGCGGCCGGGGGCTCCGGCGGCGGGAAGCCCGACAGCGCCATGGCGGGCGGCAGGGATGCGTCCAAGCTGGATGAGGCCCTGAAGGCGGGCGAGGCCGCGCTGAAAGATATGCTGAAATGAATGCGCATTAAAATGGATAAGCAGAAATGCTGAGAGGAGAATGCCCATGGAGAAAAAGAAGTCCAAGCTGCGCCACATCCCGAACATCCTGTCCCTGTCCCGCATCCCCTTTTCCATCGCCATGCTGTTCCTGGCGAAAACCAACATCTACGCGTTCCTTGTCACCTATGCCATCGCCGGGATCAACGACGTGCTCGACGGCTTCCTGGCCCGGCGGTTCCATTGGGAGAGCAAGCTGGGCGCGAAGATGGACAGCATAGGCGACGTGGTCTTCCTGATCTGCGCGGTCGTCGCGGTGATCTTTGGGGTGGATGAAATCAAGCTGCACCCCTCGATCTATGTGGGGGTAGGCGTCATAGCGCTGGTACGTGTGATCAACATGCTCATCACCTGGATCAAATTCAGGCAATGGGGCTTTATCCACAACCTGTTCGTCAAATACGCCTCCGTGCCGATCTTCTTCCTCGTCCCCATCAGCATCCTCATGAAGCATGTGCCGAATCCCTTGCTGCTGGGCATGTTGGCGCTCATCCTGCTGGCCAGCATCGAGGAGACCTGGATCCTGAAGGTCATGGACGACTACGACATGAACATGAAGAGCATCTACCACATGAAAAAACTCAAGAAGCTCAAGAAGCGCGCGGCCCTCGCCGCTGCGGCGCAGGAGGAGCGCGAAGTGAGCCTGGCTAAGTAAAGGAGGCAGCCGCCATGCGTCACATTCCCAATATCCTGTCATTGTCCCGCATACCGTTCTCCATCGCGTTGCTGTTTTTAGCGAAATATCCCTATGCCTTCCTCTTCGCTTACGCTGTGGCCGGGGTGTTCGACGTGCTCGACGGCTACCTGGCCCGCCGGTTCCACTGGGAGACGGCGTTGGGCGCGAAGATGGACAGCGTCGGGGATACGGTGTTCCTTGTCTGCGTCATTTCGGCGGCCGTCTTGACGATGGACTTCAACATCGAAACCTACAATTTTGCCGCCTTAGCGGTGCTGTCCGCGGTGCGCATGGGCAACATGGTGTTCACGAAGGTCAAGTTCGGGAAATTCGCCTACATCCATTCGAAGTTCGTGCGGTACTCGACCGTCCCGATCTTTTTCCTGCTGCCACTATGCATCATGCGCAGGGAGGTGCTGAATGTCCCGCTGCTCGCCATGCTGATCATCGTCATCATGGCCTGCCTGGAGGAAACCTGGATCCTGCGGATCATGGACGACTACGACGTGAACATGAAGAGCATCTATCACATGAAGAAACTGAAGAAGCGCCAGGCGCTTGAGATCGAGATCAAAGAACGGGAAGAGGTTGCGGCATAATGGACTGCGTCTTCTGCAAAATCGCCGCGGGGGAGATCCCCTGCAAAAAGGCCTACGAGGACGAGAGTGTTCTCGCCTTCCACGACATCCAGCCCCAGGCGCCCGTGCATATCCTGGTCATCCCCAAGGCGCACGCCGCTGCCGGGGCGGGGGACATCACCGCCGGAAACAGCGCCTTGGTGGGCGAATGCTTCGAGGCGATCGCCAAGCTGGCGAGCGAGCTTGACCTGGCCGAGGGCTTTCGTGTGGTCACGAACAACGGCCCCGCCGCCGGGCAGACAGTCCCCCACCTGCACTTTCACCTGCTGGCCGGAAAAGACCTGTCGCTGACGATGGGTTGACCGCCATGGCCCGCCCTTTCGCCGTCATCGGCTTCACGATGCTCTTCGTACTGGCATTGCTGTTCTTCCTGCCGGAGTGGGCGGTATACGTTGTGCTTTCGCTTGCCGCGCTGGGCCTGTTCGCGAGCCTCGCGCTGCGCAAAGAAGAGCAGGGCCCGGTCGTCTCGGCGGCCATGGCTTCGATCGTGTTCGCGTGCGTGCTGCTGCTTGGGCAGTTGGCCTTCGGGTATTACCCCGCGCTGGAAAATACCGGCGAAAATCTCGACATCCGGGCGCGCGTGGTCAGCAACGCCGAGGCGAAATACGGGCGGTACTACTACCGGTTGCAAACTCTCAGCGTCAATGGCGAATCAAAACATTTGAAACTACGCCTGTCGTCCTCCTACGCCATCGATTGCGAGCCCTACGATGAGATCACCTACACCGGCACTATTTTCACATTGGGTGAGGACGACCCGGAGATGAGCGGCTACTACAGGGCACAGGGCATCTGGCTGGGCACCTACGCGCAGAGCTACGGCGAGGACCGCTTTGAGGTGCGCCCCGTGCATTCAATGCACCCCATGAAGCCCATCCTGCGATTGCAGCGCGCCATCGCCCGCAATATAGATTTCGCCTACTCCGACGGCGTGGCGGGCCTGCTGCGCGGCATGCTGCTGGGGGACGTGAGCGGCCTTTCCTGGGCCGTGCAGGAGGATTTCCGGCAGTCCGGCACGTCGCACATTTTCTCGGTCTCCGGCCTGCACATGTCGCTGCTGGCCTGGTCCCTGTTCCGGTTGCTGCGCGCCCTGAAATGCCCGCAGAAGGCCTCGGCCCTGGCGGGCGGCGCGTTCGTGATATTCTTCATAGCGCTCACGGGCTTTTCGGCCCCCTGCGTGCGCGCGGGCGTGATGATGCTCATCCTGCTCGCGGGCGAGCTGTTCTCCCGCAAGGCGGACAGCCTGAACTCCCTGGGCCTGGCGGCGCTCGTATTGATGATCATCTCGCCGCTTTCGGCCGGGCAGGTGGGGCTGGAGCTCTCCTTCGGGGCAACGCTGGGTATCGTGCTGTTCCAGGGGCGCTTTGCGCGGCCATTGAAGGAACGATGCGCAACCCTGCCCAAACTCCCGCGCAAGGCGCTGAATTCCGTGAACGAGGGCCTGTGCGTCACCCTCGCGGCGCTGGTGCTCGCCGTACCAATCCAGTTGCTGCGCTTGCCCAATGGGGTCTCCCTCATGGCGCTGCCCGCCAACCTGATGCAGGTGCCGCTCTCCAGCCTGGTGATGGTCCTCGGCGGGGTCTCCGCCCTGTTGCCAGAACCTCTGCGAGGGTTGCTGGCACTCGCCACGGAGCCGCTGGGCCGCCTGCTGCTGAAGTCCGCGCAGGTGATGGCCGACTTGCCCACCCTCGTGCTGCGGGGCAGCCTGGAGGCACTGGCCATCCCCCTGGCGATTTGTATCGTGATTGCGGCGGCTGCGTTGTTTCGGCGATACAAGGGCAAGCCAATCGCGCTGCGATACACAGCCCTGGCCTGTACTCTTGTGATGTTCCTGGGCGGCTGGCTGCCGAGTCTCACGCAAAATGTGCGCACTGAAATCACGCGGCTGGAGACAGGGCAGGGAATGTCCGTCCTGGTCAGCCGGGGGAGGAAGGCGGCCCTGCTGGGCTGCGGTGGGGACGAACTCCCCGCGGGTACGGCCAAGAGCGCGCTCTCGGCCATGGGGGCGAGGGAACTCGAGCTGCTGCTGCTCCCCGGGAACGACGCGGGCGCGGCGGAGTTGCTTCGGGATGTGCAGGTACGGGAAGTCATTGATGCCCAGGGCATCACGGAGTTTTGTCTATGGGACGGTACGGACGGCATATTCTACAAACAAGACGAAAACATCGCATGCTTGCTGCGCACGGAGCGCGAAATGCTGGTGATACAGTTTTCCGGGGAAACACCGGAACATTGGCGGGAAAATTTTCCGGGGATGGAATGGCGGGAGGTGAGGCGGCTTGGCCCTGATTGACGAGGCACAGTGCAGACAGCAGATAAAGGACGGCGCGCTGGCGCGGCTGTACGTGGTGTGCGGCGGCGAGGGCTACCTCAAGCAGCATTACGCCGCGCGGCTGTGCGAGGCCGCCGTGGACGACGCCTTTCGCGACTTCAACTTCCATCGCTTCGAGGGGAAGGACCTAGACCTGGACACCCTCGCGCAGGCCACCGAGGCCGTGCCTCTTCTGGGCGGGCGCACCTGCGTGCTCGTGCGGGATTTTCCCCTGGAGGCCGCCAACGGCGATAAAGATTTCACAAAATTTTTACAGGAATTGCCCGGGTACGTGGTGCTCGTATTCTGGATGGACACGCAGGACTTCCACTCCAAGAAGTATAAAATTTTGGCCGACGCGGTCAATTCTGTCGGGCACATCGCCCAGTTCAACGCACCGGACGAGACCCAAACCCTGCGCATCATCGCCGCCGGGGCGAAGAGCCGGGGCTGTTCGATCGACCGCGCGGCGGCGCAGTACTTCATCGAGAGCGTGGGCGGCGACCTGAACCTGTTGCAGAACGAGCTGGATAAGCTGTGCGCCTACGCGGGCGGTGGGAACGTCACCCGGGAGCAGATCGATGCCGTGTGCGTGAAATCCCTGGACGCGAAGAGCTTCGACATGGTGAAGGCCGTCTCGGCGGGCAACGGCACCCTGGCGCTGCGCCTGCTGGACGAGCTGTTCCGGCAGAAGGTGGCCCCGCAGATGTTGCTGGGCTCGCTGATCGCCAACTACGTCGATATTTTCAGGGCGTTTGCCGCCCTGCAATCCGGCAAGAGCGCCGAGGCCCCGGCCAATCTGTTCGACTACAAGGGCAAGACATTTCGATTGCAGAACGCTGGGCGCATGGCGCGGGGCATGCGGCTGCCGCAGGTCAAGCGCTGCCTGGATTTGCTTGCGCAAGCAGATCGAAGACTGAAAAACACCGGGATGGACGACAGGCTGGTGATGGAGCAGTGTGTGGTCGGGCTGCTGGGGGTGCGGTGATGTGATGAAAATCCCTTTGACGCAGGCCATCCTCTGCGAGGGCAAGTACGACGCCATCCGCCTGGCCTCCCTGTTCGATACCTTGATCCTTCCCACCGATGGCTTTCGCATTTACAACGACGGCGAGAAGCGCGCCCTGTTCAGGCGTTTGGCCGCGCAGCGCGGGCTTGTCGTCGCCACGGACAGCGATGCCGCCGGGTTCCAGATACGTGCGTACCTCAAGAGCTTTCTCCCGGCCGGGCAGTTGTGGCATGTGTATATCCCCGATGTCATTGGCAGGGAGAGGCGCAAGGATATCCCCTCCAAAGAGGGCAAGCTGGGCGTGGAGGGCATGGAGACCAACGCTTTGCTGGAGGCGTTTCAGCGTGCGGGCGTGGTTGGCGGCGAAAAACAGGAAGCAGAAATCACGAAGCTGGATTTATTTCAAGACGGTTTTTCGGGCACGGCGGGGTGCAGGGGGCGATACCAGGCTTTGCTGAAGGCGTTGCATCTGCCGGAGCATCTGAGCACCAATGTGTTTTGCGCCTGCGTGGGCAGGGAAGAATATGAACAAGCCAGGGAAAAGTTGAGGGCAGTATGATGCGCATAGGACACGGATACGACGTGCACCGGCTGGTGCCGGACAGGGACCTGGTGCTGGGCGGAGTGAACATCCCCCATAAAACGGGCCTGCTGGGGCACTCCGACGCCGACGTGCTCGTCCACGCGGTGATGGACGCCCTGCTGGGCGCCGCCGCCCTGGGGGACATCGGCCGGCATTTCCCGGATACGGACGAGAAGTATCTGGGCGCGTCAAGCCTGGATATGCTGCGCCGGGCCTGCTACCTGGTGGACCGGGAGGGGTATTCCGTCGTGAACATCGACGCCACGGTGATCGCGCAGGGGCCGAGGCTCGCGCCGTATATCCCGGAGATACGGCACAATATCGCGCGGGCCTGTGGGATCGCCCCGGCGCAGGTGAACGTGAAGGCCACCACAGAGGAGGGCCTGGGGTTCACCGGAGCGGGGGAGGGCGTCGCTGCCCACGCGGTGGTGCTGTTGGAGGGCTTGGTATGAGTGAATTATCGGCTGGCATCAGGCTATTCTTCGAACGCGCCGGCGCAGTGATCAAGAATTTCGACTATATTTCGGACGTGCTGGATATCCTGTTCGTGGCGTTGCTCATCTTCGGGCTCATCCGGTTGATCCGCGAAACCCGGGGCGTGCAGCTGCTCAAGGGGCTGTTCTGGCTGCTGCTGGCCTGGGGGGCCGTGAACCTGCTGAATATGAACGCCAGCATCTACATCTTCCGGCAGGGCTTCGACAACCTGGTGATTCTGCTGGTGGTGCTGTTCCAGCCGGAGATTCGCGGCGCGTTTGAGCGCGTGGGCCGCAGCAACGTGACGAATTTTCATCTGTTCCCGCAGGCGGACCGGGCCCAGGAGCGCGCGGATACGGTCAACGCGGTGCGTCAGGTCTGCGAGGCCTTCCGCCAGTTCAGCGCGGACCGCACGGGGGCCCTGGTGGTGTTCGAGCGCGTGACGAAGCTGGGCGAGACCGTCAAGACCGGCACGGTGATTGAGGCGAAGGTCAGCCGCGAGCTGATCTCGAACGTGTTTTTCCCGAACACCGCCCTGCACGACGGCGCGGTGATCATCCGCAAGGGGATGCTCAAGGCCGCGGCGTGCATCTTGCCGCTCTCGCAGAGCCAGGAAATCGACCCCGCCCTGGGCACACGCCACCGCGCCGCGCTGGGCATGAGCGAGCTCAGCGACGCCATGGTGGCCGTGGTCTCGGAGGAGACGGGCGTCATCTCCCTGGCCGACAAGGGCGCGCTGCGCCGGAACCTGAGCCCCGGGGAACTGGAGGCCGCCCTGCTGGAGGGCCTGCTCAGCCAGGAGCCCGTGAAGAAGAAATTCAGCCTATTCGGCAAGGAGGGTTGATGCGACATGCGTGAAGAGGCAAAAAGAAAAGAAAAAAATGGCCGTTTGCATACCTTCCTGCGCGACCAGCGCGTACTGTTCGGGATATCGGTCCTGCTGGCCATGGTGGTGTGGCTGGTGCTTGCCGTCATCAACGGCGAGGAGCGGAAAATCACCATCGAAAATGTGCCGGTGCGGGCCGTTTTTTCGGGCACGGTGGCCGAGGAGCTGGGGCTGGAGCCCTTCTGGTCCGGCCCGCTGACGAACCCCAACAACCTCACCGTTGACGTGGTGGTGCGGTGCAAGCGCTACGAGAACATCAGCGCGGATACCCTCGAGGCCGTGCTGGTCACCGGCAACGAATTCACCGCCGGGGAGCATCCCCTGGCCGTGCGCGTCACCGCGAAAAAGGAGTCGGACCGGGACCGCTTCGAGCTTGTCAGCGTGACGCCCGGCTCCATCCCGCTGTATTTTGACCACTACA
>Ga0082212_10011969_pt1 | contig 10956 bp, 8 predicted proteins | sample TergutNt197P3_FD_71548 | JGI IMG/M metagenome (GOLD analysis project Ga0082212, IMG submission 71548) | Neocapritermes taracua P3 segment gut microbial communities from Petit-Saut dam, French Guiana - Nt197 P3 | ecosystem: Host-associated > Arthropoda: Insects > Digestive system > Gut ...
CATCGACGAGCTCTAAGGTGCTTTAGGCGGCTTCCAGCCGCAACACCTGAACCCACCGCCTTCCAGGCGGTGGTGGTTCAGTACCAACACTGTTATTGGTTGTTTGTATCTTCATATAGCGGCAGCCCCCTTTTTCGGGCAGGCAAAAACTTGCAGTTTTTTTTATTCAATGCTTTAAAACCAGCCAAACTTACGATGCAGGCTCTTTGACTTTCTCCAAGTAGGATTTGATAAACATTATGGCGTACACATACCCGCTAAGCCCCCATCCGGAAATCGTCTTGAAGGCGTAAGTGGAAATGTAGGAAAACTTGCGGAATTCTTCCCGCTCCATAATGTCAGATATATGCACTTCCACTGTCGGTATATTTACAGATTTCAAAGCATCGAGTATTCCGATGCTGGTATGGGCATAAGAATCCGGGTTGATGATGATACCATCGACATCATTGAAAGCGGAGTGGATCTTGTCGATGATTTCCCCTTCGTGGTTGCTCTGGAATATCTCCACGAAAATGTTGTTCTTTTTACATGTGGAGTTGATCAAGGCTACCAAATCGTCATAGGTCTTGGTTCCATAAATTTTCGGTTCCCTAATGCCCAGCATGTTGACGCTAGGTCCGTTGATAACGAGAATTTTCATAAAAATAGCCTCTGGCTTCCGGATTTTTTAATGTGCTTATTTAAGATTTAAACTGGATGTCTTTTACATCAGCATAAATTAATGTTCCCAACATCTCATCGCTGATTTCATTAATTTCAGAGAGCCGGTTGGCTTGGTTTGTCAAAGCCCGTTCAAAGAAATTGCGCACATCCCTGCCATTGGCGAAGTTCGCGCCCTTTGACGCTACCCGCTCTTCAAAGAACTCCCGGGAATAGCTTTCGGCTTTCTTTGAGAACACTAGCTGCATCTTCGACAAATTCAATGCTAAAATTCCCATCAGCTCGTCGACATCATAATCAGCAAAATAGATAAACTTGTTAAACCTGGATTTCATCCCTGGATTGGAGTTCAGGAACTCCTCCATTAAGTCTGTATATCCCGCAACTATCACTACAAGGTCATCCCTGTGGTCCTCCATTTGCTTGATAAGGGTAGCAATAGCTTCTTGGCCAAAGTCGTTGCCTTGCACATTCATTGTCAGCGCATAAGCTTCGTCTATGAACAGCACACCCCCAAGGGATTTTTCAATCGCGTCTGTGACTTTCAGCGCTGTTTGCCCAACGTATCCGGCGACCAGCCCTGAGCGGTCTGTCTCATACAGGTGCCCTTTTGAGAGAAGCCCAATCGATTTGTAAATCTCCGAAAGGAGCCTTGCCACAGTGGTTTTTCCTGTCCCGGGGTTTCCGCTGAAGACCAGATGCAGCGACATCGGCGTTTGCTTTATGCCCCTCTCCTCACGTATCTTTCGTATTTTGATGAGATTTATCAGGCTTCTGACATCTTTTTTAACTTCTTCCAAACCTACAAGCTGGTCCATTTCCCCTAAAACTTCGTCAATGTCCCTAGCTTCGCTGTCCGCCTCGACAACCCCTTGGGCTGAAGCTTGCGCTTGGCCGTCAGAGCGCAGAAACACGATGTATTCTGTCAATCGGTATACTTCGCTCTCTGTCGCGTTGTGGTCTGCAGAGACAAAACAGATTCCTAGAATGCGGTAGAAGTCGGCGATTGTTTGGGCAACAGAGGTCTTAGCGGCAAAATTGCTCTTTTGCTCCTCTGTGACAAACACAGTATATGAGTCAGGCACAGAGTTCTGGAATTTCTTAGAAATGTTTAAATTCACGTAAAAATCACGATATTCCTTTGAACTGTATCTAAATCCAAGGACATCGTTTGCGAATTCAGTTTCTTCCTTCGAAAAACCCCCATCATCGCTGAGCCATAGCAGGTATTTTAACAAGTCGAAACGAAAGTATTCTTTTAGAGTGTTTTTTCCAATCCTGGAATAGCCGCCTTTGCGCTCAAGCTCATCAGCGTACTCATAAAGAGTCTTTAAAGTGTCTTTAAGTTGTTGGTTTTGCATTTCACCTTGACCATAATTACTCACATTTTACTACGAAACACTGCTTATTTCCAGCCCTAAAACCAATTCTTGAGCCGAATTGCCGCCGCTGTGCGCGATCGACAGATTTTTATAAGAACAGGAATTAAAATCAGCAAAAGGAGAGAATTATGGAAAGTGTAAATGTTATAATCGCGCTTCTCTCAATCCTCGCTGCCCCTTGGCTTCTCGGATCCATCAGGACTGTCAGGAATTCTCCTGCTGGCAGGCGAAAACCTGTCTCTGTCATAATAACATCAAAAGACAACGCTAAAACATTAACACGCAGCTTGCAGTCTATTGTGCCTGCAATTGGCAGGGAATCTGAAATCTTAGTCGTAGACATGGGTTCCACAGATTCCACCATAGCAGTCGCCGAATCATTCGGTTGCCATGTTGTTGAAGCCCGCAAGCCTCCGGATGGGGATATGCGCAACCACGCTAGGTACACCGGCGCAAAAAAAGCGGACAAGCCATTGCTGTTTTTTATTGACGGGGATTGCCTTCCAAGCCGCGGTTTTGTTGAAAAGGCTCTCCGTTACCATAGGAGCAACACTTGCCTATCCGTCACCCCCTTCGAAGCCCGCAAAGACAAGCTGGCAGGGGGGCTGATGGCTATGCACCGGTTGCTCAAGGTGATGTCGATGAACGTCTTCGCGCTAAAAAAGATCCACAAAGAAGGGCTTTTTCCGGAATGCATGTTGATCGAGCGCCAAGATTATTTCAATGTGTGCACACATGACATGGTGCCGCTAAATGCTGACACCGGGTTCTTTCTTTCGCAATCCTATAAATCTGCCCAGATCGGTCTCAGAGGCGCTTTGGGCGCTGACGACTTCGTTAGGGATGCGCCTGAAGCGCCTGAGCGGATCATCCCATATTCCATAGAATCAGCTATAGGCGTAAGCTTGTACGTTTACGGCAGTTTTTGCATAGCCCTTAATTTAGCCATAAGCATTTTCACAGACAACAATGCGGTAATAGTTTGGGCATGGCTCTACATCCTGTACGGCGCCACAACAATAACTTATGAGAAAAAGCTGGCTGACATCAATGTCATTTGGGGTATGCTTGTCCCATTGCAAGCGGCTTGCTCGATGGTTAAAACGATAAAAGACGCTTGGGGGTACTTGAGCGAAACGCTAGCTGGCAATAGGGCTATTGGCAAAAACCCGCCGAATCTGCTTGCAGGAGGCACAGGGGCCAAGTCAAAGTTTTCTTCTGAGCTCGACAAGCCTGCCGACAATGTTGATGGTGGCAGCTAAAACCTGTTCGTTTGTGTAAAATTCACGCCCTGTGCTTGAGACCAGCTCAACGCCTTCCTGCAGTTTCGACACTCTTCTAATGGACATCTCGCGTTTTTCATTTGACACGATGGCGATGTCCTGGTCTCTGACATCAGTTTGGCTTCTGATGATAAGGACATCCCTTGTTAATATGTAGGGGGCCATTGAGTCGTCGAAGGCCTCCACAGCGAAATAGTCGCCTGGGTTGCTGATATCGGATGGGACATCGATATAAGTCTTGACTTGCTTTGTGGACACATCGGAGAATAGCGGGATCTTAATTGTTGGAGAATTCGGCTCATTTCCCAAAAGCAGCAAATCTAATGAAGTATTAAGGATATTTGACAATGCTACTAATTTTGCAGCTGTTGGTTGGGCTACCCCGCCCTCCCATTTAGCGATTGTCGTCCTCTCAACATTAAGCACTGCCGCTAATTTCTCCTGAGTCAGGTTGTTTTTCTTTCGCAATTCCTTAAGTTTTGTTTGAAACATCACACTCTTCTCTTTTTTTAGTCCCATCATATCACATTTGGAAAAATTTGAAACCCTTTTTTGAAATTGTAATTATTTCGTAATTTTTCTCCCTCAATCGTGTAATTATGAGTTTATGTGATATTTTTATGAAACAATATATAGTTGATAATGTTTACATTCTATTGGTATAAATAACAATGCTGTATAATATGAATACACTACAGCAAATTAAGCTTTTTCCATATGGAAACTTTAGATTAACAATTATTATCTACTTCTAATGATATATCCCATAAATGGATGAGATAACCAGCCATAAAATGGCTCCAAGTTGGAATCCGCCTAAGATTATCCATTTCAATTGCAAAATCCCATCAACAAACAATGGATCATGCAGAAAGCCAAGCTGGAGGCATAGCAGGCAAGCGAGGGACAAAGAATTCCAGCCAATTGCCAAGGGTAGCGGCTAAGCGCGGCAACCCTTGCGGCAACATCGCCATGAAAAGTGCCAGGTATTTTGCGAGTTATTGAATTGCAAATGATATTGGGGCTGTTGTTGCTGGCAACAACCTTGGCTTCAAGCCAAACACAATCATTGGCAAAACCAAATAGCAGGCATTTCGCTTTAAGCCAGCTTTTGACCCATTTGTGGGAAACCCTAACGCATTTACGGGCGCTAAAGCATGCTTGATGTCGGGCAAGAAGAAAGCTATACACCAAAAGCAAGTTTCTTGGAATGGCGAATGATATTGCGAGCTATGGCCCATGCCGGCCTTGCAAACATGATTGTTTTTTGGAATACGGCTTGCGCCATTATAGAGACAAAACCTTGGCCAACATAGATGCAATGGGGCATGCAACTTCTTGCCGCAAAAAAAGCGGAGCCTTTTGGAACCGTTTTTTAGGCTATTGGCCAGCCGGATATCAGCAAGGCGATCCAAGTAGTTTTCCCCCGGATCTACACGGCATCAATTGCGGGAGGCGCTAATGAGTATAATACACCTCGATGGCTAATTGTTATAGAAAGATTAATGTCGATATATAGTGATATATAGCAAAATATGATAAATGTTATGAATGTAACTGTGATGTAACAACACTTTAGCTGCTTGTTGCCATGTTTTCTTCAATAGCATTTGTATTGCGAGTAAATGAAAAAAAGCTTAAAATATGACTAAAAACAAAATAATTATGCATATTTTGTTTCATTATGATATAAATAGGATTATAATGGCAGCAATAAAAGAAGGATTATGGTAATAATGATGGCTACTATAACTCTTATAAGAACTCCTATAGACTACATAAATTCACTTAAAGAACCCGGCAAGTCTTGGCTTGTTGAATTGCTTGAATATCTAGACACTAAACACCCTCAATTGGTTTCTTTGATGTACAGGCAAAGGCCCATGTACAAGGTCGGCTCTAGCTACCTGTACATTACTGTGAGCCAATCGTTTATCTCGATCCACTCGATAGACGAGGACATCTTGGCAGAAATGAAAAGGGTCCACCCAAAGGCTCGGATAGGCAAGCAGTACTTGAAACTCAAGCTGACTGAGCCGGAAACAAAGCCGATCATGTATGAGCTGTGTGACTCCATCGTGAAAAAACATGGGCGGGCAGCACAAAAAAGGAATGGCAAATACAACTCTGTGGATGAGTATATACTTATGGCAGACCCAAAAGCCAGGAACGCCCTGCATGCTATCCGGGAGCGGATTCTGACAATCGCGCCTACTGCTGAAGAGGGCATCAGGTACAATATCCCTGCCTATAAACTTGGCGGCCAGCAAATCGCGAACTTCTCTGTGAACAACGAAAGCATCGGGCTGCGCGCTGGAGAAAGCTGCATTGCCTACTACAAAGAGAAATTGATGCCATACAAGCACACCAAAGACACAGTGAGCTTTCCTTTGTCCAGGTCTATGCCTCTTGACATCATAGATGACATGATACGGTTCAACAGCCGGAATAATGCCAAGGAAGCTACACAACCAGCCTTTTAACAATGGTTAAAAGCCGGCATTTAGCCGGCTTTTATAATGCAAACTATGATTGCATAGCCAATAACTAGGTCTATTTCTCGTTGTTATAAAGTTGGTACATTTCAAACACTGTTCCTTCGGCTTCACCACTGAGATTGATTGGATCGGACGATTCAAGCTTGATATAATCACCATTCGAAAGCTGGGCCATGGCAAAGACAACAACAGTCTTTTGCCCATCGAGCTTGATGGCGTTAGAAAGAACCACTGTACTGTTCTTGAGTATAGAGATTTCAAACAACTTGTTTAAGTCGCAATCCGCTACAGTCGCCCTAAGCTGTATTGCATACAATCCGCTTGTGCGCACATAGACAGCGTCATCAAGATAGTCAAGGTTGTCTAAGTGGGTTTCTCCAGATGCCTCATCGAAATTGATGTAGCGCTCATGGAATGATTTGTCAAACTTTGTACAGTAGCAGTACGAATCAATTGCGAATGACCCGTCAGCCCCTCTTTCCCCACGATCGCCCTTTGGTCCTTGTGGCCCAGGCAAGCCGATGTCGCCTTTGGGGCCTTCAGGTCCTTCTGGGCCTATTGGTCCCCGGTCTCCTTTCGGGCCTTCGATCCCTGCAGGCCCATTTGGTCCCATTGGTCCCATATCGCCTTTGAGGCCTTCAGGCCCAATGTCTCCGGTTTCACCTTTCAACCCAGCAGGTCCTGTGCATCCTCTTGGCCCCGGCTCCCCTTGTGGTCCGGGAACGCCTGGGCATCCAGGCTCTCCTGTATCGCCTTTTTCGCCCTTAAGCCCTATTGGGCCAGCGGGGCCTCTTTCGCCGTTGGGGCCTATTGGCCCGGGCAATCCTTGGGGTCCGCGTTCGCCTTGGATCCCTTGCGGGCCTTCAAGACCCATCGCTCCCCTTGGCCCGGCTAGGCCCATTGGCCCGGCTTCGCCTTTTTCACCAGCAGGGCCGGCGCATCCGGCGGGGCCGCGTTCTCCGGGCAGCCCTCTCAAACCTATCGGGCCTACAACGCCCGGCAGCCCTTGTGGACCGGCAGGGCCCATCGGCCCGTCTTTTCCGGCTGGACCCATCGGACCGGCAGGGCCATCAAGCCCCATTGGACCGGCAGGACCGATCGGCCCGGTTTCGCCTACAGGGCCTATTAGCCCATCTTTACCGGCAGGGCCTTCACAGCCCCTTGGCCCGGTTGGCCCCATTGGGCCGGTATCGCCGGCAGGACCGGCAAATCCGCCTCTTCCTTCTTTGCCGTCTTTTCCAGCAGGGCCCATAGGACCGGCAGGACCCATCAGCCCATCTTTTCCGGCAGGGCCTTCACAGCCCCTTGGCCCGGTTGGCCCCGTTGGGCCGGTATCGCCGGCAGGACCGGCAAATCCGGCACTTCCATCTTTGCCGTCTTTTCCAGCAGGGCCCATAGGACCGGCAGGGCCCATCAGCCCATCTTTTCCGGCAGGGCCTTCACAGCCCCTTGGCCCGGTTGGCCCCATTGGGCCGGTATCGCCGGCAGGACCGGCGAATCCGCCCCGTCCTTCTTTTCCGTTAACTCCGGCAGGCCCCCTTGCCCCGGTTGGTCCAATAGGACCGGCAGGACCCATCGGTCCAGCTGCGCCGGCAGGGCCCATCGGACCGTCTTTCCCGGCAGGCCCTTCGCAGCCCCTTGGCCCGGTTGGCCCCATTGGGCCGGTATCGCCGGCAGGACCGGCAAATCCGACACTTCCATCTTTGCCATTAATTCCAGCTGGACCCATAGGCCCCATAGGGCCAACAGAGCCATCGAGCCCCTTTGGTCCGGCAGGGCCCATTGGCCCGTCTTTTCCAGCAGGGCCTTCACAGCCCCTCGGACCTGTCGGGCCCATTGGACCAGCCTCTCCGTTAGCTCCTGCAAGCCCGGCAGGACCCATAGGACCAGCAGGGCCCATAACGCCAGCAGGACCCGCAAGACCAGCGGAGCCGTCGAGCCCCTTTGGTCCGGCAGGACCCATTGGCCCGTCTTTTCCAGCAGGGCCTTCGCAGCCTCTCGGGCCTGTCGGGCCGGTCTCTCCGATAACTCCGGCAGGTCCGGCTGGTCCTCTTGGACCAGCTACCCCAGCGGGGCCAGCTGGTCCTCTCGGCATTGCTACTGGAACGATTTCATAATCGATTTCACAACCGTCAATCGCGTTTTGATAACATTCCATGTCTTTATTGTAATTGTGGTTTGCTTCTTTTTCTCCGCGAGGTGGTTTGTGGTTAAAATTGAAAAAACTTAGCATTAGTGTTCCTCTTGTCTAAATATTAAGTTGGTGAGCCTCCAGTTTAAACAACTAGAGGCTCAAAATTTCGTTCTAGCTAATATTTGAGGTTTTAGACTTCCGCCTCAAAGTCAGCAGCCTCTTTAATTTCTTCGAGAATATCAATTGCTTCATTCATCACATCTGATTCTTCTGTTGCTGATCCAATCCCATCTTCCTCTTCATCTTCTGGAATTGGCCATTCGAGGCCAAGCTCGGATGCTTTTACCAAATCAGCCCTTGAAGGCGCTGTGCCAGTCTTGGAGATTTGGTAGATCTGCAAAGCGGCATTGCGTGTATTTTCTTTGCCGTCAACTAATTGCACATCATCCAAGAACCTGATGCTGATGCTGTTTCCTTCATACAGATACACCAATTGCTCAAAGATGCACTCTGTTGAGCCTTCTGCGATAGTCGCTGTATAAAGTGGGACTTGGGTTGTGTCAGGCAGCCTGTTGACCAGCTGCACACTGATTGGCTCTTCGTTTGCATCTGCGAGGGATGCTTGGAAAATCACGTTATACCAGCCTGAGTTGGCGATAGTAATTACTGAGTTGCCTGTCAGGTGGTGCAAACCTTCAACATTCTCTCCAGTAAGGAAGTTGATGTCCTGGTTTGCGGCAAGAGTTCCACCTCGCATATAGTAGTTGTGGAATTCTCCGGATGAGTCGTATAGGAGTGACATGCTTGCATATGCGCTGGTTCCTGGAGGCCCTGGTGGGCCTTGAAGCCCTTGAGGTCCTGCTGGCCCCATTGGACCTGCCGCTCCTTGCGATCCTATAGATCCAGGTGCTCCAGCCGGTCCAGCCGGTCCAGCCGGTCCAGCTACTCCAGCAGGTCCAGCCGGCCCTTGAGGTCCAGCCGGTCCTGGAGCTCCAGGTGCTCCTGCAGTGCCTTGTGCGCCATCGCTTCCAGCGGGTCCTTGCGGTCCCGGCGGTCCAGCTGGTCCCATCGCTCCGGCAGGTCCAGCAGGTCCTATCGATCCAACGGCTCCAGCCGGTCCTGGTGGTCCTGCTGGTCCACGAACTCCCGGATCACCTTGGGATCCGGCAGGTCCAGCTACTCCAGGTGGTCCTGCTTCGCCTTGCGGACCATCCGCTCCTGGCGCTCCATCCGCCCCGGGCCGGCCTGGCAGTCCTTGCGGTCCTGGAGGCCCTTCTAGCCCTCGCGGCCCTGCTTCGCCAATCGGCCCTGCAGGCCCAGTTCCCCCTGGCACGCCTTGTGCTCCTGCAGTGCCTGGCACACCTGGAGGTCCAGCTGCGCCTTGGGTTCCGGGAGGTCCTGTCGGTCCTGGATCGCCTTTTGCCCCTGCAGTGCCTGGAGTGCCTGCAGGTCCGGCTGCGCCTTGCGGTCCTGTATCCCCTTTAATGCCTTGGGGTCCTGGATCGCCATCTTTTCCTGGCGTTCCTTGTGCGCCTTGCGGCCCCGGCACTCCTTGTAGCCCTGCGTCGCCCTTAGGTCCTGCGATTCCTTGGGGGCCTTGTTGGCCAATTGGCCCTGCTACCCCTTGTGCACCTGTGTTCCCAGCAGGTCCCATCGGTCCAATTGTTCCAGCCGTCCCGGCAATGCCTTGTAGCCCGGTAGCCCCTGGAACCCCTATAGGACCTTGAGGCCCTGTAGCCCCGACTGGCCCGTTGGCCCCGGTAGGTCCTTGGGGACCTACTGCCCCTGTGTTCCCGGCAGGCCCTACTGCGCCTGTCGGTCCTACGAGCCCTTGTAGGCCGGTTGCCCCTGTGGGTCCGGTAGCCCCAACAATTCCTTGCGGCCCAGTTGGACCTGTAGGCCCGTCAACTCCGGTAGCTCCAGTAGCCCCGTTTTGCCCTGTTACCCCGGCAAGCCCTTGCCGGCCGACAGGTCCCTGGGGTCCTGGAGGACCTTGGTCTCCGGTTGGTCCAGCTACGCCAATCGGACCGATTGGCCCGACAGCTCCAGTAATGCCGATTGCGCCTGTAGCTCCGGTTGGCCCGTCTGCGCCGGTGACTCCCTTTGCTCCTTCACGCCCTGTCGCTCCAACAGCACCGGTAGCTCCCCGAGGTCCCATTGGCCCAGGAAGTCCTGGCGGGCCCATAAGACCTGGTGGCCCCGGAATCCCTGGCATTCCAGGCGGTCCCGGTGGCCCGATCAAACCAGGCAACCCCGGCAAACCTGGAGGTCCGATAAGCCCCGGTATTCCCCTTGGGCCTGTTGATCCTTTTGCCCCCGTTGCGCCGGTGCTTCCTGTTGCGCCTCTAGGGCCGACTGGTCCTGGTGGTCCTGCTGGTCCAGGGAAACCTCTCGGTCCTTCAGGTCCTGGCGGTCCCGGCGGGCCTTCTTTGCCCTTATTGTTACCTGGCCATGGCCAAGCATGGTTAAAATTCTGTTGTGACATAAAATTACCTTTCTAAGTTCTTTGTTGATAGTCTCTTCTCAAAACGTCAGTAAAGTTCTATGTGTACATATATAGACCTTATTAAGCTACTTTGGTAAAGTGCCTCAATTGATAGTATGTCGGATTGTTATAATATGTGAAAAAATTGCCACACAGTGCGCTTTACTGCCATAGATTCAAAGAATCTGTACTTGCATACTGAATACTATGCAAAAAATGGCGAAATGTGAGCAGCTATATCCGTTGTGTTTTAAAGTGTAAAAGTCGGTGTTTGTGTAAAATTAGTGGTGATAGTCGGAAAGATTGTTGATTCGAGCCAATGAATCTGGGATAATATTGATAGAATATTTGAATGCAGGTAAAGTAATGGGAATAACACTCAAAGAGTTAATTGGCTTGACAAAAGAATTGCCGGAAGAATACTTTGAAGAGGCTTTCGAAAAACTATCAGAATTGAAAGAAAAGGCTGAGCCAGAAAAAGCCAGCCAGCCAAAAACCTGCCCCCATTGCG
>Ga0082212_10011970_pt1 | contig 10956 bp, 12 predicted proteins | sample TergutNt197P3_FD_71548 | JGI IMG/M metagenome (GOLD analysis project Ga0082212, IMG submission 71548) | Neocapritermes taracua P3 segment gut microbial communities from Petit-Saut dam, French Guiana - Nt197 P3 | ecosystem: Host-associated > Arthropoda: Insects > Digestive system > Gut ...
TTTTTTGTTTGCTACATTCATTCCAATCTTTCAAAGAACTTAATCCCCATCCCTTCTCCCTTCTCCCTTCTCCTTTCTCCTTTTTCCCTTATCCTTCTATCCCCTCTCTCCCCCTCGCAAATGGGACGGCAAAAATATAATTTTTTTAATACGAAAATTGATAAAATCTTTTTTTTTGAAATTATTTTCTAATCTTTTGGTTTTGTGTGTGATAATTTATTTTGATTAAGGGTTTTTTATATTGAAAATATATAACTTTTTATGATTTGATCTACTTTTTAGTATATTGATGACACAACTTTGATTGATATAAACAAATCTATTGATAATAAAAAACAAAAATGAACTCATTATTGTTTTACAGTTTTTTTGGAAATACAACTCTCTGTTTCCTGTTTTAATTTGAACAATATAAATGCCATGAGTTAAGTTTTTAACCCATGGCATTCTAAACTTTCGCTACCTGATCGGTTGTGTTTTCTATGCCTCCATCTCATTTTTAACGTCTTCTTCAACTTTACCTAACAAATCATCAATCAAATCGTTGTCTAATAAATTTTCCACATAAACAGGCGTTGGAACGGGTACAATCTTAAACCTAAGTGTTGCTGCGGCTTCCAAGTCAATATTATATTTATTGGCAGTTCCTGCGTTAACCGGAGCTACATAAGATTGTACCGGTATTTTTTGTAATGTAAGTCTCGAAAGTGCTTGCTTTGTTGTGATTGAGGCTAATCGAAGTAAATTTGAAGGCACTACACTGGGTTGAGGTTCACCGGCATCAAATTTAAATAGATTGGTTACATCTTGACCGGACATTGTGAGTGAAATTTTGGTAATAACCTCTGTTTCCGGAATAGCATAGAACGTGGGTCTGTACCCAATTTCTTTGAACAATTTTACCATTTCGGAGGTTTCTCTCGAAAAGCCATCTTTTGCGGACAATGGCTGTTTGCTGTACATTGCTAAGGTTTGTGCAAGCGAGCCGGCATCTAATGCTGCCTGAGCTTCTCCAACTCCTTTGCCGATTGAGTGAATCATGTCTCCTAACGGAGCAACCATTACTTCATTAATTACATTGTTGAGCATAATTTTAATTTTTAGGATTATTATTTTTTATTTATGATATGATTTTTTTTGCAAAAACTACCGCTATTATATCTCCCCTGTTTACTATATCTCCTGCGGCAACAGATTGTTTAACCGATTGTCCGTTGGCAATATCTTTATTTTCCGGATCAATATATTGATAAATAGTATCTAATTTAAGGTCGAATGATAAGAGCATTTGGCTACAAGCCGTTTCGGTAAAGCCTATCAAATTGGGCATAATTACGGCATTTGGATTTAAACTGATATTATTTGTATTTGTTTCCGGTATTTTAAAACTTTTTTCGATTTCTAATTCTTTTGTAAGGTCTGCCACTTTTTTCTTTTCAATCGTTAGTTCATTTTCCAATTTTGTCATTTGCTTCTTTTGAGCATCCAACTCCTTTTGCAGTTTCGCATTGTTTTCTTTTTCAATATTTAATTCTATTAGCAGGTCTGTTGCTTTAATTTTCTGAATATCCAATTCTGTCTCCAATTTTGTTGCTTTAATTTTCTGAATATCCAATTCTGTCTCCAATTTTGTTGCTTTAATTTTCTGAATATCCAATTCTGTCTCCAATTTTGTTGCTTGCTTCTTCTGAGCATCCAATTCTGTCTCCAATTTTGTTGCTTGATTCTTCTGAACATCCAATTCTTTATTCAGTAAGATTGTTTGTTTTTTTTGAGTATCTAATTCTGTCTGCAGTTCTGTTACTGTTACCAGGTCTTGTTTTGAAAGGATAAGGTCTTTTGCCATTTTGTTAAATATTAATATATTGATATTGATTTTGTAATTATCCCTGAATTGATTCTAATTACAATCATAAGATTTTGTTTTTTATTAATTCGAACCGTTGTTTCGGCGTATCCGTTTTCATCTGTAAATTCTTCTTGCGAATTAAATTTTGGGGCTGTTATTTCAAATTTAACTTTGTTATTTTTTGATAATTCAATAATAGCCTCACGATTTAACAGATATGTTGTTTCCTCATCAAAGTTAAATTCAACACATTGATGAACAAGTTTTTCTCCTGCTGCATTAATTAAACTAACCTTGATCTTATATTCAGTAAAAGTTGTATTTTCGGAAAGTTTTTCGCAAACCACATTGAGTATGGTTTGCGGTAATCCTTCGTTTGGGAAAGCGGCAATAAATCTACCGGATATGGTAGTTTTCGACTCGTTGCTTGCTTCTCCTCCATCCGGCTCTTCGTTCTTAGATTCACCTTCATCATTCTGGCTTTTTTTCATAATGGGCTTATCTATGGTTTTAGTAAGATTGGTTGTTGATATAGGAGCCAGGTTAAACATTAATCTCCGTGTTTTAAGTCCTGTAAGATTGAGGGTATTATTTCCGGAAATAATTGTAGTATCTTGTGCACTCTCTACGTTTTCAGTTAAATCAAATTTTGCTGAAAGCACTATGTCAAAGTCAAGATAAGGCAATTGATAAGTGGTATTGGGTCTTCCAAAACTATCGTAAAGGGGCATACTGTTTAATTGTTGCTGCGCCTGCGATAAACTATCGGCGATAGAGACTAAAATGTCTTGTAAAGCAAGGGGTGTACTCATAATTTTTACTCGTTATATTTTTTCTTTAATTTTAATTTTTCTTTTCTAATTTCAGCCTCTCTCTCTTCTTTTCTTGTTTCTTTTAGTTGTTCCAGCCTCAATAATTTCCATCGTTCATTTCTTTCTTCAATCCTTTTTTCTTCTCTTTTATTTAACGCATCATCTTTTCTAAATATTTCTTTAGGTTTAATTTTAACCCGCTCTTTTTCTTTCTTTGGAATAACCTTAACCCTTTCCTTTCTCCTTTCTCCTTTCTCCTTTTCTCCCTCTTTTTTCGGTTTAACCCTAATTCGTTCTTTCTCTATTTCTTTCTTAGGAATAATCTTAACCCGTTCCTTTCTCCTTTCTCCTTTCTCCTTTTCCATATTTCTCTCCACCCCCTTAGTCCCCCGCCGGCGGGGGAGACTCTCTTCTCTTTTCTCCTTTCTCCTTTTCTCCTTTTCTCCCTCTTTTTCCGGTTTTATTTTTATCTTCTGTCTCTCTGCTTTCCGGTTTATCTTAATCTGTTCCTTTTCTTCCTTTCTCCTTTCTCCCTTCTCCTTTTCTCCCTCTTTTTTCGATTTAACCCTAATTCGTTCTTTCTCTTTTTCTTTCTTAGGAATAATCTTAACCCTTTCCTTTCTCCTTTCTCCCTTCTCCTTTTCTATATTTCTCTCCACCCCCTTAGTCACCCGTCGGCGGGGGAGACTCTCTTCTCCTTTCTCCTTTCTCCCTTTCTCCTTTCTCCCTTTCTCCTTTTCTTCCTTCTCCCTTCTCCTTTCTTTCTCCTTTAACCATTTCTTCTCTTCTTTCTTTTTTTGAGCAAAACTGGGTATGTCGTTTATGTATCTTTTATCAACAACTTCACTTGTTTGGGGTGAAATTATGTTTTGCATTTGAGTTTCTAATGCTGCTCTTTCTTTAAACAGATTTTGCAGCGAGTTGTGCTGTTGGATAATAGTTTCGAAGTTTAGATGCGAGCCTGCCTGTTTAGCAGGCTCATCATCTTTTACTTCTTGATTTGGTACTAATTTTTTCCAACTTTTCGCCATTGGTTATGTGAGTGTTTCATTTTTAATGAGCTCTCTGAGGCGTTGTTCAAAAACGGCAGGAGCGGGAATGGTAACAAGTTTGGTGCGAAAATAGGAACTACCCTCCGCCGAATACTGGTACTTTTGAGAATAACTGGCATTAACAGATGCTGAAAAAAGCCCAAATGGCGCTTTCATGCTGGCGCTCGTTGACACTTTTGCTTCCGATTCATCTTTCATAGAAATTGCCATTTTCAACTCAATATAGGTTTCAGAAAATTGATAGAAAGTAGGGGTAAAACCCAACGCCAGCAAACTATATCTTTTACCGTTTTCCTGCAGTTTCACAAACGAGGCGGGGCTCTCTTTTATATGTCCGTTGCTGTCTATTTCGTAGCCCGCCAGCATTTGTGCAATACGCACCGACATTTTGTCTAATGCGTATTGCGCCTCCGCTACCCCCACACCCAACGATTGTATCATCTGCGGAAAAGGAACATTTAACAAATCGTGACCTATATCACTCATAATTAATTATATCTATATGAATATTTATTGCTTAATTTTTGCTGTACTATTATTCATCAGAATCAGAATTAATAGGTTCTTTTTCATCCGGAATAGGAGTATTGGAAGCCTGTTCCTCTTTGGCTACTTCCATAAGTGCACGAATACGCTCTTCGAGAATTGCAGGAGGCGGAATGGGAACTAACTTCGTACGTAACAAACTTGCCCCTTCTACCGAATAACTATATTTTTGAGAAAAGGTTGCATTTACACTTGATGAACGGGCAACACCCATACTTGCTCCAAAAAAACCACCCTTTGCGCTAAATCCATTTGTATCTGTTCTGTCTGTTCCTTCTGTTCCTTCGCATGTATAGGTAATGCTCATCTTTACTTCAATAATGGTATCTACAAATTGATAGAAAGTGGGACTAAAACCAAGTTCCAACATAGAAACCTTTGTAGGCATATAAATATATGTTTCAGATGAAGCATTGTTGGTTCTTTTAATTTTTACATTATAATATTGAATTTCTGTAAAATTTTTTACTATACTGGTTCCAGATCCGGTGGTTCCTTCGTATCTATAGAATTTTTTTTGATCTCCTTCTGTAGAATAAATGGCACCTACAGTATTACATTTGGTATCAGATTTCAATGCTGTGAGATCTTTATTTGTAGTCGAAATACAATCATATTCATAATTCATGGTACCAAGGTTTTGCAATATTCTGATTTTATATTCAGTATCGCTACTTGTATTGTAAATGTCGATAGAATCAAGCAGTTTTAGTCTTTCTTTTCCAAAAAACACCCTGCTGTCTTCAAAGCTTACTTGACTCGTTCTGGTAATTCTTCTAGTGGTACGATCGTAAGTCCACATGCTTTTAGTTACTTCTTTTATACCACCGAGCATTTGTGCGACTTTTATTGAATTCGCATCTAATTTAATTTGTGCGTCCGCAATGGCAAATGCCATATCTCGGATCATGTCCCCCATAGGGACATCTAACAGTTCACGACCAACATTTGGTTTGCTTTTGAACATTTCTGCTTGTCCGTTTGTTAATTGGCTCATAATAATAATTTTTTAATTAATAAATTGGTTATTGGTTTTTATTTAAAAGGTTTAAAAAGTTTTCTGGTGGTGGGAGGGATACTAATTTTACCGACATGGCAGAGGAACCTCCTGCCGACTGCTCAAATTTTCGGGCGTATGAGGCATTTACCGCTACGGATACCATTTGAATTTTCACTCCTACCTCAAGCCCTACAGAGAAACTTTCTGTTTCGGCGAGTGAAAATTCTACTTTGGCTTCAAAGGTGGCTTCGGTAAAAGCATAAAATGCCGGAGTAAACCCTAACTCAAGAAGGTTATAACTTTCGTTTCCTATTGCAACCTGTTCTTTTGACATATTTTTCAGCAACTTAATTGAATTGAGGTCTAATTGCGTCTGTGCATTAGCCACAGCTGTTCCCATTTGTTCAATCATAAGATACAACGGGGTGTTGCTTAGCGTATTGGTAATGGTTTCTATTGCACTCATAATATATTAGTTTATTTTGTTAAGAATAAAGGCTTTTAATGCTTCCGGCGGATCTATGGATCTTATCGTAGCCGATATGCTGGTATTTCCCTCTTCGCTCATTTCAAATTGGCGGGCATATCTCACATCAATACTCGCCCCTATAGCAAAAGTACTCTTTGAAGAGTTTGAAGAATTTGAACTTGTTGAACTTGTTGAACTTGTTGAACTTGTTGGAGTGGTTGGAGTGGTTGGAGCGGTTGGAGTTGAGTTTTCTGTTGGTTGTTTTGGGGTGGTAGAAAAATCTTCTTTTATTACTACGCTATTATCTCCTTCCGCATTGGCTACGGCTTCAATTTTTATATTATTCGATTCTTTAGACAGTACCTGATAAGAGAGTTTGGCTTTCTTGTGAAGGAGGCATATCATACGAAAATCATTATATTCAAACAGATATTGATTTTTGAGTGTGTCATTGTTTTCAATAAATGTTATTATATTTTCCATTTTAGCATTATACCATTCTTCTTCGCTCCAAGGAATATTTACACCTGCAATTTGAGCTTCGCCCTCTTTTTTATCTTTATCTGTAGCAAGAAATCGATTATCTCCGGAGGGAAGAGTTCCCTCTTTATGAGAAAAAATAATATAATTTGCACTAAACGTTATTTTTGCTTTATTTCCTTCGGTATCAATTCCGGATTTGAGATCTATTTTTTTAATATTGAAAGCCTGCATTAATGATGATAGTGCTTCTGCTCTTAGATCTCCTAAACTTTTAATATATGCATCATCACTTTTTATTGTATAACCGGTTATTATAATGGGTTCTTGTTCTTCGATAGTATTTAACATGGTAGATAATACGCTAGCCATTATTCCAAATTTATCAGTAGTTTGAATCTTTGTTCCTTTATTAGATTCCAATTCCGTATAATTATTAGAAAATTCAACAGATAGATCAAATGTTTCTTTTAGGGTTTGTTTTTCGCCCTCTCCAACGAAATCATAAAAATAACCCTCTTTTGAAAACGCATAAACCCCATCAACATTTTTACTCTTTGCAATACTTTTGAGTGTTTCTTCAAATCCTTTTTCAGAAATTTGAAACATATCGCTCATATTTGCGCCGATATCATCAGTGTATTTAAAAACGGTTACATTACTACCTGTTTTAAAAGCTCGCTCTGTGATATAAAGATATCCATCTCCGGTATCACAAATAACAAGATACTTACCACATTGAATTTGCGGTTGATTTATAGTAACATTGGTTTTCACTTTGGAAACCACAGCGCCTACCTCATACAACAATTTCTTATACGCAGTTTTCATTTCCTTACATTTCTTAAACTTGTCTCCTTCTTTCGGATTAAACTCTATCTCTTTACCTTCAACTTTTACCGTATTTCTTTCTGCGGCTAAGAATGATATGGTTTTTCCAGATTTATAATCATTAACATCTGGTGTTTCGGTATTATGGCTTCCTGTGTTAGTTTGAGTGTTTTCTGAATTATTGCCACCGGAACTGCTTGAACTGCTTGAACCGCTTGAACCGCTTGAATCGCTTGAATTACCATCAGAATAGTTAGCATTAACATTTTCCTTGGTATCAAACTCCTCCTTAGAAGCCATTTTTAAACATATATTCGTACTGAAAGTGGCTTCGGAAAGATTATAAAAAGCCGGAATAAAGCCTAATTCCAACAAAGATTTCCCTTCAAATTTATACTCTTCAAATTTGGCAAATTGGTCAAACGTATTTTCATCTAATTTAGATTGGGCTTTTGCCACAGCCAAGGCTAACGATGTGATAATTTCGCTTACATCTGCATTTTGCAAGATTGTGGCATCTTTAAATTCTTGAATGTCCGGCACGATTTTATTGTTTTAAATGTTAATATACGCTTTGTATTGCCGCAGGTAATTCTATGGCAATTTCGGGTTTTAAATTGTTTTTATTCACGATGAAATAATGATTGCTGTTTTGCAAGTCAAAGAGTTGTTTTTTAGTGATTTGATATCTTCTGTTGATCCAGTCTAACAGAGTATCTGCTATTTTTAGTTTGCCTTTGCCTGCTTCTTTGGCAATGGTTGTTAAATATTCTTTAGCCGTTTCAACGTCATCTTTATGTAAATACTGGATTGCCATTCTTTGCCATGTTTCGATTTTATATTTGGTAATAAAATCGTTTTCTTCTTTGGTATTAAGCAGTTCTAATAATTTTTCGCAGTAATTGAGCACATCATCATACGCGCCCATCTGTTCTAAAGATTCGAGTGTACATTGCATATAATGTTGAAAAAACATCTCTCCGTTTTCCTGCCCCTGAGTCATCTTTATGGCTTCTTTGTAGTGCCGCAACGCTTCTTTGTGATTGCCTTGCACGGCATTCATTTTTCCTTTTTCGGCAATACCCAAATGTAACATATAGTTATTCGTATCTTTTTCCATAGTTAATCTATTTTTTGTGTTTCGGTTACACACCCTACCGCTTCGAATAGATGTACAATATACCGCGTTAGTAAATAATTGGTTGTTTTAGGCATTACCCATTTTTCTTTTATGGTTTTATTTGTTTCTTCCGGAAAGAAGAATTTAATAATTTCTATAGTTTTTTCAAGATGAGCAATTTTGTGAATCGTAATTTTATAATTATGAAATAACAGCGGAGTATAAGAACAGGTTAATCCGGCTTTAGTATAAATTTCCATGTTATCAAGCAATCTGTTTGTGTCCACCGATTCATCTAAAACTACGGGCAAGTTGTTTGATACAACACTTAAAACCTCTTCCGGAATTCCAACCTCATTTAGAAGACAATTTTTTTGTTCGGGGTTCTCAATATCAAATTCATGCAATAAGATATCAAACCTTTGAAAACTTTGATTTATCAATTTTATTTTGCCTGTTTTTTGAAATCTGCTCCAAATAATTTGGCTTGTTTTATGGTCAATATTTTCAAACACTTTTTGATTGGGCTCTGTTTGAATGAAATAATTTTTTAAAGTTTGAATAATTTCATGAATCAATTTTTTATCATCACTTGTAATTTTCAAAGTATAAAGGTTTGTTTCCGGGTCGCTTACCAATACTTCTGCATTGATTTTGTTTTTTAATGCCTCTGCGGTAGCGAACGATACGCCGCCCAAAACAATACTCGGGTCTGTGAGCAACAATTTAAGAGATTCCTGTTCCGTACAGCCCAAAAATTCACTTAATGCCTTATTCACTTCGGGCAATCTATTAATATCTTCTATATGTACGGCTAATTCAAAAAGTTGTGGCGCCGGAGGAAATGGTTCGTCTGCATCTTGCACTTTCACTATTAATCCTGATTGTGTAAGTATGCTTTCTATTTTTTGGGCAGCCTCTTCTTCAATATTTTTAGCAAGTACAGAAGGGGTACAATACAAAAGTTTTGCAATAATTTGCTGATCAACTTCCAGCAAATCCGACAGCGCTTTGCCAACAGATGGGTTTGCACTACCAATAGATTGAATGATTATAGTTTTCTGCCCCATATCATTTCTTGTTAAGGATAAAAATCACCCCGCTGCAAAAGTAATAAAAATTCTTAATTTTCTTAAATTAGATTTTTTTTTTTTTTGAAAATGTTTAACCCTAATCCACGTTACGAAACCAAAAACAGCAACGGATGTCCATTTAAATGTCTAAGTCACAAAGCAAAAAAGGGGCTGCCCTTTTCAAGCCAGCCCCTTTACTTTATTTTTTTCAAAACTAATTTCGTTGCATTTCGGCTTTTTTACCGGTAGCGTAATTAATTTTCAGTGCGTTGTTTGCACGGAGTTCCGCTTTAATTAAATTGATATAACGCATTTGAATATCTTTATCTGCTTTAATAGAAAAAGTAAGTTTTTGTTTATCTTCTTCGTTACTGCGAGATTCTTTTTCGGCGGCGATAAAGTCGCGTACATCCTTGGTTAAGTTTTCCTGTTTAACGGTTTGGTCGTTTAATTGAATAGAAACTTTTCCGGGGGGGAGGGTATTTTCGTTCTTACTTTTCGGGGTTCCGAGATAAATAGTAGCTACTAACGATTTCTTCTCCAATTTCTGTATTTCTGAGGCGTTAGGGGTTGAAAACTTAACTTTTACATCGGTTTCTCTCATATTGGTAATTACCATAAAGAAAAACAAGAACATGAAAATAATGTCTGACATGGAACCGGTGTTAATTTCCGGTAAACTTTTTTTGCCTTCTTTTTTAAAACGTGCCATAATTTTCTCCTTTCTTATTTTTATTCTGCTTGACCATAATTATTGGGTGGCGCTTCCGAAATATTCATAGGTATTGCTTTTTGGATAGATTTTTGTAAAGCGGTATCCAATTTGTCATACACTTTTCCGAAATATTGCACCGACACTTTGTCACGGAGTTCGTTTACAGCGCGTTGCAATTCATTTTGCACCTGAACATACATATTATACGACGTACTTTGGTCGTTTTTAAGTGAGATTACTCCTTTTGAAATAGGATATTCACCCATATTATCAATGAGTTTAGATTCCTTTTCGGGAAGATTGGGCGAATTCAGTGGGTTTTCCAAAAACTCTTTTGCGCGATGTGTCAATTGATTGAGCGGCGTCATTTCGCCATTAGCCAAAATTTGATCGTTAAAATTAACGGTAACATCAAAAACATTCCTTTTATTAATTTGAACGTCTATCGGTTTATCTTTATCACTTGGCGGCGGCAAACGTCTTGGAATCCCCTGTTCCGTATTGATCGAAGAGGTCAACAGGAAAAATGTCAATAGCAAAAATGAGATATCTGCCATTGAACCGGTATTTATGCCGGGGGTTTTACGTGTTGCCATACTATTTTGCTTTTTTTATTGCGTTTAAAACCATGGTAATAATAATTGCAGCGATGGTTCCGAAGAACGCGCAATAGAAAGTGAACAATCCGGCGCCAATCCATTTCACATTACCGGAATCTAACTGCATTTTAATAGCAGAAGGAGAAAGTTCCGGCGAAGAAACAATATAACCTATAATTACCAATAACACCATTAAGCCAATGCCTGCCAATAGCCCAAAATTACTTTTTAAATTTACAAAAACGCCCCACAACAAGAAAATAATCATGGCGGCAAATGTTACAAAGAACAATAAATAGAACAAATTCATGGTAATATTAAACTCCATAGATTCTGTTTTATAAGTTTTAATATTCTTTTGAAGCTCATTTAAGTCATATTGTTTTTTTGTTACGGAAATAGCGGCATTT
>Ga0082212_10011971_pt1 | contig 10955 bp, 8 predicted proteins | sample TergutNt197P3_FD_71548 | JGI IMG/M metagenome (GOLD analysis project Ga0082212, IMG submission 71548) | Neocapritermes taracua P3 segment gut microbial communities from Petit-Saut dam, French Guiana - Nt197 P3 | ecosystem: Host-associated > Arthropoda: Insects > Digestive system > Gut ...
TACCGTTGTACCCGCGGTATTGGTCACAGCCTGATAGGTTGGATCACCGGGGGCCGGGGGCAAAGATACCTTGACATTATCATCAACCGGTTTATTAAAAGTAATGTCATAGGATTTGCCGCCGCCTGTCAAAAGAAGCAAGGCTGGCCTGGGGTCGCCGGATGCAAGCATTAGGGGGCTATTGTTTTCCTTGATTGTGATCACCAGAGTACCGTCCTTGGTATTGGCTTGGATGAAGCCGGCAGATAAAGTAATAATAAAGCCTTTGCTTTGAACACTAACATAACCCTCAGACAGGCTTACTGCCGAGGGGTCGAGGGTGATTTTCAGGATGGAACTATCGTCTGCTTTGAGTTTGAACCCGGCAGACAGTTCCCGCTGAGGGGTAATATCGGCAGAAACCAACATTTGCTCTGCCGCTGCTTTTAGATCTGCTACCCTGGCTTTGAGAGTGTTGATTCTGTCCTTGTCGATTATAATGTCCCCGCTTATAGCCTGGCTGCCAGCTTGAGCCACCGCCTCCTCGGCATAAAGAGTGAGCAGGTCAATACCGGTGGCAGAGTTTTTTTGCTGAGGAGAAAGACCTGATGCCGCAGTCCGGATAGCAGAGACAGCAGTGGCTTTATCCACAATACCGGCTAATAGATCCAAAGGCAGGGCAATCGTTGCCCCGGGATCAATCTCGTCGTAGATATAGGCGGCAGAGTCATCCGGCAGAATAAGACCTTCCATTACTTTGACCGGGGTATATCTATCCGTATCAATTATCCCATCGCCGATTTGCCCCCAGGAATTTGCCCCCCAGGCCCAAAGACAACCATCTGTTTTAACTGCCAGGGAGTGATAGTAGCCGGCAGAAACAGCGGCGGCGGCATCCATGATTTTAATCGGAGTATAACTATCATTCTTTGTGCCGTCACCCAGTTTACCATAGGTATTTCTCCCCCAGGTCCAAAGGCTCTTATCTGTCTTTATCGCCATTGTATGATCTTCGCCGGCAGAGACAGCTGCAACGTTATCCATAATTTTTACGGGATTATATCTATTTGTTGTCGTACCGTCACCAAGCTGACCTCTATCATTTGCCCCCCAGGCCCAAAGGCTGCCATCTCTTTTGATTGCCATGGAATAGTAATAATCCCCGGCAGATATGCAGGAAACATTATCCATTATCTTTACAGGCATCAGTCTATCCGTTGTTGTCCCATCCCCGATTTGCCCCCATGAATTTGCTCCCCAAAGCCAAAGACTGCCATCAGTTTTGACTGCCATTGAATGGGTGTTTCCGGCGGCAATAGCGATAATGCCATCCATGATTTTGACCGGTTGCTTTCTTTGAGTTGTCGTGCCGTCGCCAAGCTGGCCGGCAGAATTTCCGCCCCAGGCCCAAAGGCTGCCATCTGCTTTGATTGCCAAAGAATGGTCGTATCCGGCAGAAATTGCGATAACACCGTCCATAATTTTAGCCGGGGTACTCCTTTGGCTGGTTGTGCCATCGCCAAGCTGGCCGGAAGAGTTTCCGCCCCAGGACCAAAGGGCGCCGTCAGTTTTGATAGCCATTGAATGGTAATAGCCCGCTGAAATATAGCTCACATCATCCATGATTTTGTCGGGAACATGCCTATCTGTGCTATCACCAAGCTGGCCGGCAAAATTTCCGCCCCAAGTCCAAAGGCTGCCATCCTCTTTGATAGCCAGAGATTGAACGCTGCCGGCAAAAACCGGAGCGCTGTTGTTTTCATTGGCAGCTGCATCCGCTGTAACTATTGTCAGTATTATCATAACTACAATAAGAATAGCGGTCAGTCTTTTTTTCAGCATTCTCCATCTACCCCCTAGTTGTCAGTCGCCTGTTGGCATCGGTTGCTTCCAGATGGGCGGACACGCAGGTCCGCCCCTACCTGGTGGATTCACGGATTTGCTCCTATGTTTCCCAAATATAATCTGCTCCCAGGTTGCCAAATGATATCCTATTGCCGCAATCTAATTTGAACGGTGCATTTGGCGGCAGTTTTTGCCCGTTCATATATGTACCGGCTGCTGATGCCAGATCCACTATGCTATAGCCGTCTCCATTACGTTCCACCACTGCATGACGGCGGCTGACCGCTTTTGTTTTTTTGTCAAACTCAAAGCTTGACTGCTTTGTGCCCAGTGATATGTCGAAACGCCCGATGGTAAAGACCTCGCCTTCGCTGATACCGACTTCGATTACTCCGGGATGCTCACCGCTGCCGGCATAGCGGAATTTGGCAATACTGGATTCCGGGATATCAAGGCAGGTTATATCCATATTGTCTGTATCTGTTGGCGGCGAATTGATTGGGACCGGTGATTGCCTTGGTATAGATTGCGCTTGTTTTGCTTCTGCGGCAGCGCCTTGAATGATCTCCAATTCCCCGGAGGGGTTCCTGCCCCAGAAATCAACTTTATTCTTCGACTTTTTCTCCGGTTTTACCTTTTTATCCGACTTTACTTTTTTCTCCTTTTTTGATGTAAATACTCTGCCTTTTGGCTTCTCCTCCTTTGCTTCCTTATCTTTTGAAGGGAAGGAGATGGAAATATCGTCCCATTTCTTTGGCTGAGTTACCGGCGGATCGAAAAGGCAGGGTTTTTTTTCTTCTATAGGCATTGGAACAGGCTGTTTTTGCTCTATAGTTGCTGACTTTGCTTCTGAATTTACTGTGTTTTCAAGCATAGTTGCCTGCAGATTGTGAGCCTTGTAGGGGTTGACCATTTCCAGAAATTCCGCGGCTTTGAAGTCCTGAATTGCCCAGACGACCTTGTTTTCCAAGCTAATATCTTGGACATGATTTAATTTGGCAATTTCTGTAACCATATTTTTTAGGGCATCATGGTCCGAGCAAGCCCTCACTGATGGTATATAGACAAAACTTACCAATTTGCCATTTTTATCGCAATAGAGATATTCCGGTTTCAGCACAAAAGAATACGGATTCATAAACCAATCCTCACAATCCAGCAGCGGCTGCAATACGGCAGACCACAAGCCGGCATATTCGGCGGGGGAGCGGTTTCCGGATAAATAGGTAAGTTTACTGCGATTGCCTATCTGATAAGTAAATTCAATTTCTCCGTTAATAACCCTATGACGAAAGGGCAAGGTAAAATCCGGCGGATCTGTCAAAATTGTCTGCAGCGCTTTTTTATCAACTTCCTCCTCCGGGATTCTGGCAATTAGGATGGCGCCGTTTAGAAAATCGCTTTTGCTATGAATTTCAATCATTATAAACTTGCTCCTTTCCTGTATTCGAGCAGCGATATAAACTGCCAGCCGCGTTCGGTCAAAACAGGAGCATTCCCGTCCCCAAAGCTTTTGGCTTCTAAAAATATGGGTTCGATCACAATCTTGCCGTCAAGGTTGATATAGCCCCAAAGTCCGCCCTGCTTGATAGCTGCCAGATGCTGACCGAAGGAGAGGGCGTCCTCGAATTGATAACCGATTTTCACTTCACCTGAAGGATCAATAAAACCCCAACGCCCGTTGTTCTTTACAGCAGCATATCCCTGAGCGGAAAAAGGCTTCGCATCCTCATACGTATCACCAACTTGCCTGCCGTCAAGGAAAAGATAAACTAAGCCGGCTTCTTGGACAAAGACTGCACCTTGAGCATATGAGCGTCCCAATTCATCCCTGATTATATTTTCGTATCCGGCAGGAATCAGCCAGGTGCTTGATCTATCGATGAGTCCCCATTTCCCATTCTCTTTGGCAGCTGCATAGCCATGAGAATAAGTTCCGATCTCTTCAAAAACTCTGCTTTCGATTTCAAAATCCCCCGTAGCCCGTTTCCAGCCTTCATTTGTCAAGAGAGCAAGGCAACCGCCGGCATAATTCCCGATATCCAAAACCTCTTCTTTGAGTAGGGCAAGGCGGTTATTGGAATTGTCAACAGCATAAATCACCCCGTTTTTTTGGACAATGGCCCGCCCTGCGCTATAGGTGCTGATTTTTTCATATTGACAGGGAATTCCGGCTGATCCATCGGAATTTGCTATACCCCAAAGCCCATCTTTAAGCACACCCACCATTGAGCCATGGATCGCTGTCACATCTTCATAGGTTTCATACCTCAGCTGGTATAGATAGCGATTGCTTTCGTATAGGGAAATCAGCTCCTCATCTTTTGTCTTTTCGATTCCCTTTTTTAGAACAGTAAAGGCCTCGCTGTATTTCGAGTTTTTGATCTGAAAATTAGCTGCTTCAGAAAACACTTCAGGTAAGGCATCATTGCGGTTCATTTGTTTTTCCAGTAAGCTGATATATTTGAGACGGTAGCCGCTTTGATTGATCAAGTGCAGATAAACATTTTTTAGCAACATCTCCGCATCATATGTATAGGCGGTGTTATATCCGGCAGCTTCTTCCAAGAGCGGAGCAGCCAGTATATATATCTCATCTTGTACATACCGGGCAGCCCGCGCCATAAGAGCTGCCTGCCTTTGATCATTTGACTTTGCGCCCAGCACAACGATCCAAGAAATAATAATTATCAAAACACAACCGCCTGTAAGAAATATCCGGCTCACCTGTTTCACTGCTATCACCCCTTAAATTCAATTCACGATTCACAATTCACAATTAAATATCGCAAATGCTCTGGAAACATGAGGTTTTTCCTAGCTTATTTGACGATCCTAATTCAACACTCAACACTGGGCTGCGAAGCAGACCACAAGAATGCCTAGGTATAGAAACGGAACCAATGGTATGGAGTCTTTGCGGCTGATTTTCTTGAAAATTATTAAAAACAGTCCGGTCAATGCGGCAAGCACTGTTCCAATAAGCATAGCCGGCAGAATTCCCGCTAATCCCAGGTATAGTCCGGCGGCAGCCATAAACTTAACATCACCGCCGCCTACTCCCTTGCGGCTGATTATATACATCAAAAGAAATAATCCCCCGCCGATCACAAAACCCCAAGCAGAGTCTTTTAGCAATGCTATTGCCGTGTCAATATCCATAATCAACTTCGGCGCCATTGTTATAACCCATGCTCCGAACATCGCCAAAACCAGGCTGTTGGGAATCCGTTTTGATTTAATATCCGAAACCGCAGCAACATAGCCAAAAGCCATTATGAGCTCCCACCAAAGTATGGCAAAGGCATCTGTTTGCCTTGACTGCAAAAGAAAGAGTGTTGCTCCAATGATCGGGATCCCTGCATAAGGCCATATCGTTTTGAATTTTTCTATTGTTACCATCTGTAACCATCCCCTCTTCCGTTTAACCAAGCCTTTGTTTTTACTGTCTGGGTAACTTTCAGTTTTGGCTCAAAAGGCAGGCTCAATGCTCCGAACTTATACTCGATCTCATATTGAACCACCAGTTTTATATCGCCGTTTTTATCTATCAAGACACTGTTCTCATGCCCTATACTGCTCAAATCCAAGAGGGTGAATTCATAGAAATGCAGTCCTTTTAGACCATCAATCACATTGACGCTTTTTAAATATTCGTCCCCTGTCATATTTCCATTGGACAGGTATCTGCCAACCAAGGGACGCGCCAATAACTCAAATAATTTATCTTTTAATTCAGCCAATCCATAGTTTAAAAAAATTTGCACTGCTGCCTTGGGATCATCAACTATGCTTTCACCCCAGCCTACCACCCGGCCCAGAGCAGCCTCACCGCTAAGGGCGGTATCTTTAAAGGAAAGCGAATTGATGCTGTCAATAACTCCGTTGATATCAGTTTTGATCTCATCCGCTCCCTTTGTTAATTTGCTTGCTTTAGAATCTATTTTCAGCAATTTATCCGCCGCACCGGTGACTTGAAGTGTATAGCAGTACATAGAAAGAGTATTCGCCGCTTGGGTCAAGGCATAATGCACCCGTGTTTGCAGCGCTACAATATTGACCAGGCTAAGTATTGAAACGATAAGCAGCACAAAAGGAATAAAAGTACCGATCGTCTCCACCACAACATACCCATTCTCATCCCCACCCACCAATAGCCCCCCTTAGACACTTACTCCCTACCCTGGATAAACTAGAAGCATTTAAAAAATCAGTCACGGATTTTCGCGGATCAAAAGCGGATTACCACGGATTTTTTTTATTATAATAAACAAGTTCTTTGCTTCAATCACGCTTTGCATAAGCAAAGCTACAACAACTCAACACTCATAACTCATAACTCAACACTGCGGTCGCAGACCGCTTTAGTATCCTCTGTAATCTATCACCCTGACCGGCATGGTTTTTGGGGGAATGACTCCGGATAGGCCTTTTTGGGCCAGAGGCATTGATAAAAACAACATCCGCAATTCTACCGTTGAACTGAATGAAAAACCTGTCGCCAGATCAGATAACCTGAACCTGTCCTCACTTGCAGCGGCAGCCGTCATTTTTTCCTCATCGGCATTTAGGCTATTTTTATAATTAATAATGTTCCACTCTATCAGATCCGCTGTCCGCTCTGCCAGGATTCTTGAAGCTTCTTCTATTTTTTCGCTCAGCACTGCTTTGGCTACAAAGAAAGCCAGCAGATAATTGGCATAACTTAGTCCCTTTTCTTTTTTCTCATCACTTGCTCCGCTTTTCGCAATATCGGCCAGTTTACCCGAAATCCCCTTAATACTGCATACCCATTCCGAAGCAGATTTAATTAAGGGGACCTTGTGCCCGCTGCGCAGGGAGGCAATATCTATCACAGTTTCTGCGATTACAAAAGCTGCCCGCGCCAGCTCACCCAGGATGATTCCCGCAGGCGGGCACCAGGAAAAAGCTGCCCTGATACTTGTTACTATTGCGCTGATCTCCTTGATTTTGAATACTGTTATGTAATTACAAACCAAACGGACCGTAAAAATAAGCTTGGTTATGGCATTCAGATTGGCGCCCGCACTCTTTTTCCCGCTGTATAAATACTCCCATTCCGACTGATAAAAATAATTGACTTCAGGGCTTAATTTGACGCCGGTTATAGATTCCTCATAAGCTATTTTCTCAGCTTCTTTACCGATACTATCCGGCTTTGTTGTTGTGTAGTTGGAAAACATGGATGTATCATAAGTCAGCAAAAGCACATAATCTCCGGCACTTTTTAAGCTTCCCAAAGGATCGGAAAATACCCCTAGTATATCATCGTTCAAGGCATCTTTGATCATTCCCACTGTATCCAAAAACCCTATTTTTTCTGGATCGGCTGTTTCCTCATCGTTTATAAATTTTGCCCCCTGGGGACTGTTTGTCAGGCCGTTGTAAGCCTCATTTATCAGCTGTACCAAGGCATCAATAATATTTTCCTGCTTTTCTTTGGCATCTTTACCTTCAGCATCCTCTTGATCCTCAAATAGCTTAACAGGTTCCAGAGCAGGCTGTTCCATCATTTGCTTCAGTTCTTCAAAGAATTTACGATGATTGTCCGAACATTCCGCAAATTTAAGATAATCCGGCATATTATAACTTACATTGGCAAAACCCGCAAAATAGGCCGCTTTGCTGTTTTTCGCCGTAACACTGCCGGATAACTTAAAAGCCGGATTTGAGGAAAGATTCGCCAGCTGTCCGCGGCTGAGGCTGTCCGCGGCGGGATTGTCGGCATTTCTGAATCTCACTTTGTCCAGCATATCTATCACAGAGTCTATGTAGGCGTCGCCTTTTTCTTTATAGGTGTCAGCCATGGGGGTGATTTCCCATTTTAAAATATCCTGATAACGCTCAATTTGCGATTTGCCGTCGCTGCCCCGTTCCGTCAGGGCCTTTTTCAAGTCCTCATCACATTCTCCGCTATCCAGCTTAGCTTTCAACTCCTCAATTTTACGCTTGAGCTCGGCTTGCATACTGTCGATTTCCTTTGCGATTTTTACTATAGTTGCATAATTCGGCTTGAAATCCCCGGCATCTTTCTTGGCATTTTCGATATTTTTTTCCAGCCCGCTCAAACTTCCGCTGCCGGTAGTAAGATTTTCTATATGTTTCAAGACAGCGCTGTATGAATTTGAGAAAATGTTCTTCCCTTCTTCATCTTCTATTGTTTCCCAGCTTTCATAGTAACCTTTTGCCTGGATGAATTGATCCCGGATACTTCTTAAGGAACCGGATACATTACCGAAGCGGCCGTTAAACCCAACCGTGGTTTTGCAATTGTCAGCGCTTTTTATTGCTTCGTAAAGTTCTTTATATTTGTCATATAAACCGGCTATGGCAGAATCGATCGTCAGTTTATCATCAATGATTTCCGCGTCTTTTTTCAGGGTATTACCGCTGATCAATTCTATGAAATCCTTGACTATGATCACAGGCCCGCGGAATTTCATATATTCTTCAATTTGCCGCCGCAATACATCCGGGTTGCGCAGGTTTTGCCTGGAATCAGATATTGGTTTCGAAGTATTTATATTTGCTCCGTAAAATAATTGGAATGTGCCGAGGTTTTTGTCATTCCAATCCTCGCCAAATACCGCAACTTCTATATACTCATTGACCATTTCCGCTAATTCCGGATCTTCTGCCATAACGCCGAATAGGCCGTAAAGATCTTTTAGCAGGGCATCATATTGGGTCAGCACAGCATTGGCCGCCAGTTGATTGGCATCAGTAACAATACTTTTTGCTGTCTGGATCCGCGTCAAATCAACAGCTGTCCCGCTTATCAATACGGCAGGAATCAAAAGCAAGGTAACAAATACTGTAACTGCTCCTTTTGTGTTTTGGAAGAATTTAAGCATATTCATCTCCCTACCAACCCATAATTGAGGAAATTTTATCGACAAAGGGCTTTATCCCCTTAAAAGTATCATCAAGCCCGAACTTTTTGCTGATAAACTGAGCAAAATCCACGGCTATATCCAGATTACGGATAAATTCATCCCCATTTTGCACTACAGCTGCGGAGGTTACTGTTATCGCTATTTCCCGGGGAAATTTTATAAAGGATAAATCAACCGGTACCGGTATGATGCGGGTAGCTGTAACTATAACCTCTTGGTAAATAACATAATTGATAAAACCATATTCCACAGTCAAACTTCCCGGTTTGAGAGTGATACTGCTTTCCTCTACCTTCTTGACAATAGTTGCGGCTTTGCAGTCGTCTCCGCCACCGGGAACAACAGATCTAAACAAGGCAACATAAACATTTTCCAAGTTTTTCTTATCATCTTCAAAAAAATACATCATTGAGCTTTCGTCAAAAAACAGCCAGGTATCGCTCCTTTCGGCAGCAATTGCCGTCGCGGCATATTGGGTAGCATGCTGCAGAGTCCCTTGGATAGGTAAGTAGATCGCAAGCAGGACAAGTGCGGCGAAAATCATGATCATAATCGGAAAAAGGATGGTCGCTTCAACTACTATGTCTCCTTTGAGATCTTTTATGATTTCTTTCAAAGCAACCACCCTTTTCAATTCACAATTCACAATTTAACACTCAACACTCAGCACTCAACATTGGGCTGCGAAGCAGACCGCTAATCTCTTGCTAGTTCTTTGCTTGCTTTGGTGATTTTTTCCCACATTTCGGCCAGCCAGCCGCTGAGGAAACCCCAGACCAGCACTACAGCTAATACCGCAACTAAAATCAGCAATACAGTCACAACCACACCGGACAGTCCCCTTTCGTCTTTTTTCAAGCCGGATGTGAATCCGCTCAAGGCCAGGTAAGCCATAAGGGGGAAAGTTGTTATTTTTTGCCACATTGTTAAAGCCCTCCTCTCATTGTTTTTTTATATTCAATTGTTATAAACCTTGAAAATTCATAACAACCGGTACCATAAGCATTACGAGAATGGCAAGGAAGAGCAGCATTGTCGGGATCATCAGCTTGGAATTTGCCTTCTCCGAGTCGCGTTTTGCGGTATGCCGGCGCTCCAGCCAGGCTTCTTTTGCTATTCCCTTCAAAAGAATACCTATCTCTGCATTGCCTTTGGAGAGGTTTTGCATTATTGCCGAAGCCAGCTTTGCAGTTTCTTTGGTATTGCAGCGGCTGATAAATCCGCCATAAGCCGCTTGGGGGCTGACCAGGTTATCAAGTTCTTCTGCTGTTCTTTGCATCTCTTTATATAATTCCAGGCTCTGACTATAAGCTGTTTCTTTCCAAGCTCTCTCCATGATCATCCCGGAGGTGGTAAGCAGCGCCAGTTTCGAGACCATAGCAGGGAATTGGCGGGCGATAGCTTCTCTGCGTTTATTGGCTTGATCGCTGACTTCATCATACATGGCATAAACCAGAACCAACACCAGCAATGTGCCTATGCCAAGTATTGCCAATCCCACCGTCCGGCTGCCAAGCCCCATTATAACAACACCCAAAATAAGTGATAAGGCCACGCCTATAATCGGATAGGAAAGCAATTTTGCCAATAGATGGTTTGTCTTGTTTCCGGCATGTTTTTTGCCGTAAAGTTCAAGGCTTTTTGTGAGAATTGTTTTATGGATGCTTCCCCTTTTTATCGCCCCGGCTTTTCGTAATAAGACATATCCCGGTATGATCAGCACTCCCAGGCTTTTGAAATCACCGCTTTGCAGCCGCTCATTTTGCAGCCGCAGCTTAGCTATTTCCTTATCCGAATTGCCCCCCCCAAATGTTTTCATGATCACTGCCAAAGCGCCATGATACTCCGAGAGTTTCGCCTGCTTTGCCGTATCTTTGAGGAGCAGTTTATTAATAGCGGTAAGATTATCAAGAGCTTTATTATAAGCAGCAGCGATCCAATCATCCCTCTGGGCCATACTCATAAGAACAAGCCAAAAACCCATCATCAACGTAGCCAAAACCAAAACAACGATCAACATATCAAATCCCCCTTAGCACCGGACAGTGCAACGACATAAACAATTACTCCCTACTCCAGGTAAACTGTAGAAGCATTAAAACAATTAGACACAGATTTTCACGGATTAAAAACGGATTAACACGGATTTTTTGTATTAATAATTCTACGGATTTTTGCTTCTTCTCCAAAACACAAAATCAATCCAAGCTTTTT
>Ga0082212_10011972_pt1 | contig 10955 bp, 11 predicted proteins | sample TergutNt197P3_FD_71548 | JGI IMG/M metagenome (GOLD analysis project Ga0082212, IMG submission 71548) | Neocapritermes taracua P3 segment gut microbial communities from Petit-Saut dam, French Guiana - Nt197 P3 | ecosystem: Host-associated > Arthropoda: Insects > Digestive system > Gut ...
CCGCGACCGCTTCAAAGGCCGCCGCGGCCTCTATTAGCCTGGCCCCGGGCTGGACCGGCTCATTGTGGCTGCAGTAAAGATGGCGCACCCGGCCGTAATCCCGGGCCAAGCGGTCCATGGTCGCCCGGTAGGTCTGGAAATCAGAGGTCATACCGTCCCCGGCGTCCAGGTGAGTGTAGAGGGCGGCCGGATAAAAGGTATCCCCGGTCAGGAGGATGGAGTTTTCCCGGTCAAAAAGCATCAGGCTGTCGGGCGAATGTCCGGGCGTGGCCAGGATTTCGAAGACCCGGCCGCCGAGGTCGAAGGATCGGCCTTCGTTCACGGGTATATAACCGGCCCCCCGGATCTCGTAGCCGGCCGGGTCGAAGCCGGGCGGCAGGGGCCGCGAGAACTGGTCCGGGCTCATGTGTTCGGCCACGGCTTCCCGCCCCAATCCGCGGGTGATGCGGGCCCGGGCCACGGGGTGGTCAGCGGCGTGGACGGCCTCGAATTGCCAGTTGCCGCCCATGTGGTCGAAATGGGAGTGGCTGTTGAGGACTATCAGCGGTTTGGCGGTCAGGCTCTCCGCCAGGGCCCGCATATCGCCCAGGCCCAGGCCGGTATCCCACAGGAGGGAGCGGTCCCGGCCCTCGAAGAGAAAGGAGATGACTTCCTGAAAGTGGCCCGGCTCGTAGACGGCCCAGCCGCCGCAGGGCATAAGATAGACCTCGAACCAGGAGGAGGCGGTCCTGGCCCGGGGAATTTGTCCGCGCCACGCCCGCGGGGGACCTTCCGCCCAGCCGGCCGGCCGGACCGCGTCCTCGATTCTCTCCATGCCCTTCTCCAGAAAAACCAGAAAACGGTTGTTAAATCCGCATTATATTAACCTTCCCCGCCCCTGTCAAACAGCAGGCGGGTTTTACTTGCCCTTCCGCCTTAGCTTATGCCCTTCCCGGTTCCCGCAGACCGGACACCGGCTCTTTTTCATCGTGGGCGTCCATTCCTCTTTTTCTCCGTGCTGGCATTTGACGCAGATCAAGGCGTCGGCGTTGGCGTCCTCCCCGAAGACCTGGGCTCTGGAGGCCAGATCGGGCGCGCCTCCCATCCTCTTGATAGTCGTCCCTGAACGGGCCATGATCCACTTCCTTCGTAAAAATTAGATTTGGTTTAATTTATTGATTACATGGGAAATATGCAGCGGATGTAAAATTTTTCCCGCGGTGATTTCGTCTGTCCTTTTATTCATATATTGTTTGTTAAGCTCGTATTCAATTGTTATCGGCGTAAAATGCTTATGGGCAATCATACCGATATTCAAAAATTTCTTATTATTTTTTTCGTCTATTATTTTTTCTGTTAAGATACGTAAATATGATTCATCTGAAAAGAAATATATTTTTTCGTGAATATTTTTATTAAAATCCCATTTATCCTGTTCATATTTGGCGGATCCCTGGATAACTCTTTTCAATAACGCCTTATCAAAAAGAGATAAATCGAATTTTATTTTTTTATTTGGTTTTAGGAATTGTTCAAAGGCTTTTTCAAATTTTTGGGCGATCAACATAAAAGCGGTCTCCTTTTTGACCTTTCGCGGCCATACATTGGCCCCTCAATGGGGGGAGCCTGGGGAGACCGTCCGGCTTAAAATTTGGGGGCCGGACGGGCTTCTTGTTCACGCTTTATCTCAGCCTGCCGCTGCTTCTCGGCCAGGGCCGCCGCCGCCAGCCGGTCATATTGTTCCCGCCCGTCCAGCAGGATTAGACTATAACTATCGATCAGATCGTCATTGTGCCCTCCGTCGTAAAGGCGCGCATGCAACATTGCGCCGCAAACTTCCTTGAAGTTGGCGGGCCTGCCCATTTCATCACGATGGCCTCTAAAAAGGTATAATTCGGTGCAAGGATTCCGTAGCGAGTACGCGGGCCCTTCTCTCTTCACAAGGTTGCCTTGACGATCATATGTCCAATATATGAAAAGTTTTATGGAGATATCATGCGGGGGGCCATATCTTTTTTTCAAGGCCTCCATCATGTTCTCGTAGGTCGGCCTGGCTTCAGGCTTTATATGTTCCATACGGGCAATGTACCAGACTTTGTTGCTATCCTGGTCAAACAAAGTAATCAAATCGTATGTGACATCTTTCCGATCCATAGAAGTGATGTGGCCGTGGTGGGGATCAATCTTAAGATCATTAGGATGGGGAGCTACGCAAGAGTAGCCGAGGAGTTTCCCTCCTTTATCATCAAATCTGAGTTGTTGACGGATTTTCCCTTCTCCATCAATATCAAATCTGAGTTCTCGACATTTGTACTGATCAGGGCTGGCTTCGATTTGTTTTTTAAGTTCCGGTCCCCCTGGAACATACAGCTTGAAGCCGGATATATCCAATTGGTCCGGCCCGGCCTGGGCCGTTAACGAACTCGGGGCGGCCAGGAAAAAGAACAGAGCCAGAAGGGATGAAAAAGAAGCCAAGCGGGTGAACATGGCGGATCTCCGAAATTGGTTTAATGGAGCCAGCGGAAAAGCAAGCTACCAGCGGTCTACAAGGCGGTTGCTTTTATCCCGGAAGGCGCCGCAAATGATTTTGATAAAATCTATTAAAACCAAGAAGGCTGGGTATAAAACATGCGACCAATCCGAACCTGAATAATCTAACCATAAAGTTGAGAAAAAATCAAATACCGCAGTTCTCTGGCGTGCTCCAGTTCAAAAAAAGAAACCCTCAAGACGGCCGTCAAGAGGGCTCTGATGCACAAACCGATACACAAAATATAGGGTATCGGGGAGGAATAGAGGCTAACCTATGAGAATCATTTGGCGTCCCCAAGGGGATTTGAACCCCTGTCGCCGGCGTGAAAGGCCGATATTCATAGTTTTACCACATTTGCCCCACTTTTACTTAATCATATAATTCAATTAGTTACTGCAATTTTTCTTCGACAAAAAGCCGCTGACTTGGGCTTGACTTTATGCCAAGTGTGGGGCATAGTGTGGGGCAGGGGGAGACGGTTTTTCTAACCGTTATTAAGAAGTTGCCCCACAATTTGCCCCACATATTGCCCCATAAGTGTGGGGCATAGCTAACAAAAGGACAGCAACGGCAATATGGCGAGCAGAAAAAGACAGCCGGTGACAGGATATGCTGGCGTGCATTTCGTGGAAGTTCCGAGGGCCGCCGGGTACGGCCCGGAAAAGGTCTATTATATTCGTTACCGCAAGCAAGGCAGGCTCATTGAGGAAAAAGTCGGTGGCCAGTTCCGCAACAATATGACCGCGGCCAAGGCCGCCAGCATCCGGGGCGTTCGCCTGGAAGGCAAAGAGCTTTCCAATGAGGAAAAACGCACCGCCGTCCGCACCGCCAAGGTCGCGGAGGAATCCCATTATTCCTTCAACAAGCTCTGGAGCCTGTTTGAAGAAGCCAAGAACGCCAACCGCACCCTCAATGATGACCGAATCCGTTTTAATCTGCACATAGCGCCATCTTTGGGCACAAAGAGCATTCCTGAACTTACCATACATGATATAGATAGACTTCGCGCCAAACTGGAAAAAGCCGGAAAATCGCCGCAGACCGTCAAGCATGTGCTGACCATGGTCAAACGCTTACTGAATTTCGCTTTGCACAAGGGGTATGTGGAATCCATCCCGGGCACCCTCCATATCACCATGCCGACTGTGGACAACAAGGTTACGGAAAATCTCACGCCGGAACAGGCGCAGAATCTGCTTCACGCCCTGGATGAAGAACCAGATCAAAGCCAGGCCTCCCTGGTGCGGTTGGCCTTGTTCACCGGGATGCGGCGCGGCGCGTTGCTCAATTTGCAATGGAATGACCTGGATTTTGAACGCGGGTTTATCACCCTGCGCGGCGATGTCGCCAAGAAGCAGAAAACAGAAATCATCCCCATGAACGATCAGGCTAGGGCTGTCCTGGACGACCTGCCGCGCACCAGCAGCCCTTATGTATTCCCTGGCCGTTTCGATGACAAACCGCGTTGCAATCTCACGCCCATGCTCAAGCGGGTCCGAAAAAAAGCCGGGCTGCCGGAATCATTTCGCCCATTGCACGGCTTGCGGCACTCTTTTGCCTCCTGGTTGGCTAATTCTGGTAAAGTGTCCATGTATGAACTGCAAAAACTCTTGACCCATTCCAGCCCGCTGATGACCCAGCGGTACGCGCATCTGCATGATGACGCTCTGCGGAAGGCTTCCGGAGTGGCCGGGGCTCTATTTTCCCAAACCAGAGAGCGAGAAAACACATCTCCACAGCCGAAGCAAGTGGAAAAATAGCAAATATCCATTAAAATGATGGACATATCCGGCAACACAGGATACGGTATTAAAGCGTCTGTGCCCACCCCCGGCCGCTATGCGGCTATTCTGAAAAGCTTGGGGAAGGTGAAGGTTTGAATTCTGAAGTCATCCGCCAAACCATCGTGGCTGCCTCGGAAAAAAGCGAACTGCTGTTCTTTGCCGATGTTGCCGACATTCTCAAGGCGGGTCGGGCTACGACCTACCGGGCAGTCAATGCCGCGATGGTGGAAACCTATTGGCGCTTGGGGCGGCGCATCGTAGAGGAAGAACAGCAAGGCCAGGCGCGTGCGGGGTATGGCGAGGCGTTGATGGTCAGGCTCTCGCGATATTTGGGCGAGAACTTCGGCAAGGGCTTTTCGGTCGCCAATCTCAAAAATTTCCGACAGTTCTACCTCTGTTTTCCTAACCGCGCTCAATTCGCTACGCACTGCGTAGCGAATTTTGGCTGGACTCATATCCGCCTCATCATACGCCTGGAAAACCAGGACGAGCGCAACTGGTATTTGAAGGAAACCGCACAGCAAAATTGGAGTTCTCGGGCACTAGAGAGGAACATCAAGAGCGGTTATTACCGTCGGCTGTTGTCCGTGCAAGAAAAAAAAGAGGGGCCGCAGCCAGCCCCCGCCGATGACCTTCCCAACCCCGCCGAGTTCATCAAAGACCCCTATGTGCTTGAATTTCTAGGCGCACAGGAAGACTTGGGAAGCAAGGAAAGCGTGCTGGAGGGCGCGATTATCGCTCACCTGCAAAAATTTTTGTTGGAAATGGGCAAAGGGTTTTCCTTTGTCGCCCGGCAGATGCGGATCAGTACGGAGACTTCGCATTTCTACGTCGACCTTGTCTTCTACAACTATCTGTTGAAGTGCTTTGTCATCATTGACCTGAAAACCACTAAACTCACCCATCAGGACATCGGGCAGATGGACATGTATGTGCGTATGTTCGATGACCTGAAGCGCGGCACGGACGACAACCCCACCTTGGGCATCATCCTTTGCGCTGACAAGGACGAAACCATTGTCCATTATTCCGTGTTGCGGGAAAGCCGCCAGATATTCGCCTCGAAGTATCAAACCGTGCTACCCACAGAAGAAGAGCTTGCGGCGATGATCGAACAGGAAAGCCGCAAACTTCGCGGAGAAGACCTATGAGTTACGAAAACGAGGTATTCATCGTTAAACTCGCACCACTGGTGCGAGAAATTAGCCAGATGTAAAATTTACTAATAATTTAATAAATATAATACATTATAATTTGGGCCACCGTTAGTGGCCCAAATGACCGCCCGTGGAAAATTGGAGGTATTTCCAACTCATAGACAGAAAAAGCCTGGCTTTGCGCCGGGCTTACCTTTTGTTAAATCATGATTATTGGCCGACCCGGCCAGTTCTGCGTTCAAACTGCCGCTATTATTCTATAATCCCAGATCCGTCATTAGAATAAATGCGGGCCAGCTTTAGTAAATCATGGACCCCGGCTTTCGCCGGGATGACGGAGGCGGGGGGTGTTCCGTCATTCCGGCGAAAGCCGGAATCCATCCAAATTTCTTTCACCTAAATCTTACGCCTAAAATAGATCCAAATATAGCCTTAACTATTTTATATCGCTATATATTGCCCTAATGACCGCCATTAGAACCAATCTCTATTGACCGATTTGGGATAATTCGCTTCGGCTCAACTTTGGGGGCCTCGCCAGGGCCAGAAAATTCCCCAGGAGCGAAAAAAGGCTTGATTTATGTAAACTCAGTATGCTATATATATTTCAACGTCATCAACGTTTATGATTAAAGGAAAGGAAATAAGGTGGAAACAATGAAGAAAATGAGTATGCCTTTTGGACGTGCTTTGCTGGTTCTGGCGCTCATGGGCCTGGGGCTGGCCTCTTGCGACGGCGGCGGTTCCGAGGAACCTAAAACCAATGCCGGGGTCGGGCAAGATTCCAAGGCTGTGCAAGCCTCTGCCAAACAGCCGAAACTGGATGAAGCGGCTAAACGCGAAATGGAAAAAGACTGCCTTGCCTTTCTGCAACATCTTGTTTCGGCCCAAGTAGCTTTGGACGCGGACCTAGAAAATGATTTTGGTTATCAGACTTCCGATGTTACCGGCATTGAGCGTTTGGCCCTTATGGGTTTCCGGCCTTTTACAGATGTGGCGTTCAACACCCAAATAGCGGATAAGGGCGGCTTTGCGGGTTTTGTTGGGCATGCCCTCGCCCAAGGTTCCCCGATTTATTACTATGCCGGAGAGGGAAGTTTTGTCACTCTGGAGCCAACATCGGTCATGCCTTCTGGTATCAAAATCCCTACCACGCTCACCGTCTTTGAGCTAAACGGGGAACAACCCAATTTTAAAGTGGCAATAGTAAAAACCTGTCAAGTGAACGGCGTCACGGTCGGCGCTTGCACCACGCCGTAATAATTCATAGTCGCTGAGAGAGTGGTATGTCCGAGAAAAAAATGGGGGCGCCCCTGCGCTTCCCCGCCCTCACCGGCGACCCGATTCGGGACAGGATAATCAAACTGCGGCGGCGGCTTGGAATCTCTCAGGCCGCCTTGGCGAAGCGCCTGGGCGTTACCAGGATGTCCGTTCACTATTGGGAGAATGGGTTGCGTCCCCCAAGCGCCCCCATCTTAATCCTGATTGGCATGATTGAGGAGATTGAACAGTTTTTACAGATGGAAAAAGAAGAGATAGAGTTGCGTGGGGCGGATGACTATGAATGGGTCGAAGTCTTTGCCCCTGAACTGGAACCTAAAAAACAAAAGGAGGATTAATTATGGTAATGATACCAGGAATATTGTTCGGGCGTCCTAGCCCACTGGAGTATGCGGATAAGGTTCTGAAAAATGAGACTCTTAAACAAATCAGAAGCACTAAAAAACTCAAACGCTACGGCATGAAGCTCCTGGATACCCTGGCGGAATCCCGGCCGGATGTGCTGTTGGGGCTGGAAAACCAAGGTGGATGTGATACCATTATTGCCAAGGTCATGGAATTCCAGCTTAAGGGGTTGAAAGTTCTTCTGAGGAATGAGAGTGAGTTGGCGGATGGCCAGATACCCTGGGAGATAGACGGGATGGGCTGGGCTGGAGAATATGAATTCACAGATGTCGATGAAGATGACTGGAAGCCTAGGACCGTTCTTCTGAGGTTGCGCAAAGACTATCAGGAGGTTGTTGCCTTTTTGAGGGCTTGGCGTTCTAGATCGTCTTGATTTTGCCAGTTCTCCTGTATTGGCCCGGGCTGGATGCCCGGCATGGCTCTGGAGATTGACTACGCCAAACACAATCTCAACAAGCCGATAAAGTTCTTATCGCAATTACCAGATTGCGAAAAAATTGAAAGGGTGTGAAATCATGGATTCGAGTATCAAAACGCTCAAGAAGCGTATTTATATTTGCTCTCCTGCTCCCTTTGAAGTGGAGCATATTTTGGAAAGAGAGTGCCTGGACATTACCTGGGCGCTTGGCCAAAGCGCTATTTCCGATGAAATGATAAAGGAGCAATATGAGAGGGTAACGCTGGAGAGATACAAAAAAATGGTGGAGCTTAATATACACCTAGCCCAGGAATTGTGCCGCCAGGCCATAGAGGAGGGCCATGCGCCTTTTGCGCCGCAACTTTTCTATATCCGTCTCGTGAACGACGATGAAGATTATGACATTTCATACGGCATGGCCTTTCTGGAGTTCTGTGACGAGGTTTGGGCTTCTGAAGAACATGGCGTGACGTCCAACATGATCCAAGAACTTGCTTATGCCAAACAAGCCAATAAGCAGATTAGGTACTTAACCGGTAAAGTGACCTGGTTTCAAAAGAAATCACCTAGCCCCAACCGCCGTTTTACATTAATAAAATAAATAGGTTAACAACGACAACCATACAGCGTAAAATTAATCCCAATCAATACAGCTTCATTTTGAAGCGATTGAAGTCCAAACCCGGCAACTTGAGGAAGAAAACAGGAAGCTGGACAGGCTTGACGAGCTTGAAGCCGAAGAAAAGATTAGGGCCAGGGAAGAAGAACAGGCCAAAATAAGCCCCGAAGGCTTGGGGGCCGCAATAAGCCTGGAACCATTCATATCATAAGGAGCGTGAAGACAAATGAGCCATGAAAAAAAATTGGATGTTTTTCAGCGAGGCCTTCCACAAATAATTACTGCCTTTGTAGCAGCTGTTTCCATTCTTTGGCTGACTACTGTTATCGTGGATTCATTTGGGAAATGGGGTCTCATCACAATTTTTGATGTCGCTCAACGTCAAGGGTTCATTATGGATGAAGGCCCCCAACCTGCAAAAATTATAATAGAATTAATAATTTGCTTAACCATTTATGCAATTCTGCTATGGGGCTTGAATAGAATCTTCACTTGGCCTTTAGTGAAACGGATTCTCAATCAAAACTGGTCACGCCCCGTAACTCTTCCAAAAGCTGTAGAATTTTACTCGGCCATGCTCGAGCTAGGCGCTACTGAGCCCGATGAGTGGAATCATATTATTATTAAGCACAAACTATCGGTATTCATCGCAACTTTACCGCTCTCATCGGATGAGCAGAAGAATGTTGACGCCAGACGCTACACCTTTGGGCGCAACCGGGCTCTTATCGACAAAAAGGTTTGGGCCCACAGGGATTACCAAAAAACTCTTTGCCTGGATGCTGACGATTATAAACGCGTTTCTCAGAAACACAACGAGTTAACGCAGGAAATAGCTACACTCCGCGCTGAGAAAGCTGAATTTCAGCGAAGTGAGCAAACCGCTCCAGCCCGTGGAAAAGTAGCTCAAAATAGGGAACAAAGAAGAATTATTTTTCACAGGGTGGCCATACCTTTCATCAATCGACTCAATGCGGAGGCTGACAAGCAGGGAGGAATCAAGTATACCCGAACGAAAATTCAGATAGCATTCTTCATAGAGCTGGAAAAATATCCTGATTTAAAGGAAGAAATTTTAAAATTATCATGCGCTTACGATGAAGAAAAAGGCACATATTTCTTGAGAGTCTGGGCTATGGAGTATATTCGTCGCGGTCTCGGTGAAAATGTCCAAAAGGTAGGCGGCGCGGGAAAAAAGTCTAAGGCCACAGAGCACTGAACTATACTTTTTTGCACGGCCACAGCGCAAGTATATTTGTAGCTCGCTAAAAATACAAAAAATTTATTAAAACCTCCGTGTTCTGTCGAACCTCGGAGGTTTTTCTTTTTACTTTCATCAGGCTCGGGAATTTTTTTTCTTACATAAAGGCTATATCTTTCTTTCAAGGTCTGCATGACCTTATCCAACTCTGGATAACGACAAGAAAGGAAGAAATATGACAAACAAGAAAAAACTCAATACTAAACAAGCGGCCGCCTACCTCGGCCTCAAGCCCAACACTCTGGAGATTTGGCGTTGCAAAAACCGAGGCCCCAAATACTCCAAGCTCGGATCAAGGGTCATATATGATATCGACGAGTTGGATGATTATTATGCCGCCTGTTCAATATGCACCCGCGATACCGAGCTTGACCGCTCTGGAGCGGAGAAATGACCGCCAACATCTTTGAACTGGTCAAAGAGGCCCTGCCCTCGCGCCTGGATTCAGTGATTCCTGAACTACTCCCTGGCGGCCGGGTGTCCGGCCGGGAGTATGTTTGCGGCTCACTCCTGGGCGGACCGGGCGATTCCTGCAAGACCAATCTGGATACCGGCAAAGGCTCTGATTTTGCCACCGGCGAAAGCTGGGGGGACATTATCGGTTTATTGGCGAAAGCCCATGGTTTACGCCAGGGCGAGGCGGCCAGAGAACTGGCCGACAAATACGGCATCCGCCTGGATGACGCCACCCAGGCTCGAAAAGCCGCTCCAACCGCACATCTGGTGTTCACCCCCATACGTCCTGTGCCAGACAACGCCCCGGAGCCACCGCGCCACCATCCGCGGCACGGGCCGGCCAGCGCCCTCTGGCGCTATGCCGATAAAAAAGGTCTTCCCCTGGCCTATACCGCCCGCTTCGACCGGCCGGACGGCTCCAAGGTAATCCTGCCCTTAAGCTACGGCTCCAACGGCAATGGCCCTCGCTGGTACTGGAGGGCTCTTCCAGAACCGCGCCCTTTATATGGCTTGGAGAAACTAGCGGTTTCACCAGAGGCTCCGCTTCTCTTGGTGGAAGGGGAAAAGACAGCGGATGCGGCCCAGGTATATTTCCATAACTATGTCGCTATGACCTGGAACGGCGGAGCCAAGGCCGTGGCCAAGGCTGACTTGTCACCCCTCTATGGCCGCAAAGTCATTATCTGGCCTGACAATGACGAGCCAGGCTTCAGAGCGGCTCTAACTCTGTCCAGGCTTCTGGAAGGCAAAGCGGACGTTTCCATCATCCAGCCGCCTGACACTTTACCGGAAAAATGGGACTTGGCCGACATTCCCTCCCCTGACTTCCTGCCCAAAAACCATATTACAGAGGCCCTGCCCGTGGAAGAATTTCGGCAAAAGGCCGGAAGACGGTATCCCGGCCTGGCCCCAAGCCTACAGGCCGGCGAAGACCTAGAAGATATGCCTTTGAAGGAATGGCCGAAATTTCCCTTTGAGGCTTGCCCGGGCATCGTAGGTGAATTTGTTTCTTTGGCGACCAGGGACAGCGAGGCCGATCCGGTGGCCGTGTGCGTCACCTTG
>Ga0082212_10011973_pt1 | contig 10954 bp, 15 predicted proteins | sample TergutNt197P3_FD_71548 | JGI IMG/M metagenome (GOLD analysis project Ga0082212, IMG submission 71548) | Neocapritermes taracua P3 segment gut microbial communities from Petit-Saut dam, French Guiana - Nt197 P3 | ecosystem: Host-associated > Arthropoda: Insects > Digestive system > Gut ...
TTTGTTCTGTTGAATGAGAACGGTGTTATTATTTCGGACGCGGTTAATAAAAAAACGGAGATATTCACTCGTCACCCTTCAACCGATGTAGTTTTTAAGGGAGTACAACTTCCGTTCTTTAAAGAGGCGGAGGAGATGGTTAAAGAGTCGGCGCGGGTAGTTCCGGAAATCCGGTATGTGAGTTGGGATGTCGCGGTTACGCCTAAGGGCCCTGTTATTGTGGAGGCGAATCATAATCCCGGATACGACTTGTTGCAGTCTAAGGTTTATTTGATGGATAATGAATATGGTCGGTTAGCGGATTTTGTTGCCGTTGCAACGAAAGTTGGCACTGAGGCGCGTAAATAGGTGTTAAAATAGTATTATGGAAAGTCGGAGATTCATTCTCCGGCTTCGTTAATGAAGAGAGGTGTTCCCCTAAATAACGGATTCATTCCGTTATTTAGGGGAGCTTCGCTTGACGGAGCAAAAATTTAAAAGGAGAAAAAAGTTATGGAAGAAAATCAAACAAAGGCGAATGAGCAGATTATACCTGCTCGTGAACTCGACGACCCAAAAGAGATGACCCCGAACGATTTCGGCAACGCGGTTAATGAGTCGGTTAATGGTGCCCTCAAGGGATTGCAGGAGCAGATTAATGATTTGAAAAACGCGATTGGCGATATTTCTGCAAAGCAGAAGGAGTCTGCGAAGTCTGACAATGATGATTTCTGCAAATGTGAGAAATGCGAGGATTGTACAATGTGCCTTAACGGGGCGGTTACCGGGGAAACAGGGAGAGAAACTCCTGATAAGCGTGTTGATTTTTCAAAGTTGAGCTATTCTGAATTGTGCTCGTTCTTGGAAAAGCATCCGAGAGCAAAATTATGAGTAAAACAAAAACTAAAAAAAGGAGAAAATGAATGAAAAGTACGAAATTTAATGCGAAAAAGTTTAATCCTGAGGCTTTTGATTATTCGGTCAAGAGGGGTAAGGGGTTAAAGATTGCCGAGTTGGTTAAGGCGAAAGCGTTGGTTCCTAATCCTGACATTAAGAATGTTTTTTCAGCCGGGAGCACGGTTGGATACGCGAGGGTTATTATGCGCGGTGCGCTCGACGGAGGGGCACTCAATTATGACGGTTCTACCGATATTAATCCCGAAAACACAAAAGTGTTCGAGCAGGGGGTTGTTGTTGTCGGCAGAGCGAAAGGCTGGGTGGAAAAAGATTTCACTTATGATTCCGGCGGCGGTGATTTTATGGATTCTGTGGCGCGTCAGGTGGCGGAGTATAAAGATTTTATTGATACCGGTATTTTAAACTCGGTACTTCGCGGTATATTCTCAATGAGTGGTGCGGAAAATCTGAAGTTTGTCAATGAGCATACGCATGATGTTTCTGAAGCGGGTGACGGCGGTATTACCGCTGTGGCACTCAATAACGCGGCGTTCAAGGCTTGCGGGGTAAATAAAAAGAAATTCACGGTTGTGCTGATGCACTCTACTATCGCGACCTCTTTAGAAAATCTTAATTTGCTCGAGTATATGCGTTATACCGATAAAGACGGAATCACCAGAGAGATTCAGCTTGGTACTTGGTGCGGACGACTGGTGATTGTCGATGATAATCTTCCTGTTGTTCAAGAGAGCGGTCAGTCTCTTTACACCACTTATATTTTAGGTGAGGGCGCTTTCTCTTATGAGGATATCGGAGTTAAGAATTCTTATGAGTTAGCGCGCGACCCTAAGACGAACGGCGGTGAGGATACGCTCTATATGAGGCAGCGCAAAGTCTTCGCCCCTTATGGAATTAGTTATGAAAAGCAAAACCAATTTTCGCTTTCTCCGACTGATTCCGAACTCTCGGATGGGGAAAACTGGGAGATTGTGAATGTGGAATATGATACGTATGTCGACCACAAGAGGATTCCGATAGCGAGGATTATTTCCCGTGGTTAATGAAATTATTTCGGGTGTGTATGCTAAGTTAACTAAAGAGTTCGGTGAGATTAAATTGTACACCGATAATTCAGCTCGTAAGACGGGGGTGCTTGATTCAAAAGCACCCTTGCGGGAGCCGAATTTCTATGTGTCTTGCAAAAAACCTTCAAACAATCGGGTAAAAGACAAAGTTTTCACCAATACGCAATTTTTAGGCAATCGCTACTTACGCAGCGTGGCTTTGTGTATAGAATGCCGATGGTTCGATGATTGGCAGGAGGTACTCGACAGGTTGTTTATGTGCTTGGAGTATGTTCCTTTCGGGGAAACGGGTTCGGTAGTCCGCGGGGTTTCCATGCAAGGCGAACACGTTGATGATGTACTCCGCTTTTTTGTGCGTTATGATGTGTTTGTGTATTATAGGGAAGATGAAAAGGAAAAAATGGAAAAATTAGAAATGAAGGAGGAATTTTTATGGCATTAGGAGGAGGTATTTTTCTGGGGCAGAATAAAACGCTGCCGGGTTCGTATATCAATTTTGTCTCTTTAGCGCGTATAGGTGCGGCACTTTCGGAAAGAGGCACTGCCGCTTTCGCTTTAGAGATGGATTGGGGTATTGAAGACCGGGTGTTCACCGTGACGAATGAGGAGTTTATTAAAAACGCTGTGTCGATATTCGGTTATGATTATGCTGATGAGAAGATGAAAGGGATTCGAGAACTTTTCCGTAACGCTCAGACACTCTATGGATATAGGCTTGGGGGGCAGGGTGCAGTTCAAGCGGCGTGCGAGTATGGCGATGCGAAGTACGGCGGAGAACGCGGGAACGATTTAAGTGTGGTCATTACTGTTTCCGAAGGGCGTTATACGGTTCAGCTGCTTCTTGACGGAGTTCAAGTTGATTCTCAGACAGTGACGAGTGCCGCCGGACTTCGCGATAATGAGTTTGTGATTTGGAAGTCCGATGCGGTTCTCAAAGCTACTGCCGGTATTCATTTTACCGGCGGCGAGAATTCTGATATCAATGTTTCAAGCTATCAGCGGTTTTTAGACAGAATTGAAAATTACCCGGTCAACGCGATTGGGGTTTGTTCGGAAGACCCGAAAGTCAACACTTTATTTGCACAGTTCGCGAAGAATATTCGTGATAAAATCGGTGTTAAGTTGCAATGTGTGCTTTTTAATCATGACGCTGACCACGAGGGAATTGTTAACGTAAAGAATCCTGTGCTTGATTTTGATGTGAATAAAGCCTCCCTCGTTTATTGGGTGACGGGTATTATTGCGGGGTGTGCTGTCAATAAGTCTAACCTCAACAAAGTCTATGACGGTGAGTACAGAATTTTCGCGGATTATACCCAAAATCAGTTAGAAGGGGCGATTAAATCGGGGGAATTTGTTTTGCATAAAGTAGGAGATTCACTTCGGGTTCTGGCGGATATTAATTCGCTGACAACTGTTTCTGATGAGAAGGGCGAGGTTTTTCAGGATAATCAGACGATTCGTGTGATTGACCAGATTTCGGGTGATATTGCCGCTTTGTTCAATAATAAGTATCTGGGTAATGTTGCTAATGACGATGCCGGCAGGGTGAGCCTTTGGGCGGATATTGTTAAGCATCATGAGGATTTGGCGCGTATCAGGGCTATTGAGAATTTCTCTGATGAAGATGTAGAAGTGCTTGCCGGTGATGATAAGCGTTCTGTTGTGGTTAAGAACAGAATCAACATAGTAAACGCGATGGCGCAAGTTTATATGACTTGTGTAATTGCTTGATGAAAAGAGAGGAGCGATATTTTATAATATGAGCAAAATAGTAATGCGCGGTAAAGATGCTGTTTCGGCTAAATTAGCCGAGTGTTTTGTTACCGTTGGAAATAATCGTTATAATTTTATGCAGGCAATTGACTTTGAGGCGAAGTTTGAAAGAGTCAAGAGTAAAATTCCCATTCTCGGTCAACCGGGGGCAGGCAACAAATCGACCGGTTGGAGAGGGAAAGGAAAAGCAACTTTCCATTATAATTCCGCAGTATTCAGGGATATGATGCTTAAGTTTAAAAATACCGGCGAAGATGTTTATTTTGAGATTCAGGTGACCAACCACGACCCCGCTTCTTCTTCGGGGAAACAGACGATTGTTTTCGTTGATTGTAATATCGACGGAGGGATTTTAGCTAAGTTTGACGCTAATGGAGAATATCTTGACGAGAAACTTGAATTCACTTTTGAGGATTTCAGAATACCGCAGAAGTTTAATCAGTTATCGGGAATGTAAACAAGAGCGAAGTTCTGTTGAATAGCGGATTCATTCCGTTATTTAACAGAACATCATTTGAAGAAAAAAGGAGTAAATCATGTCTGAATTATCGTTGTTTTTGAAAGAGAATAAAGCAAAAAAAGAAAATACTTTTTTTGAGGCGACCAAATCGTTAGTCGGTGAGGATGGCAAACCGCTCAAGTGGGAGATTCGAGCGGTTTCTACACGGGAAGATGAGGATATTCGAGAGGAATGCACACGGTTTGATTCCGCGACCGGGAGGTTTCGTTTGGATTTAAGCCGTTACATGGCGAAAATTGCTTCTGCGGCAGTGGTCGAGCCAAATTTATATAACGTGAATCTGCAAAATTCATATGATGTCAGTACACCGGAGGATTTAATTCGGGAAATGTTGGACGACCCTCACGAATATCAGACTTTTGTTCGGTTTGTTCAACGATTCGGTGAAGTTGATGTTCCGTTCAGCGAAAGGATTGAAACGGCAAAAAACTGATTAAGGGCAACTTTGACGCCAGGGTTGCCCATTATTGTTTGCATCAGTTTAAACTTCTGCCGTCTGATTTTTTGAATTTGGATTTAAATGAACGAGCGTTTATAATCGCTTCTATCACTATGAAAGGATAAAAAGAGCCTGTATAAGGGCTTGACACAGGGAAAGTATGACGGATATAAATTATTTGGAAAGCCAAATGAATTGCGATTCTGTCGGCGGTTTGGGAAGTGTACCATATTCAACTGACAGTTATCACTTCAATGTCGGTGATGTTATTCTGGATATTGAAAAGAATTCTCATATCAGTGAGATGAACGATAACACGAGTATTGTTGATAATGTTTCTGCTATTGATAATCGGCAGTTTAACAATAGTGAGCAGAATTTTCAAAACGAGTCGAATTCAGTAGGAAATCTGCGGGCTGATGGTGCGGCGAGTGCTGTTTCGGGGGGTGTTACTGTTAATTTTAACGCCTATAACGAAATCCATTCTCCGGATACCGATGTTGGTTCGGTTATGACGACTTTCAGCGAGAAGTTGGCTGAAGCGGTTGCTTTAGCGGCAGAGGGTATACATTTTTAAGGAGAAAGTTTGAAAGAAGAGCTTAAGGGCGATTTCATTTCGTTCGTAAGCTTGACAGGTTTCGTAGGGCTTTTGTGGCTCGGAAAGGTATGGTCATAAAAATGAGTTATAGTTTTTATATGGGAGATACACTTCTCCCTGTCGCGCCTTCAAGGCTTGAAATTATATACGGGAATAAGTTAAGGAGAATCGATATGGTTTCCGGCGGGGAAATCGTTTTTCCTGAAATAAAGGGGTTGGCGGAAATTCGGTTTTCTGCGTTGCTTCCTCAGGTGGTTTACCCTTTTGCGGTGTATAAAAGCGGATTTGTTCTCGGCGGGGATATTTTACAGGGGTTGTTGAATCTTCAAGAGTCGGGCAAACCCTTCCGGTTTATTGTGTTTCGTAAGTCCTCAGGCGGGAAACCGCTTGCTTCTACGAATATCAAGACTGTGTTTTCTGAAATCCGCTCCCGTGAGGATGCGACCGAAGGGCGTGATATTTATATTGATGTAAGGCTGAGTGAATATCGGGATTTTGCTGTTAAAAATGTATCGGTGAATCCTCTCGGTGATGTGAAAGTTCCGCCCCCAAGACGGCCTGCCGATAATATTCCTGTTGTGAATAGGTATTATGTAAACAGATACGATACGCTTTGGATGATAGCGCATAAATTATTGGGGGACGGGAGCAGATATAAAGAAATTTATAATTTGAATAAAAATTTAATTGACAATAAGAATGAGGGGAACGGAACATCCACGTATACCATTTTCCCTGAACAGAATTTAATTATACCCAAGAGGTAAACAAGCGCGAAACTTGATTGAGGTGATTTTAATATGTTTGAATTAAGAATTAATAACCGGAATTATTCTTTTGAACCGCAGACCTGTAATGATGTTTTGTATGAGAGCTTTCATCGCGGCAAATGCTCAAAACTCTCGTTTAATATAGCGGTGAAAGGGCAGACAAACCCTCAGCTTTCTATAAGAGAAGGGGATATGGTCAGTCTTAAAGCAACGGGGCAGAAAATGTTCTTCGGGACGGTGTTTCAGCGCAAAAGGAATTCTGACGGGGTTGAGCGTTTTATCGCTTATGACCAGTTGAGGTATCTTAAAAATAAAGATACTTATATTTATTCCGGGAAAAAAGCGAGTGAAGTTGTTCGTATGATTGCTTTAGATTATCGGTTGAGGTTCGGGAAATTAGAACAAACCCGCTGTGTGATTCCTCATCATATTGAGGATAATGTTACGCTTTTGGATATAATTGAGAACGCACTTGATTTCGAGTTTGAGCGGAGCGGTCAGCGGTTTACGCTGATTGATGAGTTCGGTAGTTTGACGCTTAAGAATGAATCTCAAATGTTTTCGGGTGTGGTGCTGGATAAAAGTGTAATCGGGGGTCTAAGTTTCTTTTCCTCCATTGAGAGTCGAAGTAATCGGGTCAAGGTTTCCCGATATGACAGGAGCGCGGGTAAGCGGGAAGTTTTTATTGCCAGTGATACAGACAGCGAAAATCAGTTGGGTGTTTTGCAACATTATGTGAGAATCGGTGACAAAAACGAATCGTTGAGCAATAGAGCGTATTCTTTATTGGCACTTCATAATAAGGATGAACGCAGTATTCTTATCAGTAATGCTTTGGGAGACGCCAAAATTCGGGGAGGGTCACGCGTAATTCTTGATTTGGACGAGTTTAAAGGTAGTGCTATGGTGTTGCAATGCAACCATAAGTTGTCCGAGAATCAACATTTGATGGATTTATTAGTAGGGATTTAAGTTTTTTAGAAGTTAGGAGGCTATTTGATGGTACCTATGGGGTTTTACGGCGTTGCCGATGAAATTAATCATCATGTTTTAAATCAGGAGTATTCCGACAAAACATACAACTTGGAGAATATGAGTGGGGGAGGAATTTTTATTAACGAGAGAGAGGCGATTCGTCAGGCTGTTGTTAAGATTCTTAACACAGAAAGATTTCGTTATCCGATTTATTCTACCGATTATGGGATTGAACTTGATGATTTATTCGGAAAGGATTGTGATTATGTCTGTGTTGAATTAGAAAGACGAATTAGTGAGGCTCTGCTCGCAGATAACCGAATCGTTCGTGTTTCCGGATTTCGTTTTGTTCAAGGCAAAAATGCAGTCTACGTTTCTTTTTGTGTTTATTCGGTTTTCGGTGAACATAGAATTGATAATTTAGAGTTTAATATAGGAGGAGGTAACTTTGAAAATGTATGAAAATATGACTTACAGTTTTGTGTTGAGCAGAATGCTCGACAGGATTCCCGATGATGTCGACAAGCGGGAAGGAAGTGTGATTTATGACGCGTTAGCTCCTGCCGCGCTTGAATTGGCACAGTTTTATTCTGCGCTTGATAATGTGATTGATGAAACTTTTGCCGATACTGCCGGACGCGAAATGCTCATTCGCAGAGCGGCTGAAAGCGGGATAAAGCCTTATCCGTCGACATTCGCGATTGTAAAGGGGGAATTTGATATATCTGTGCCCGTGGGTGCGCGGTTTTCAATTTCTACCGAGGCATCAACGACGGAAGATTTACGTTATCGGGTGACAGAAAGGATTTCCGGCAATTCTTACAGGTTGGTCTGCGAGAAAACCGGTTCGGTTGGTAACCGGTCGGTCGGCGATTTACTGCCTGTCGATTATATTGAGGGCTTGTCGTGGGCTCGTATAACAGGACTGATTATTCCGGGCGAAGATGACGAGGATACCGAACATTTGAGAAGAAGATATTTCAATAGCCTTGAAACGCGCAGTTATGGAGGAAATATCGCTGATTATCGGAGAATGGTTCTTTCATTGCAGGGGGTGGGCGGGGTTAAAGTTTATCCCGCTCATTATGGGGGCGGTTCGGTAAGATTGGTTATTCAAGATTATCAGTGGGAAAAACCCTCTAAAGAACTGCTTGATGATATTAAGACTACACTTGACCCTGCCAAATCTCCTGGCAAGGGTTATGGGTTAGTTCCTATAGGACACACGGTTTCCGTTGAATCTGTCATAGGGGTGGTTATAGAGGTTTCGGCTAAATTCTTGATGGTGCAGGGTTATGTGTTTAGTGACGTTAAACCTGAATTAGAGAAACTATTAGGCGAATATCTGACAGAACTTGCGATGAAGTGGGACTCGTCCGATTATCTTACTTTAAACGCTTCGCAAATTGAAGCAAGATTTTTGAATGAGAACTCGGGAAAAATTCAGTCTATAGAGAATCTTAAATTGAACAACTTAAATGACAGAAGTTTCATTCTTACAGCTGATAAGATTCCTTTAAGGGGAGGGGTGACAAATGTTAATTAAACACTTGCCGGAGTTTATGCAACGCGTAAAAGAAATCTCCTGTGTTATGCAGACAGAAGTCGATGAAATTGACCTCGTTCGTTCGGCTGTAGACAGAAGTTTAAATAATTCTTTCGCATCGTTTGCAGACGAGTCAACAAGCGGACTTGACAGGTGGGAGAAGTTGCTTGGTATTCCTAATAAGGCAGGCAGACCAAAAGAGGACAGGCGACGGGAAATTCTGGCGAGATTGTCTGATAGTCTTCCCTATACTCATAATACGTTAGACGCAACGCTTACGGCTTTATATGGTGAACAAGGAAGGGGACTTCATCTTATGGTCATAGATTATAATAATTATACAATAAAAGTTTATTTCGTGTTGGAACTGGAATCCTCTTTCCTTGAGATTGAAAGACTCCTCACAAGGTGGATTCCGGCTAATATGGCGGTTGAGATTATATTCGTTTTCAGAAGACATCGGGCATTGAAGGAGGATATACATCGTCAGCTCGGGCTGCAGACACATCGTCAAATAAGAAAAGAAGGAAAAGTAGAAAGGACTGTAATATGATTACAACAAATATGGGATTAAAACTCCCGCATGAAGATGATTTTTACAATATTGATGATTTTAATGATAATTTCAACCATATTGAACGTGCCGTTAGTGGCTTAACAAATAGTTTGGGTGAGGCAAACACTCGCGTTTCCGGTGTTGAGAATACAGTAACTTCAATTGACAACAGAGATACCATGCTTATACAGGCGCTGACAAACAAAGTTGATATCCTTGAATCAAAGCTCGACAGTTTAAGGACTCGTTATAACGTATCATCCTCATTGATAATCGAGCAGTGTCCGTTCCCGGGTTCGTTTAAGGGGATATGCAGTTCAAGTATTTCCGGGACTCAAAAATTAGTGAGTATACAAGGGTTTACGCTTACAGACGGCGTTACATTCGGCGTAGTATTTGTTAATGCCAATACCAACATCGCTCCTACTTTAAGAGTAAATAACGGGTCCGAAACCGGAGAAGACTTAGAAATGTGGAATGAAAAAGGGAGAGTAGGAATCGGCAACCAAGTGATTGCCGAGTATCCGACTATGATGCATGTTTTCCAATACAACCGGGCTCTGCACAGATATATATGGATTATGGCGATGAAACAGTAAAATAAAAAAAGTTTACGAACGGTTTCATTCCTTTTATGCGAGGGAGAACGTAATTTAACACATAGATTAACAAAGTGAGGTGTAGATAAAGTTTGAACAACAGAACGATATTTGAAACCGTCTGCGGAGTGGTAGGCGGTTTAGCGGGATTCCTTTTTGGGGCAGTTGACGGGTTATTTTATGCTCTGACAGCGTTCGTAGTGATGGATTATATGACCGGTGTAATAAGCGCGATTATAAAAAAGGAACTTTCCAGCAGAACTGGATTTGAAGGAGTATTTAAAAAGATAATGGTATTTGTGCTGGTCGCGCTGGCAAACATTATCGACAAGCAGGTGTTAGGCGGGACGGAAGGGGTATTAAGGTCGGCTGTTGTGGCTTTTTTGCTTGCGAATGAAGGTTTGAGTATACTTGAAAATGTTTCCCGCGCGGGAATGCCTGTTCCTAAAAAATTGAAAGGAATTTTAAGCCAGATTAAAGAAAATAACGACAACGAGTAAACACATGGACGGTTTATTGTCGTATTTATTGTGTAAATTGCCATATTGACAAACTCCATATAATAGTGTAAACTGTTATAATCAATTAGGTATTGAGGAGATGTTCAGATTATGGCAATTATCAATATAATGGAGAAAATAGTTGAAACAAAAATAGAAACATATATGTCGGATTACGATGGTTGCACTTGTGAAACTTGTGTAAACGACATTAAATGCCTCGCTCTTAATAAACTGCCGTCTAAATATGTTAACTCTCCTGAGGGGGAACTGTTTTCCCGGGTTGACCAGATTATGCTCAGACAAAATTCCGTTGATGTGGATTTTGCTGTCGTTAAGGCAATCGAAATTGTTAAATCAGGTCCCCGTTGCGGTAAAAAGGACAAATAGTTAAGATGTAGGATTTTCGTAGAATCTATAGAGGTGCGGTATGAAAAATCGTATACTGTCGTTATTTCTCATAGTGATAATGGTTTTGAATGTCTTGCCGATGACGTTGTCGGAAAGTCAGTCTGCTTTTAACGAAACCGGTTCGGGTTCGGAATTTTTTTCGGGTCACATACCGAGTGATATTAGTTATGAATTCCCGATAGAACCTTTATTTCAGGCATATTCATATTTTCCGGATAAATATGACGGGAGAATTAATAATTATGTGTCTGCTGTCGGAAACCAAGGACCTAACGGATTATGCTGGGCTTTTACCGCCACATC
>Ga0082212_10011974_pt1 | contig 10954 bp, 6 predicted proteins | sample TergutNt197P3_FD_71548 | JGI IMG/M metagenome (GOLD analysis project Ga0082212, IMG submission 71548) | Neocapritermes taracua P3 segment gut microbial communities from Petit-Saut dam, French Guiana - Nt197 P3 | ecosystem: Host-associated > Arthropoda: Insects > Digestive system > Gut ...
AGGGCGTAGTGTTCCCGCTGTTCGCTGTCCAAACGGCTGTTTATCACATCGCTGAATGATCGGGTTGTAAGGGTTGTTGTCAGGACCCGCCAATCATACGGCTCCTGATCCTCATACTCCTCACCCGTGTCCGGGTCAATCTTCGTAACCGTCAGGTACCGTGTTTCAGTGGATTCCACAAAAGAAAGCCGGTATTGCTCCCCGAAAACGGCCAGTAAGTCGGCCTCCACGCCGGCATAAGCAAACTCCTGAAACCTGGCGGTCAGATACGCCATTAGCTCATACGGATTATGTGAAATGTCTCCAACGTTGTATCTGTACTCGTCAAAACCCGGATGATCGGCTTCCGCGCGATTGATTTGCAACAGTAAATCAGTCTCCCACTCGGTATAAACGAGCTCTGCGTTGTCAATATCAGCATCCTCAGCCAGATAACTGGAGGCGATAATAAAGGAACCGCCGCCGGAGGCCATATTAGAACAAGACGCGAACACCGATGTGATGAGGATTATCAACAGGGCAATCCCGCCGATTACAACGAAAACAACGGGATGGCGGGCGACTGTATGAACAGCGGCTTGCGCTGCCTTTCCGATTACGTCGCCGGTCTTTTTCGCTCTCTGCGCCGTTTTCTTGGCTTCCCTGGCCGCTTTCGCGTACTGCCGTTTAATTTTCCTTTTTTGCGCCATTCGTGAAAGTATGTTGCTTTTTAGTTTGGGGTTGTCATGAAGAGCCTGCTGACATGGCGCTTTGTTATTAAGCTTGGAGGTTTTTCGACCCAGACGCTCAATTTTACGGTATGGCGCGGACTTGTGATGACGGTAAACACTGCGAATCCCGCTTTCAGCAGCCGATACCATGCGATGTGACGCCTGTGTTCCGATATTTTCATGTTCGGCTTGATATATTTTTTTGTGTCCGTATGAAATCGCGGAGTTGACTCCGAATTTTACGGGACGAAGCGGCAACGCGCCTTTCATGTGTTGTCCCTGCGTTTTAACTTCTTTTTCAAAATACAGTTTCTGTTTCGCTTTACCGCTTTTTTCGTCAAACACGCGCTCGGATCGGATTTTGCGGTTTGCGGGTAATTTATTCCTTGCCTTATCGAGTTTTTTTCCGGTTTGTTCAACTTGACGCTCGGCTTTAACAAGTTTGCGGTTTTGCGGTTTTTCAGGAGTACCTGATTCGTCCTTTGTAAATTTTAACTTGCCGGATTTATCTTGTTTTAATTGAGAATCGGGCTTGTCGTTTGACTGTGGCTTACCTGATGGAATAATATCCGTTGATGGCGTTTCAATTTTTTCGGTAATCGGAACGCCGTCCGACGAAACCTTTTTATCATCCTGAACAGGATTGGTTTCCGATTCTGATGGTTTTGGTTTTGGCAATTTAAAAGGAATAATCGGCATATTGGCTTGATTTTGCGTAATATCGTTTGTTTGTTTCGTTTCGTACTGTGCCGCTTTATCTTCTTTATGCGTAAGTACAGATTCGGATTTTTGTGGTTCATACTGTAATACGGAAGGCTTATTTTTTCGGTAAGCAGAATTTTTCTTTGCTCTAAATTTTTTATTCCGTTGTTTTGTTGGATTACGTGGATTATCGAGCGACGCGGTTATCTTATAATCTTGTATATCGGGCGTATCGGAAGTTTGTTCTGTTTCGGTTTTTGATACGATTGGCGAAACAGATTCGATTGGTTCATACTGGATTTTAATATTTTCGTTTTTTTGTGTGGATTCGTTTTGTATAAGCGCAGTATTTTTTTGCAGTTTGAATTTATTTTTTCTTTTATTTACCGAATTACGCGGTATTTCAAAAATATTATCGTTTTGCGGTATAATCTCCGCTTTTTTATTATGCTTGAACTTTTCTGTGGATTGCTCGTGCTGTATAACGGAAATTTGTTGCCGATAAGCAGTATTCTTTTTCTTTTTATATTTGCCGTTTTGTTTTTTATGTTTAATACGTGGCTTATCAGGCGAAGCCGCAGACTGTTCTGCATTATTTTCTATAATTTTTATTGATTTATTTTGATGTTTAAATATTGCGGTATCTTCGGACGTTTCAGTTTGTATGATAGAGGATTGATTTTGCAATTTATCATTAATTGAAACATCTGTGGGTTTTTCATGATTTTTAACTGACGCTTTTTGCCGTTGATGTGCGGTATTTACTTGTATTTCGCTTTTACCGTCAGCTTGTTTCGTAGGATTGCGTAAATTATCGGTTGGTTTGAACGTATTATATTGTAAAGTATCAGGTATATCATTTAACGATTCTGTATTTTTTTGTACTGCGTTGACTGGCAATTCGTTTTTCGGTATATTCGTTGATTTTCGGGTTGCCGTATCAATATTAGATTGTCGCGGTAAATTGTCAACTTCCCGTATATTTTCATTATACCGGGGAGCGTTTTTATTATTTATATTCGGCTTATCATTTACCCTTGTCCCAACTTGGGACAAGGGTAAATTCTCCGGCGTATCGCCTCGTATATCATGTTCCGCTTCGCGTTTGCTGACGCGAATATCATCGCCGGTGGTTTCATTTCGTTCCAAAAGACCGTCCCGCGACATTTTCTGCGTTATTTTGTCCCGTGCTTTCAGTTTACGGCGGCTCATACTTCAAGCCCTTTTGATTTAGCGCGGTCAATTTTCGGAGTTTCAATTTCACGTTCTTTTATTTCTTTCTTTTTAGCGTCAAGCCTTTCCATCAGCGTTGGCTTTTTTGCCGCCGTTTTTGCGGCTTGCCTTGCTTCCATCTTTTGGTCGATTTGTTCGAGTTTGCCGATTGCCTTATCGACGGATTTTTTCAGTCCGTTAAGCGCGGCTTTATGCGCTTTGTACGGTGCGCTGAAAACTTTTACAAGTTTTCCTGATTCTTTCACCGTGTCGATAGGTTTTTTGCCGACCATGACGCGCGCCATGTTCTTTATATGCCTGCCTGCCGTATGATACTCTTTGGCAAACGCTTCGATTTTTGCGATGGACTTATCGCAGTTGTCAACGCTTTTAATTGCGTTGTTTTTTATCGCCTGCAAACCTTTTTTAACGCGAAAAAACGACGCTATTTTATTTAACGCGGATATTCCTTTCTCTTTGAACGCTTTTACCGCGTTTTTACAGCCCTCTATGATGTTGTTTTTCAATTCCGATAACTGTTCTTTAATTTCTGCTATTTTTGTTTCAAGTGCTTTAATTGTATTTTGAAGCGCGGTTTTTATCGGGTGGTTTTGGACTTCTTTCATGGTGTCAAGCTGCGTTTTCATAGCGGCTATTTTGTTTTCGGCGTTTTTAACGAAATCCTCCATATCTTTGACATGGTTAATCAGAGTGGAAAGACCTGACGTATCTTTTCCGTTGTCTTTAAGTATGCCGAACAATTCCTTGACGTGTTCATTTTCCATGAGGTTGCCGCCGTTTCCTGTTGTAGTACCGTTTTCGTTCATATCGTGATTTCCTCCTTTTTTCATAAGTTTTTTATTTATAATTTATACAATAGAATTTTATAATATATAGGTAAAATATTTAAGTCCCCTGCACCTCGGAAGGCTTGGTGGTTAATAATTGGTAAATTTCACCAGAGTCTTTTGGAAACCTATCTACGAATGGAATTATGATATTTCCGTAGAATAACAATCCTTCTCCGGCGTTGGCATGAGTGACATAACTTAACTGATGTGACGATATTCCAAGCTGTTTCGCCAGTATCTGCCTATCTCCCGCCGCCTGATTGAGCATATATATAAAGTCAGAGTTTTCAAAGATATTTTCTATCTCGCGTGAAGCTAATAAATCTTTGACGTTCTGTGTTAATCCACTCGGTATGCCGCCCCATTTGCGGAATCTTTTCCAGATTTCCACCGTATATGCCGCTGTTTGTTCTTCCTTTAACAAAAGGTGCATTTCGTCGATATAAAACCACGTCGTTTTTTTCGCGGCGCGGTTTACGGTTACACGATTCCAAACAGCGTCCTGTAAGATAAGCATTGCGATTTTTTTCAAACCTTTGCCGAGTTCTTTTATATCGTAGCATACAAGCCTGTTCGTTATATCCACGTTTGTTCTGTGATTGAACACATTCAAACTGCCCGTAACATAGATTTCAAGCGCGGTGGCGATCCTTTGCGCTTCCGGTTCGTCTTGATTGCGGAGTAAATCGTAAAGGTCTTGAAGTATAGGCATTTTTTCCGGCGAGGGATTGGCAAGAAATTCGCGGTAAACCAAACGGACGCAACGGTCAATAATTGTTTTTTCAACGGGTTCAAGCCCAGTTTTGCCGCCGATGATAAGTTCGCATAAGGATAATATGAAGTCTGATTTCAATGTGAGCGGATCTTCATCGTCCGCATAGTCCGGGTTTATATCCATCGGGTTTATATATTGACTTGATATGGGCGAAAGTTTTATCACCTGACCGCCAAGCCTGTTCACAAGAGGGAAATATTCCGCTTCCGGGTCGGATATAATAATATCGTCGTCGGTTATGAGGTAAACATTGATTATTTCGCGTTTCGCCGAAAATGATTTGCCGCTTCCGGGCGTACCCAGGAAAAGTCCGTTCGGGTTCTTTAATTCCTTGCGGCTTGCCATGATAAGATTATTTGACAATGCGTTCAGCCCGTAATATAACGCTTCACCGCGTTGGAACAATTCGCAGGTCGTGAACGGAACGAATATCGCTACGCTTGAAGTTGTAAGTCCGCGTTGTATCTCGATTTGATTCAAACCCAATGGAAGCGAGGACATAAGCCCTTGTTCCTGCTGATAATCAAGGCGTTTTAACGCGCAGTTATGTTTTTGCGCCACGCCAGCCGCCGCGAACACATCGTTTTCGAGTTTTTGTTTCGTTTTCGCTGTGTTCAAGACAAGTATCGTAACAAGAAACATACGCTCGTTGCGGGATTGTAAATCGTCAAGCAGGGTTTTAGCTTCGTTGCCGTAGGTGGCAAGGTCGGTTGGAATAATGTCCATGTCATATCCGCTTCTTACGGCTTTTTTCTGTTCTTCAATTTTCATCTTATCGAGGTCGGACAACTTGCGTTTAATAGTTTTTATAGCTTCCGACTGGTCGATTGATTTTATATGAATTGTAACCGTAACGGCTGAATCAAGGTCGAGGAAATCGGCAAGCATACGGTCTGTCAGTTCCGGCGCGAGTATTTGCAAATAGCTGACTGCGCCGTAGTAATCGCCCATTTTTAATGTCTTGCCGTCGCGGAAGTCAAACGACGTAGGAGCGATAAAGTCTTTGGTTGATTGTCCCGTTCGCGGTATGTCTTTCCAGTCAAAACGGAATTTTTCGTTTCCGTCAGGGTGGAATATACCGTGTATGACTTCAAGGCGTTCCATACCGTTTAATGGTTTTGCCGTCACTCCAAGCGTCTTATAATTGTTCAAAACGTCCGCTTCCACACGCTCAGCACGGAGTTTCGCCGCTTTGAGGTTGTCCGCTTCTATCCCGAACGTGACATATTTTGTTTTGACAAGCCCGTTGTTTCCTTTCGCTTGCTGACCTTTGAGAATACCTGAATATTCTTCGCGGAGAGTATCATTATCATCGTCTTTCATTACAATGTCGATAGACTTCATAAATTCTTCCACATTGCCGTATTTATTTACAGCCGATATTTGTACGCCAATGGAGCTGTCAAAATAGTTGAGTAAATCGCAGTAATTTTCAAATATCTGTGTTTTATCTTCGTTTTGCGCCAAGTGGTAATTTATATCGCCGAATGTGATTGTTTTAGTAAAGAGTCGGTCATTAACACGGCATAAACCGTCGCGGTATATTTCCCGGTAGGGAATAGACTGCTGCGCCGTTGCCGGTTTATCAACCCTGCCGAAGATTTTGGTTATCAACGACGTTAAAAAGCCGCCCGATTTTGCGCCGGACGGCGTTTTGGCTTTGTTGTTATTATTTTTATTTTTCGCGGTCTTTTTTACGTCCGCGCGGGTTTCCTTTGCCTGCCGGACGTTTTCCGACAAGCGTTTTTGTTGTTTTCTTGTTTTCGGTTGCAACGATTTTCGCCTCCTTTTCCAGTATTGAGTAGAAATTTTCGGTTTTATACGGTCGTATTCCAGACCAGTAGATTTTTGTCCTTATATAGTTTCGTATTACTTTTTCGGCGGGCTGACCGTCTTTTTCATACATGGCGAGGAAAAACAACGGAAGCATAATACCCATCATCAGGAGTACCGCTCCCGTGTTTCCTATTGCCATGCGGGAAAAAATATATGTCGGTATTCCTATACTCGCCGCCGAACCGAAACATATAAGCTGGCGTTTTGTTAGGTTAAACGCTATTTTTGTCTTTACTTTGCTGAGGTCTTTGGGTACGTTTACAAATGCCATAGGCTAATAAAACCTCCTTGTGTTATATAAAATATACAGTTGATTTATTCGATTGCGCCTGCGCCGAAACGCGATTTAGAAGCTGATTCTCTCGGTATTGCGGTGGTTTCGGCGGCTTTTTCCGCGCCTTTGCGTAAACCGTTTGCCAATGATTTGTCAGCGGCTTTTTCAACATTTTTATATTCGTCTAAAATTGTTATGTTGAGCAATTTTCGTAAATCTCCGTTGATTGGATACGCTATGTCGTGGAATTCGTTGGTTTTTTTATTTTGCGACTGCGGCATTTTAACTTCCAAACCTTTTTCGCCCTCAACGACGCGGACGCTTTTTATAGCTACCAAATCGTCGATTGAAACGCTCGCAAACGCTTTTAAACCATTTTGCGGTTCAGCGATTGGATAAACGCGGACGTCTAATTTTATATTTTCCGCTTTAATATTGTTTACTGCCATATCCGGTTTATCATATACACGCTGTTCAGGCGCGAGTTTGCTTACCCTGTTGTATTCGTCAAGTACATCGGCGTTGATTTTTATGCGTAAGTCGCCGTCAATCGGAAACGCTGTATCGAGGTATTTGTTTGCTTTTTTATCCAGCGACTGCGGCATTGACACGAAAAGCCCTTTATTTTCGCTGTCAACGACGCGGATTCCGCGTATGGCGACCAAATCGTTAAACGCGATGCTTGCGAACGCCATCGTGGTGCCTTTCGGCTCGTCTATCGGGTACACCCGAATATCTACTTTTGTATTTGCCATATCTGCCATTTTTTCACTCTCTTTCTGCCCGTTTACGGGACTTTTCATTATTGTGCGCTTCCTGCGCTTTTACTTTTTCATTTGCCGCCCGAAGTTTTTCTTCAAGCGTTTTCGGTTTTGCAACCGTTTTATCAGGTATATCCATAGGTTGACGGATTTCTGACAATTTATCAGCCATTTTACGTAAGAGTTCGCTTGTGCTTCCTATCGGTAACGCCATGCGTTTGGCGCGTTCCTGACGTAATAAATCAGACATCTCCCTCACGCTTTCGGACGGGTAGTATCGAATGGCGATAACATTTCCGCTCTCGCTCATTAAACGGTGGCGGTCATTATCATATTGGTATCGTGGAACATGGACTGTTTTACCCGCGTTTGCGCCCCATTCGTTTGAATAGGTGAGCGCTACGGAATCAAGAGCAAGCGCGGTATCGCAGACATATAACGAATGGGCGTAATAATCGCCCACTTCAAATACGTTTCCTTTTAAAATACCGTCGTCATATCCCGTAACTTCTATGATATATCCAAACATATCTTCATCTTTTTTGCGGTAATCAACCCATGTATTAAATGCACCCGTATCTTTAATGAACGTGTCGCGTTCCGTATTCAAGTGAGTTCCGTAACCGCAAACGTGCCACATCAGCCGCTTATCTTCGGGATTATCTGATATGGCGGCATTGTGAAGCGTTTTTTTGTCGATTTCCCAATCTTTTGGATAATGGATTATGACTTTTTCAGCGATTTTACCAAGATACAATTCTAAATCTATATCCATATAACGGCGCAAACTTGTATCGGCAGGGGTTTCAACATCGCGTATAAGCGGATAGCTTGTGAAAAATTCATCACGGTGATCGTTGACGTAATCAAGCGCAAAACTCAAATCTCCCAAATCATTTTCACAGTAAACATCAGCGACAACTTCAAGCGGATTCTGAAATTGTAAATAAAAATCCAGTTCCGAATCATCAAATTCGTAGCCAGTCATATAAATGTGAGCGTTTGACATAGCCGATATTTTATCAGCCATTTCGATAAGTTCACGATTTCCGAAACCGTCAAGCATATTGTGATAATCGCCGAGGTTTTGGTTAAGCCTCTCTATGAGTTCGGAATGTTTTGCGCTCAACGGTTCGTTACCGCCCGGAAAACATTTGCAAAACGATTCACAGTTTATACGGAGATTCCCCATAAATTCTATTTCGTCCTGTCCTAAATGAGTTATGCGTATCAGCATTTTAGGCGACATAATTACATCGTCAAGCGGCAACTCAGCAAAAGTTTTTGGTTCGCCGTATAAATCGCTGAAATGTTCTTCTATTTCCGCGATACGGTCCGGTGGGTATTCAAAAGCGGTGAAATCAATGTGAATATCGTCAGTTTCATTCTCTGTGTCATGTTCCGGCGAACCGAACTTGTCGATTGCCGTAACCGTACCCAAAAGATAACGGTGTTCATTATTTCCCGCTGCGATAACCCAATCACCGGGTTGAACGTCGCCGAATATTGTCCGTGATGTCGGTGTTATTTCAATTTGCGATTCATCCGGTTCAATATCCATTTCTTCTTCTATTTTATTCTCTGGTATAGAGTAAGCATCGCGCAAATTCCCGACGATTTCGTTTAAAAGATCCGTTTTCTCGTATGTTAAATATAAATCGTAGTCATTCTCCATTAGATTTTCTATTGCCGTTATTATTTCTTCCGCTTGCTCCCGTGTAAATATTTTTTCTTTGGATATAAGCCCGGAGCGTACCGCAAAATCTTCCTTTATAATATTGTAGTCCTCTGTATAATGTCCGTGGTCTAATCCTGTGCGGTCATAGTTATATTGCCATGTAACGAAATGAAATCCGCGACCGTAAATGGTATCGTCCCGCGCCGCAAGTATTATGTTGTTGTATTCAGCTAATACGCGGAATTTTGATAAATCTTCAAACGGCACTTCGTTTGATTTTCCCCATGCGGCGGCACTTTCGTTTACTTTTTCAACGATAGGAAATAACGTAATTATGGCAAAATCACCATATCCAAGCCCGTAATTTATATCACCAGCGTCGTTTATTGTAATTAAAGAGGTATTATCCGGTTGTAATTTTATTTGGTCGGATTCCGGCACATATACCGCTTCGGGAAAACCTATCTTTTTTAATTCATATTTCAACAGTTTTTGTTTTAACTCTGACATCGCCATATTTGCATATCCCTCCATGTGTAGTTGAAATTTTTGATGTTCATATCTATGCTCTGCGTTGTTTATTTTTCTTGAATCTTCCTACTATTTTTTCTATTCGCCCTTGTACCTTTTTTATCGCCGCGTTAAGCCCCGAATACTTAACCGATAACTGCCGGTTAATTTTGCTGAGTTCCACTAAATCCTGCGTTTTGTCAACATTGATATATACGCCATCGTTGTCGGAAAAATATATCCGCACTTTCTTTGAATCTTTGAATGTACTCATTATATATCGCGCTTTGCGCTTCAATTCTTTGTTTATTAAATCATGCGCGTCAAAATCATATAACGGGTGTATCAACGCTATAATATCGGTTATATGCGGATTTTCCATGTGTTCAAGATGTTCAGCCACTATTTTTTTCGCTTTCATTGTTGCCTGACGTGTGCCGGAACTTGCTTTGTTTTTCTTTTTATCTGTCATTTTCGTCCACCTTTCCATATTTCTGTTTTAATTAAAGTTAATTTATCTATTGCTTCGTTTACATAACCAATGTGGTCTTCGATTTTTAATACATCGTCAAAATTATCTCTGAAAGCGTCCATTGTCTGCGGAGTTATATCGAATCGAGAGATTAAATCAACGATTTTCATAAAATCTTTATATACTTTATACCGCATATCGAGAAAATCTTCGTATTCGTCAGATTCGTCGTCCTGCTTTTGCTGGTAATCGGTCATATTGATTATCCGCATTCCGTTTGGATTATCGTTTTTATTTCTATTTGCCGCTAACTCCAAAACCCGCGCTCTCGTAGGAAATTCGTCGTTTTCACGCGCTTCTGCTTTGACATACTCAACTATGTCAGGGTTATCCGCCAGCGTTTCGAGATGATACACTTGGTCTTTTGAAAAACCTAACTCCGAAGTGATTTCCTTTTTTGATTTTAACATAGTCGCGCCGCTGCGAATATGTTCTAAATCTGTTCTTTTACCTTGACTTACGGGTATTTCTTTAAAGAGCTCTCCTAATCGGACTTCTGCGTCAAGAATTGCTGCGCCCAGCATTTGCGCTTCCTGCCGTTTTTGGTTTCGCACTTCCTCCGCAAGTTGTAACTTATCTATCGCGAGTATTTCTGCGCGGACTGCCTTGTATTTTTCGCGCCCGATTAGCACGAACCGCGATAAATCTCCCATAGTGTCAGGTAAATTTGGGTTATGCAATACTATTTCGCTCATGTGCCTTCTCCTTTCCTTGAAAATTTTTATAATAAAAAAACACCTTCGCAAAAAGGTGTTGATTTCTCTTATTCGTTTGGACATACTTCTAAGTTTGATTATAATAACATATACAAACTGCCGTGTCAATGCCAAAACACTGCCAATTTAGTGCCAAAAGTATGCCAATTTCAAGATATATTAAGAATTTTTTTGGTACTACATTAGTTTTTTATTTATATAGCACTTCCCAAGCCGACCCATTTCCTGCGCCCGTTTCAGACCGCGTATTTTCAGGCTCCCGCTGTGCGGGATTTCATTTGCAGGCGCGCTCGGCTGTGAAAGGAGCGTCATGGCACACTGTCTGCAAATCCTGTATAACTTTCGGCGGGAAGCTATGAGCCGCGAAAACGGCTGTTTGTCAAGCATAAAATTTTTG
>Ga0082212_10011975_pt1 | contig 10954 bp, 10 predicted proteins | sample TergutNt197P3_FD_71548 | JGI IMG/M metagenome (GOLD analysis project Ga0082212, IMG submission 71548) | Neocapritermes taracua P3 segment gut microbial communities from Petit-Saut dam, French Guiana - Nt197 P3 | ecosystem: Host-associated > Arthropoda: Insects > Digestive system > Gut ...
CAACTTCTTCGACGGGGTAATAGATTTCTTGCAATATCGTGTCCTGCGTTTCAAGAAGCTCCTCCGCAAGTTTCTCGTTGTTGCGGCATATCAGGGCGACATGGGCTATACCGTCATGGTCGAGCCCTGTTATGATTTGTGCCTGTTCGGGCGTGGCGAGTACGGTTATAGTGGCCGACTGCCGTTTTTCCTCATCCTCGGACAACTCCGCCGCGTAGTCGACATTCACGCCCTTGGAGTCGGTGACCGAGAGGACTTTTACAAATTGAAGCTCCGGTATATCCTTCGTACCGTTGAGAAAATGATATATGCGGATCACATCGTCGGCCTGGAGTTTGTCGGACAGACCGCTCGCAAGTGATTTGACTGTCAACGAAATCGCCACCTTGCCCGACGGGATGCTGCTGAGTTGGATGTCCGACGATATGGGCGTGAAGCTGACTTTTGAGGACAGGATATAGTCCCCGGCCGAGAGGTCCGCGACGGCGTATCTTCCGACGACGTCATCCGTGCTTTTTGCGATATTCGCGGGCAGGTTGTATTCCCCGACTTCTACAATCTCTATATCGCCCGGAGATATGACCGCGCCCTTGCGGATCGGCTGGACGACCCTGACGATCTCGGTTTTGCCGTTTGTCTGCCGGGCGATAACCGGCAAGGCGACATAGGCGATGACGGCCGCCAGCGCGATGCTGACGATACCGAATATGAAACGGTTGTTTATTTTCATAATGGTTTCCTTTCCTGGCTACATGATTTTTATAAGTGTGACGGCGAGGCTCCCAATCGCCATAAACGGCACGAACGGGAGACGGAGCGTGTTTCCGTTTGACCGCCTCTTTTTTATGAGGCCAGCCGGTATCGCAAGCAGCGATGCGATCAATAATATGCCGATGACTTCTGAAGGTCCGTAAATAAAGCCCAATACGGCGGCGAGTTTTATATCCCCGCCGCCGACCCCGTTCCCACCTTTAGAGGCTATGGCGGCCGCCAGTAAAACGACGAATCCCATCACCGCGCCTGATAAAGCCAACAGCGAAAGGTTCAAAAAGGAAATCCAGCCGAATATGCCTGAATTAGAATCCAGCGCTTTGACAGCCGGAGAAGCGAGCGCCACCGTGCAAAATATAACGAGCGCCTTACTCGGCACCCGTCTTTTCAGAACGTCATATATGGCAAACCCGGCGACGATGAGAAACACCACGATGTAATAGGCTGCCTGCCATATGTTATTCACGGTTTGTGTACCAATCGTCGAAGAGGCTGCCTTGAACGGCCACATAATCGCTCAGGTTCATGGAGAGCATCCCGGCGGGCGTCCACGCATCCAGAAGCCATGTGTATACCGTGTACGTTCCGTCGGGATACCAAACCGGCAAAAAATGCGCTCTTTGGTTATATGTGCTGTAGCTGTTCCGTCTGAACTCAAGCTGCGCCATATATATCCCGGAAATCCGTTCGAGGAGCCGCCAGTACGTGTTGTATTTGAATTCCGGGAACCAGCTGACCGCGGTTTGCGCGCCGGCGACATGGCTGTCGGGAGCGTTTGTCGTGAAGTTCGCCGTCACCTTGTTGTTGACGCCGTAACCCGATTTCATGTTTTTTCCGACGGCGGTCGGTACTTTTTCATCGGGTGATATAACGCTTGAACCGTTCAAGCCTGCCGTATAAGTGTCGGAGAAAAAGTCGTACCAGCCGTTGTCGACCCATTGGCCGTAATCATACCAATAGCCGTAGTCGTAATAATACCCGTTATCTACCCAACCAAAACCTTCATAAAAAGTCCAGTTCGATACCCATCGAACGTCGCTGATCCATTGCCAGTCGCTTTCCCATTCCCAGTATATATGCCAGCGCGCCCGCCATACCGACCATGAAGCCGACGTTTTCTGCGCTTTATTCGGAACCGGCGGGGTGGTGAAGATATCGTTCCGGTCGGTTGCTTTCGGATCGGGCGGGGGGTTCTTGTTTAGATCAACGACCTTCGCCGTGATCACGTTTTCGCTGAGACGACCTTTATTTGTGCTGACGGTAATCGTGACCGTCCGCTCGATCGCGGGTGTGGTCCATTTGCACCACACAAGCTGGCTTTCGCCCGCGGGTATGACGACGTTGCTCATGGTGTGTATGCTGCCGTTGATATTGAACGTGACCGTCGCAGGGCTGTCGGGGTTTATTTCATTTGTCGAAAACAGCGTCACGGATGTAATGACCTCGGTGTTGATCCGGTATTCGTAATCCGCCTCTCCGGGCTCGGGCGGTTCGTACGGCGTATCGACATAGCTGACGATGCCCATACCCAATGAGGATAAAATCGTGTCGTTGGTCTGGTTCGTGGTCGGATTGCCGCTGAATGCCGGCAGTCCCAAATCCGGTCGTTCCAAAAACATGGCGAGGGGCAGGTTTTGGTGCGACAATGACTGCATTTTATTCCGAAGCCCGCCGCTCAGCTGCTTATCGTACAAAGCGGCTTCATGCGCCGTCATGCCGACGTTGTTGCCGTTGAAGATAAAATAGGCGATGGGTTCGAGAAAAAGCTTGTATTTGCCGCCCGTCAGCAAGACAAAGGATATGCCGAAATCGTTGGCGATCATCTGAGCCGCGCCTTCCGAGCAGAAATATCTTTTTATCGCCTCAAGGCTCGCGCTCCCGCTGCTGTCACTGATAATCGTTGGTAATGTAATAGTAGGTTTTGTATATACATAACCGCCTATAATAGCCGATAGGCTATTCCCGTTCAAATAGTGCAGTTTTGATACTTTCCCGAAATGTATCAAGTCGCTCGGTTGAGTTCTGTTGCAATAATCTATCGGCGTCCCGACAGGCTGGCCGGTGTCCGCATTGATTATTGTAACCCGTACCCCGTCATTCCCCGGAGTCCATTTGTTATCGCTCGTCCCGCTGCCCATGCCGCCGCTGCCGGAATCTATATTCCCGTCGCCTTCATCCTCGCCTTCGGCAAAAACCGTGACGGACATGGACAACAGCAATACGAGAGCCAGGAGCAGGGAAAACACTCTTTTTTTCATCGTTACCTCCCGATAAAAAAGGAGCAAGCCTCAGCTTACTCCTAATCGTATTTGATTTTGCCTGTTAGTTCATTTGCCCGATCTGTTTATCCCAATCTCCGTCAGAACTTCCTTTGTTCTCAACATTATCGCCACCCTGTGTTACCCAACCGAACCCTTCGACATAGACTTCTCCTTTTTCATTCTTGTCGCCGTTTTTCGGTGTTTTCCCTTTCGGTTCTGACGGGTCGGTAATAACGGCAATTACATCGTCGGGTTGATTGTCATGGTCGGTTATGTCCTGCCCCTCCGTAATATCGGGGGGATCGGGCGGGTCGGGCTTCGGGTCTATGACGGTCAAGTCGATGTTATTTGCGGTTTCACCCTCATTGCCATCGCTTGTCGACCCGGTGGATGATTCCTCATCGGATTCGGTTGTCGATTCGTCGTCTGATTGACCGGCCTGATTTTCGTCGCCGCCTTCAGCATCACCGGAGCCTGACGCCTTGTGTTCCGTCCATTCGTCGATGGTATCATTCTGCGGTGCGGGATCGGGGGCAAATTCTTTATGACTGCCCTTATCCCATAACACGCAGGTTATCAGAACGACAACGCAGAGAAGCGCAAGCATCCCCGCGATGAACATTTTTGATTTCATGAGCTTTTTCACAGCTTTCACTCCTTATTTTGCATCTGCATACAATGATAGATTTTATATGCAGGTAACAGGTCATCTCCTTGCTTTTCTGCATATAGCGCATTGTGTCGTATGCAGATTATCTTTGGGAGGGTGTTTGTATATCGGGGACCGGCATGTTGAAAATCAAACTGCCTCTATATATACTATACAAAATGGACGGCTGTTTTTTCAACACACAGCTAAAATTTTGTATTGTGATACCCGGTCAGCCTTATATGCTGCATCACAGTGGGGTAGCGGTTGCCGAACATCGAAATGAAAAAATCAACATCGCAGGTGAATACATATTCTATTTTATCACTTAATTGTGAAAATTCCAACCGTATATTGCGGATACGGTAATCATCGGTTTCCAGCGGCACCTTCAGCGCGAGCCCATCGCGCACCGACCGCTCAAGCTGCTGTGTATATGATGCGCTGGAGTAAAGGGTCCCGATGTATACATCGTAATTCACCTCCCGCTGCGACCGATAGGTATCGGCGTATATGCTGGCGGTCAGATTGTTCAGCTCCATCTTAACGCCGTTTCGGATATTGATGCAGTTGATCTGTACCGAGGCGTACAGGAGCAGAAAGGATATCAGCATGATAATGGCGACGACAAAGATACAAGTGTAAACGGTGACGTCGCCTTTGTCATTGCGAAGAGCCTTTTTTATTTTATCCATCATCCCGCCTCACTTCCAATACCGCTCGCTGACGCCCGCGCCGCGCGCCACGATTGTTACGCTCGACAGGTTGAAATTCCAAAAACCGCCGAGGTTTGCGCGCCCACGGATCGTCACATAGAATGGCGTCCCGAGCTGGATGGCGTTGGTCATGCCCGGTGGCCGCGGCGTCCTGTATACGGCGTCAATAGTATAGGTTATATTCTGCGCGCCCCGGATTTCCGAACTGAGGAATGTGAACAGAGCGTCGGTGTCGGCGTTCACGCCGCCCGCGAGTTGTATCTGCTTCACCATCTGATCGACCGCGTGGTCAAGCTGCCGCTTGGTCGATATGATGGAAAACAAGTTTATAATAAACGCCAGTAACAGCACCGCGACAAAGATATATACCACAGTGGATATGTAGTTCGCCTCGGCTTTATCCGATTTGAGAATCTTTCGGATTTGTTTGTGCAAGTCCAACCACCGCCTTTTTGTTATAACAGGCCGCTACATAAAGCAACGGCCTGTCATGGAAGTTCTGTTATTCGATTGTCATCACGTAATAACCGTGTGAGGATTCTATTGTACAGGCGTCAACCGGACGGGGGGCGGCTACGGTTGTGATAACACTGCTGCCGTCGAGTCCGTTGGCCTCTAAATCCTTAATTTCCGTTGTCGCCGTGACGATATATTCGTTTTGCGAATATTTAAGCGTCACGTCGCTGGCTACGGTCACCTCGCCGGTTATTCGTGTTTGCGGCAATCCGAGATACCACGGACCTTCGTGACCTGCCATGACAAATATCTCAAACTCGCCTGTCAGCCCTTTGATGGTTATATCGCTGTCGTACTGTATTTCAACACAGTCGGCCGACATAAATGACGCTTCCAAAATAACGTCATAGTAGTTTATGCTGAGGCGCAAAGGATAAATAAGTTGGGCACCCATAGGCGTTAAAGTATACCTTGCGTCCCGCGAACCTTCGCCGCATATGCTGTAGCTTCCATCGTAATGGTCGCCCCATTCGGCGCAGGTTTTCATTTGATACACAATGCCACCGCCGGTGATTTCCGTGTTGTTTAGCACGTCAATTTTTCCGTCAAACGACGCGCAGCCGGCAGCGGTGATTTGGATCGGGTTTTCGCCATAATCAATGTAGAGCACCAGCCAATCAAGATTTTCATCGTCGATTGCGCCGATTACATCGGTTGCGGTGTTTACATCGTTTGGGTCGTCCCTGCGGGGAGGATTGCAGCCCGCCGCTGTCAGGAGCAGCAGGACTGCTGCCAGAAGTAAAATGAGTTTTCGTTTCATAGCTCTCTCTCCTTATATGTTTTGTTTGATGATCCGCGTGATGAGGCCCACCGCCACGCCGCGGTCTTCGTCGATGTGCGTTACGGCAAAGCTGACGTCGTCTTTTTTCCCGGGCATCCTGCGGTCATAACAGGAGTGGGCTATCGCGTTCGCGCCGTTGGCGAGCCGGATATAGATGACGCCTTTGTGTACGTCCGTAACCCGGCCGGCATATTTGCTCTGGATACGGCACTTCTTCAGGTTTTCATGGCTTGTGTTGTCCGAAACGCTCTTGATGTCGGCCTTGATGGTGATGTCTTCAAGACTGTTCCGGTTCACGCTGAGGACGCGGACGAGTATCTGGTCACCCACGCTGAACCGCTCATGGGCGTCGCCGAGCCAGTCCCAGGACAAGTCCCGCGCCATGATGGAGCACTCGACCCCGAACGCCTCGATCCGTATGACTTTATCCGCCACGGCAATAACCCGCGCCTGTACGACGCGCCCGTCATAGACACGGTGCATACCCGCGGAGTCGGTGTTCATGTAGAAGAGCTGCCGCTTCCTGAACATGGCGTCCTTGCGGCTCGCCACCACGCTGCGGCTTTTGGATTCGATGCCCTTTACAATGAAGTCGATCTCGGCGCCGAGCATGTTGCCGAGTATTTTGTTTTGGCGAAGTATCAGGTCGTCGTACTCCGCTCCGGAAGGGTTGCGAGTAAGGTTGATCATCATTTCCTTCATGGGAATGACGATACGGAAATCGTTGTAGTTCACAATGGCGATGGTTTTGCCGGTTTCGGTCTGCTCAATGCCGCCGAGAGAACCAGTGAGTATTCTGTGGGTACGGTAAGCGTTGCGGATTTCGTGCCACGCGGCTTCCTCAATGTTCTCTTGTGACTCCACTTCCGCTTTCGATTCGATTGTCAGGATGGGCGCCGCCGTGCGCTTCCGCGCCGTGCTTCTGGCCGGCGGCGGCACCTTTTCTTTTGTAAGACCCGCGGCATCTTCGCCGACGCCTTTGTCAGCTGCGCCGAGGACTTCCGGCTCTGGTTCGGGTGCTTTCTTTTTTCGGGATACCCGCTTCACTTTTTCGGGGGGCGGCTCATCAGTGGCATCGTGATCGTTATTGATGGGCGGCTCATCAGGGCTGTCATTTTGCTCGAAACGGTCAAGGTCAATATCCCCTTCGACCCCGTCCTCGCCTTCGCCGTTTTCCTGATCGCCGTCCATCGTTCCGAGCAGATCGTTGATATCGACCTCGCTCATATCGGGTTGCTTCGCCGAATCGGTTGTGCCGGCGGTTTCATCGGAAGTGACGGTTTCGTCCGCTGCCCGGGTCAGTCCCGTCTCTTCAATTTTCTTTTTAGGCATAGGTAGTTTTCCTCCTTATAAATTTGTTAGGACATGATAGAGTCTTTGCCCGCCGAAACAAAGCGCGCTTTACCGTCGGCTGCGCTTTCGCCCGGTTTGGGCGTTTTATCTTTTTTTCGCGCGTGCGAGAGCGGGTTGCCGGGCGGCAGGATGTCCGCTTCTTCCGTTCTCTCTGAAATCGGCCGGTCGGGGATATATTCCGACGCTTTGCAAGGAATGAGTTTCTTCGCCTCAGGGTGGTTTGAATAATCGTACTTGTCCAACTGAAGGATTTTTTGTCCGCGCATGATGACCAATGCCTTGTCTACCGGAAGGCGGAGCACTTCATCCATGGTGAGGACTTTTCGCTTGCCGACGCCGCTGGTTTCGCGGTACTCCGGTGTGTAGTCGGAAATACGCCATGTGCCGAGCATCTTCGCCTTGGATGAAACCAGTATACTTGCCTCGCCCGAGCGCTCCGAGATCAGGCTTGCCGTGAGTTCATCCGTGCAGCCCAAGAAGAGTTGTACATCACAGTTCCCGAGAATTTCCTGCCATTGGTTATACGGGTATCTGTTTTGCAGACCTGCCAAATTTTGGAATACGCATGACATACTGATATTTCTTGAGCGAATTACTGAGATTTTCCGCGACAGATCTGGGATAACACCGCAGTTGACCAGCTCTTCACCCAAGAAATGAACCGGAACCGGCAATTTTCCGCCTTCGCAGTTCTTGTCCGCATACCGTACCAGTTTGATGAACAGGAAAGATATGAAGAGTGAGCTCAGGAAGTCAAAGGTGCTGTCCTGGTCGGACGTTATACAGAAGTACGCGCATTTCTGCTTTCCAGGGAGTTCAAGGTCGATTTCGTCCCGGCTTGTCATAAGCCGTATCAATTTGTTTTGGAACACTTGCAGCCTTGAACCGAGTCCTATGATGATGCCGCCGCGTACCGTATCGGACGCCTGCTGGAATATGTTGTACGGCGCTTTCGCCGGATGGGTCACCGGCAGCGGGTCGAAAAGTTTGTTCAATTCACTTTCGGTGGACAGGGTAAGCAGCTTGTATACCTGCCCGATGTTTTTGCCCTCCGGGGGATAACCCTGCTCGACGTATAACACCAATGCTTTGAGCAGGTTCAATTCCGAGGTGTCCCAGAACCGATCCCCGCGCTCCGATCCGGTATTCTTGATGACCACGTCGCAGAACAGCTGCGCCATCAGTTCCTGTCCCTCTATTTCGGCGAGGCAGTTCCATGAGTCCGAATTTTCGGGCGAAACTAAATTGAATGTTTTTACGGTGTAACCTTTTTGCCGTAAATAAGCGGAGCATTTTTCATAAATTTCGGATTTTGGATCCGAGATCAGAAGCGATTCCCCGCGCGCGGCGCATTGGAGCACCATATTTACACAAAAGGCTCTGGTCTTCTTTGAGCCGCTGGCTCCGTACACGGCGAGATTTCGGTTCATCATACTGTCTTCGGGTACGCAAACCACTTTCTTATCGATCATTCCCAGTATTGTGCCGTGATGCTTGCGTATGTCTGGCGCAAGGTCGAGGACGCCTTCCATTTCGCGCTCCGACATAAAACCGGCCGTGCCGTAGGTTCCCTTGCGGGAATATATAAGGTTGCGCTCCCGGTCGTATTCGCCTTTATCGCCCCAGCCCATCTTCATCACGATTACGATGAGCACCGCGAGAAGGCCGGCGCAGATAAAAATTCCATACATTCCGTATGGGGGAGTGAAGACGGCGGCGATGCAATCACCCAGCGCGGCGGAGGGCATAGCCGGCGACGTGCCGTTCCCGGGCGTGCCGCCCGCTTGCTGCCATGCCGCGTAGTTTCCGACGAACTGCGCCAGATAGCCTCCGGCGTACAGTAATACGGTAAGAAGCACCGGCGCAATAATCAGCAGTTTCAACAGTTTTTTCTTTTTTACGGGAAAAACCCCCTTTCAAATTTATTGAAGTCGATGGTTTGGAATCTCACGTTCTCACAACAAAACCGGCGCAGGGCGCCGGCTTGGAAGTCGAAACATATGATGGTTCCGCTCCTTTTGTGAACCTGGAGCATGTCATTGAACCGGATAATACGGGGCATATCGCAGTCATAAGCGAACAGCACAGGCTCGCCGTTTTCGTCTATGGCGTCATTTTCCACCAGTGAACGCTCGTCGTACCCGGAGAGGTTTTCCGAAAGGACGCGGTTCAGTTCGTTCGTCTTTACCGTATCGCACAATAGCTTTAAGATAACCTCGCCGTAATGGTCGCTTGTCAGATATATGAAGCTGTTATAGCTTTTATCCAGCGTGAAATAGCCGTTCTTGCTGCCGCCTTTGCTTGTCATCAACTGATAGGCCTGCTCCATGTCGCCGCCAAACATCAGGAGCCGGATATTTTCTATCCGGTATTGACGGGGGAAGCGCTTACGGCATAAGACATCCGTCATCAGCCCGTTTACCCGCCATTCGGATTTGTTTTCCCACTTCATCATCGAAACGCCTGTGTTATATACGATAAAAGCGTCGGCGTTTGTCAGCAGCACTCCCACCGTGCGCGACCCGCGTATCTTTACAGCGTCTTCACCAAGCTCTTTTATCTCACGGGAACTGTAAAAGGCAGGGGTAGTTATCGTGAACGTAAAAACCTCATCGTCTTTTGTGGGAAAGAACACGTCGGGTTTTTCGTCAACAAATACGGATATGCCGGCATTTCTCATAGTTACGGTGGTTTCCGCTATACTGTGCAGCCGTAATCGGCGGGTGACAGCGTATTTTAATTGGTTTGTATCGGTATTGCCCGTTAAAAAAGACTTAAACCGATCCGGGTTTTCTTCTGAAAGCGCCTGTTTGCCGTTTACCGTAAGCCTGTGTCCGCGGAGTTTATCTTTGTAGTATGTTTGAATCAACCCTTTGCTTCTAAGGGTTTTGATTACTTCTTCCTTGTATCTTTGTCCGCCCGAGAGGCGCGGGATTTGATTTGCCGGCAATTCACCCGATATGGCAATCAGGCTGAGTATCGAATACGCTTGTGAACGTCTGCCGGGAAGCGTCCGTTTTTCCTGTCCTATACGCATCACCGCCTCATAAATAAACAACGTAGGGTTTGGAGACCTGGTTTAATACGCCGCTTGCTCAAACGGCGAAAACCCCGTTTGGCGCGGGGGTTTCGCCGTTTTCAAAAAGGATGCCAAAACTGACCCCCGAAAATTATGGGTTTTGGCACCCTCTATTCGCTGAAATCTGATATAGATTCCATGTTGGTTTTACGCGCTTCAAGCCATCCCGGAAAGCTGTCTTTATCCATGACCGAAATGGTCGTGCAATCAGCGTCTCCAAGTTCGGTCGTGTTATATGCGTCGCACAGGTTGCCGCTGTCATCCACCAGAATGAAGGATGAAACGACGTCGAGGATCTGTTTCAGCTCCAGATTGTCGTAGTCCCTGATACGGCGTTCGGGCAGTTCACGATTGTAAATATGCGAAAAGCAGATAATGCAATGGTTGAACTTTGGCAGCGGATTATCGTCGGCGTAGCGGCTCAAGGTAAAATACAATGGGTCAAGCAGAAATTCCGTACTCTGCCGCTGTTTTCGTTTCGGCAGCAGACAGGGCAGCGTTATCTCCACAATCCCGTTCTCATACTTAATATCAATTCCATGTATCACGCCGGCGGATAGCAGGTATTCCTTTTTCGTAATGCTTGTGCTGGCGTACAGCAGATGGCGTAACCGGCAGGCGATTTTCTCGCCGCGCAGCGCGGCTTCTGTGGACAGTATCTCGTAATTATCGGGGTATCGCTGGATGTCGGTCGTGTCCATCGCGTAGAGCGCGTTGCTCAGACGGGAAATATCGCCCATTATTTCACCGATTCTTTTTGTAATGATATGTCGTTCCATAATGACCTCACTTTGCTTCAAGTTTGTAGTAGCGCACCGACCCGTCCGA
>Ga0082212_10011976_pt1 | contig 10954 bp, 7 predicted proteins | sample TergutNt197P3_FD_71548 | JGI IMG/M metagenome (GOLD analysis project Ga0082212, IMG submission 71548) | Neocapritermes taracua P3 segment gut microbial communities from Petit-Saut dam, French Guiana - Nt197 P3 | ecosystem: Host-associated > Arthropoda: Insects > Digestive system > Gut ...
ATGTCAAACACCACCAACGAGAACATGGGTGGGTTCCTCAACGTCATCTCCGCAAGCGAGCAGACAACATACATGCCACTCAGTGGCTTCACTACTGCGGACATCGGCTGTGAACGAGGCAACAACTGTTACAACATGGTTACGCGTTTCGAGACACCAAATAGTCGTGAGTTCATTCACCTCTTCGATACAGTATGGCACGATAAGAGCAAATTACAGGATGTTACGGAAGAAGTGATTGACAGCATCACCGTTGCCTACAACGAAAATCCTGCCGATTTTCTCTATTTTTTTACACTCTACAATCTTTTCGAGGATTTTTTAGAGGACATCACGGCAGACATTTTACCCAACGAACTAACGGGGTTCAAAGAAAGCAAGATTTGGAATATGCTCTACACGTTCCAAAAAGACGCTGCACTGGCAATCATCAGCAAATTGGAACAATATAACGGCTGTATCCTCGCAGACAGTGTCGGGCTTGGGAAAACATTCTCCGCACTTGCTGTCATTAAGTATTATGAAAATCGCAACCGCAATGTTCTTGTCCTCTGTCCGAAAAAGCTGGCGGACAACTGGCAAACATTCCGCGAAAATTACAAGAACAACCTGATTGCCGATGACCGTCTGCGCTACGATGTCCTGTTTCATACCGACCTTTCTCGTGAACGTGGATTTTCTGGTGGCATTGACCTCGAAAAATTGAACTGGGAGAACTATGATCTTGTGGTCATAGACGAATCTCATAACTTTCGCAATGGTGGTGAAGTTTACGGTGATGATAGGCGAGAAAATCGCTACCTGCGGCTTCTAAATCGTGTCATTCGTCCTGGCGTTAAGACGAAAGTCCTTATGCTTTCGGCAACTCCTGTTAACAACCGTTTTACCGATCTGCGGAATCAACTTGCGCTGGCATACGAAGGCAACCTGTCCCACATCAATGAAAAACTCAACACATCGAGATCGATAGACGACGTGTTTCGAGGCGCGCAGCGAATGTTCAACGAGTGGAGCGATCTTCCCGTTGAGAGCCGTACCACTGAAAATCTTCTGAAAAAACTTGATTTTGATTTTTTTGCAGTGCTGGATAGCGTAACGATTGCCCGCTCACGCAAACACATTGAGAAGTATTACAACATGGAGGAAATTGGCACATTTCCTGAAAGGCGGATGCCAATATCCGAACGTCCGCGTTTGACCGATTTGGGCGACGCTATCGGTTACAACCAAATTTATGAAGAACTGGGCAAACTGAACCTTATGGTCTATTTCCCAACCAGCCATGTGTTTCCCAGTGCATTGCACAAGTACGACGATCCGTCGAAAAACATCAACCGTAGCGGACGTGAGCAGGGAATTCGCCGTTTGATGAGCATTAACCTGTTGAAACGTCTGGAAAGTTCTGTTCATTCGTTCCAACTGACACTTGGACGAATCGAAACACTCATCAATGATACCATCTCGAAAATTGATGTCTTTGAAGCCAAACGTGAACTACTTTTTGATGCTGTGGAATTGGACTCGCAAGATTTTGATGACGATGACCAGAATACCGATTTATTCACAAGCGGCAAGAAGGTAGAAATTGACTTGCGCGACATGGACTGGAAAACATGGCGAAGTGAGTTGAAAACAGATGCGGAGATACTTGAACTCCTTCGCCTCATGGTTGCGGATATTACATCGGAACACGATATAAAACTGCAAACTCTCCTGCGATTGATTGCCGATAAAATCGAAAACCCTATAAACCCCGGAAACAAGAAAGTTCTGATATTCTCGGCATTTTCCGACACGGCAAAATATCTTTACGAACACGTCAGCCGGTTCGTCAAAGAATGCTTTGGACTTGATACAGCAATGATAACAGGTTCTGTGGACGGAAAAACGACCATCCCGAAATTCACTGCGACGTTGCACCATGTCCTGACCTGTTTCTCCCCACTCTCCAAAGATAAAGCCTTGCTGATGCCAAATAATCCGGCGGTGATTGACGTTCTAATTGGCACAGACTGCATCTCGGAGGGACAGAACCTCCAAGATTGCGACTACTGCGTCAACTACGACATCCACTGGAACCCGGTACGGATCATTCAACGTTTCGGACGCATTGACCGTATCGGGAGCAAGAACGCCGACATACAACTTGTGAATTTTTGGCCCGACCTAACACTTGACGAATACATCAACTTAAAAAGCCGCGTGGAAGCCCGCATGAAAATTTCCGTGATGGCTGCCACCGGAGACGATGACCTGATCAATCCCGAAGAAAAAGGGGAACTCGAATACCGAAAAACACAACTGAAACGTTTGCAAAATGAAGTCGTCGATCTCGAAGATATGTCCACGGGCATTTCCATTATGGACTTGGGACTTAACGAATTTCGACTCGACCTGCTCGATTACATCAAGCAACACGGCGACATGGATAAGACACCGTTCGGTCTTCACACGGTTGTACCCGCATCAGAGGATTACCCGCCCGGCGTGATATTCGTACTGAAAAATCTGGACAACGGCGTGAACACAGACGCACGAAACCGCCTCCATCCATACTATATGGTTTATCTCACCACAAACGGCGATGTGTTCTGCGACCATCTCTTGCCGAAAAAAATGCTTGACACGTTGCGTTATCTGTGCAAGGGTCAAACAACGCCGGATATGCAGTTGTGCAAGGCTTTTAATGCCGAAACAAAAGATGGACGAGAAATGAAACAATACTCCGCCTTGCTGTGCAGTGCGATCAAGGCGATCATCGAAACAAAAGAAGAGAGCGACATCGACAGCCTCTTCACGGCAGGCGGAACATCTGCACTGGAAACGATGATGACCGGATTGGATGATTTTGAACTAATTTGCTTTTTCGTAGTGAGGGAATGAAATGTTTGACTTGCCAAAAAGCACGGTGTACGGCAAAACGATACCGAAACAGAAATTTTATGAGGAACTGAACGTTCCGGCGGCGTTAAAGCGCGTGTTTGTGGAGCAAATTCATAAAATTGTATGGCGAAATAAAATCGCGCCGACAACGACGAACATTGCAAAAAGTGAAAAGGTCGAAGAGATACACGTATTTTCCATTCAGTTGAACCAGCGAAAACTTGATAAGCGGGTGTTGCCGTTGCTCGACAAGGGGATTCCCTACCATACCTTGTTTTTACTCGAATATGGCGGCGAAGTGCAGGCGTGGGTCGGCTACAAAGAACCGCCTCATGCCGTTGCAAATAAGCCGGGAATGTACTACAATACGCAGTGGTTTGTACCGGAAGCCCTGAACCTGCTGATCGACGGACTGGACATGGGGACTGTTTATGCAAATTTCGTTCGGCAAATTGCAGGGGAAAGGCTTGGCGGTGCGGGTATCGGGATAGAAGAAGCCGTTCGCCGTGATGAACAGCGGCAAAAACTGGAAAAACAGATTGCCGCTTTGGAGAAGAAAATTCAAAATGAAAAACAATTTAATCGGCAAGTAGAACTCAATGCCGAACTGAAACGATTGAAACGGGAATTGGAGGGAATACGATGAGTGCTGACATGACACGACGCAGCATAAACCAATTAGATAAAGACATTGCTACATTGGAAAAAAAACGTGCCGACCTCGAACAAAAAGAGGCGGCTAAGACAAAAAACATAAACGATGTTCAAAGAAGCATTACAAAACACACGTCTCAGTCTACGCGAGATTCAAAGATCAGGCAGATTCAAGGATACCAAAATGAGATAGCGAGATTCTTAAATGACAAAGCAGACGTTACTAAAAGGCTTGCCGACAAGCGAAAAACGCGTGCTGACAAAGCCGTGCAACTCCAAAGAGAAGAAGCCAGTGAACGACAGAGAGAGAAACAGCAGGAAAATCGGGTACAGGCTGCCATCCAGCGCGATTATGAACGCCGTATTGATGATTTGACAGAACAACTAAAAAGCCAAACAGCTTTATCTGTGAAAACTCACTTTGCTTTTGAAAACGGCTCAGAAGAATACGACGTTTTCATTTCTCATGCTTGGGAAGACAAAGAGGATTTCGTTGATGAATTTGTCCAAGAACTTACCAACTTGGACATAAACGCATGGTACGACAAGCAAAGAATTGCGTGGGGCGATTCAATGCGTGCAAAGATTGATGCAGGGTTAAGCAGGTCAAAGTTTGGTATTGTCGTTATTTCACCCAGTTTCATTGATGATGGTAAATACTGGACAAAAAACGAATTGGATGGTTTGTTTCAACTCGAAAGTGTCAATGGAAAAACAATTCTTCCTATATGGCACAACATCACCAAAAAAGAGGTCATTGAGTATAGTCCAATAATTGCGAGTCGACTTGCGATGACTACAGCTACCATGACACCGAAAGAAATTGCAGAAGAGCTGCTAAAACTCCTTCCGCCAACAGAAATAGAGGAGCCAAAATAATGACCAAACCCAAGTTTGAAACCTCGGACGGCACCGCCGAAAACATTGCAAAACTCGCAGAACTTTTTCCCGGCGTGATTACCGAAGGAAAAGTTAATGTCGATGCGCTGCGTACCTACGTCGGCGAAGAAATCTTCAAGGATGAAGCCTACGAATTTACTTGGGTGGGCAAGCGTGAAGCCGTGCGAGAGGCGGGGCGACCTATCCGCAAGACGCTCCGACCATGTCCCGAAGAGAGCAAAAATTGGGATACTACTGAAAACCTCTACATTGAGGGAGGCAATCTCGACGTACTAAAACTCTTGCAAGAGAGTTATCTCGGCAAAGTCAAGATGATCTACATCGACCCGCCGTACAATACGGGCAACGACTTTATTTACCGGGACAATTTCACTCAAAGCCGCGAGGACTACGAAGATGAATCCGGTATGTACAACGAAGAGGGCGACCGACTGTTCAAAAACACCGAAACAAATGGTCGCTTTCATTCCGACTGGTGCAGTATGATGTATCCCCGGCTTGTTTTGGCAAGGAATCTACTGTCAAATGACGGTGTAATTTTTATTAGCATTGATGACAACGAAGTTGCACAGTTACGGAAAATTTGCGATGAAGTGTTCGGAGAAAGCAATTTCGTTACTAACGTTATTTGGCAAAAAAAGTTCAGTCCTCAGAATGATGCAAAGTATTTTTCGCAAAATCATGATAATATATTATGCTATGCGAAATCGATGACAGATTTTCAACGACATTTTTTACCACCCACAGAGGAACAGATAAACCGTTATCAAAATCCAGACAATGATCCGCGAGGCGTTTGGACTTCCGGCGACTGCTCGGTAGGACGAGTTACAGCAAAGGACATATATCCGATCACTACACCGTCAGCTAGAAAGGTCTATCCATCAAGTGGGAGGAGTTGGAGTTTTCCAAAAGAAAACATGGAAAAATTGATAGCGGATAATCGAATATGGTTTGGTGAAAATGGCGACAATGTGCCACGTGTTAAAAGATTTTTTTCGGAAACTAATCAAGGTCTTGTACCAATTAGCATTTGGTATCACGATGAAGTCGGACATACACAATCCGCTTCGCAAGACTTAAAAAAACTATTCGATGATGTGGCATATTTTGATTATCCAAAACCTGTTGGACTTATCAGAAAATGTTTACAAATTGCGTCCAACAAAGACTCCATCATTCTCGACTTTTTCTCCGGCAGTTCTACAACGGCACATGCGGTGATGCAACTGAATGCGGAAGACATGTCTGCCGGACAGGCAGGCGGTGGCAAGCGTAAGTTCATCATGGTACAGTTGCCGGAGGCGTGCGACGAAAAGAGCGAAGCCGCCAAAGCGGGTTACAGGAACATTTGCGAAATCGGTAAAGAACGCATCCGCCGCGCAGGCGAGAAGATTGTCGCCGAAAAACCGCTTGATCGTGCCGGTCTCGACATTGGTTTTCGTGTTCTAAAACTGGATGACACGAACATGGAGGATGTCTATTATGCAGCGGGAGAATACACCCAAGAAATGCTCAAAGGGATGGCTTCCAACATTAAATCTGATCGCTCGGATATGGATTTGCTATTCGGCTGTCTGCTCGACTGGGGCTTGCCGCTATCGTTGCCGCACACGCAGGAAGTCATTGATGCCTGCCAGACAGGCAGGCATGGCACAACGATTCACACGTACAATGACGGCGATTTGATTGCATGTTTTGCCGACAACGTCAGCGAATCAGTGGTCAAGGAAATTGCCAAACGCCAGCCGCTTCGGGTTGTATTCCGTGACAGCAGTTTTACGAGCAGCCCAGAGAAAATTAACGTTGAAGAAATTTTCAAACACCTTGCACCGAATACGAAAGTGAGGGTGATATGATGTGGTACGCATATGCGATTTTATGTAATGACGGAAGTATTTACAAGGGACATACAGATAATGTGGAACGTCGTTTCAAAGAACATTATAATGGACGGGGTGCTAAACACACTAAGAATCACAAGCCAGTTAGAATCATTTACATTAAAGAGTTTCTTACACAATCAGAAGCTATTTCACACGAAAAATACCTAAAATCCGGTAGCGGAAGAGAAATGCTGCATACGAAATGTGACCTGCCTGCCGGCAGGCAGGAGGTGATATGATGAACAATAAAAACACACCGAACAAAATGGAAACAGGGCAGTCGTTATCTACCCAATTCGATAAAGAGATTTATAATTCCATCCGAGCCACACTTGCCGAAGCGCGGACAAGTGTTGTTATTGCCGTCAATTCTGCAATGGTCAGCGTTTATTGGGAAATCGGCAGACAAATTGCTGAAGCCGTGGGCGAACGCGCCGAGTATGGCAAAAAACTACTCAAATACCTTTCTGGTCGCCTCACAGAAGAATTTGGCAAGGGTTACGACGAGTCAAGTTTGAGGAAAATGAGAAAATTTTACTTGTTGTTCCCGATTCGGGACTCACTGAGTCCCGAATTGACGTGGACACATTATCGAATGTTGATACGCATTGATAATACAGCAAGGCGGGAGTATTACGCCAAAGAGTGCGTGCAGTGCGGCTGGACGGTTCGCCAGTTGGAACGGCAAATCAACTCGTTTTATTACGAGCGGCTACTTGCCACTCAAGCAAGTGGTAAAGAAAGCGTCAAGAACGAGATTTATCAACTGGAGCCGCAAACGGATCCTGCGTACATCCTCAAAGACCCGTATATCCTCGAATTTTTGGATTTGAAAGAGAATCGGGATTACCATGAAATCGAATTGGAGCAAGCCCTGATCGACAAGTTACAGGATTTTTTGCTTGAATTGGGCAAAGGGTTTTCGTTTGTCGCTCGTCAAAAGCGGATCACGACCGACCACGGCGAACATTACTACATCGACCTCGTTTTCTACAACTATATTCTCAAATGTTTTGTTGTGATTGACCTCAAGACAAGCAAACTGACCTATCAGGACGTAGGGCAAATTGACTTCTATGTCCGGCTTTTTGACGACAAGCTGAAGCAATCGGATGACAACCCGACCATCGGGCTTGTCCTTGTTACGGATAAAGATGAAAGTATCGTGAAGTATTCCGTGCTTGCCGATAAGGAAAACTTGTTTGCATCGAAGTACAGATTGTATCTGCCGACCGAAGAAGAACTTAAAGCGGAGTTACAGCGTGAGCGTAAGGTTATCGAGCGTCAGATTGAGGAAAACGGAGGAGACAGCGAATGAAACTGCAATTCAAACACCAGAAATTTCAAGCGGAGGCGGCAAGAGTGATCTGTGATGTGTTCGCAGGGCAACCATACCTTACGCCTTCCTATATGATTGACCGGGGACATGGTGTCAGTACGCTCATAGACGAAGATGCCTATACCGGTTTCGGCAACGCTCGCATCACGCCGGAACTGACCGATGCACGGATTTTGGAAAACATTCAAACGATACAACGGGAACATTTGATCGAGCCATCAAAACAGTTGGACGGTCATTACAATCTGACCGTCGAAATGGAAACGGGTGTCGGCAAAACCTACACGTATATCAAGACAATGTATGAATTGAACAAACGCTACGGGTGGAGCAAGTTCATCGTTGTCGTGCCGAGCGTTGCAATTCGTGAAGGGGTCTATAAATCGTTTCAGATCACTGAAGATCATTTTGTCGAAGAATACGGCAAGAAAATTCGTTACTTCATTTACAATTCCGCCCAACTGACGGAGATTGACCGCTTTGCGTCCGACAGTGCCATCAACGTGATAATTATCAATTCGCAGGCGTTCAATGCCAGAGGCAAAGATGCTCGGCGTATTGATATGAAATTGGACGAGTTCCGCAGCCGAAAGCCGATTGATATTATTGCTAAAACGAATCCAATCCTTATTATCGACGAACCGCAGTCAGTCGAGGGTAAAGCAACAGTAGAAGGTCTGAAAAAGTTTAATCCGCTGTTCACTTTACGGTATTCGGCAACGCATAAAAAAGACCGCGTGTTCAACATGATTTATCGTCTTGACGCAATGGAAGCATACAACAAGAAACTCGTCAAAAAAATTGCCGTCAAAGGTATCTCCGTGTCAGGAAGCACGGCGACGGAGGGGTATGTTTATCTGGAAAGCATCAATCTTTCCAAAGGTAACCCGAAAGCCACGATTGAGTTTGAGGTAAAGGGAAAGAGCAGTATCCGCAAGATGCGACGCATCGTGGAACACGGCGACAACCTGTTTGACTACTCCGATAAGTTGGAACAATACAAGGATGGTTATGTTGTTCTGAAAATTGATGGACGCGACAACTCGATTGAGTTCACGAATGGCAAAAAAATGGTTGCGGGAGATGTCTTGGGTGCGGTCAATGAAGAACAGATGCGTCGCATACAGATTCGGGAAACGATCCTTTCCCATTTGGAACGGGAACGACAATTATATTCCAAAGGGATCAAGGTGTTGTCGCTGTTTTTTATTGATGAGGTTGCCAAATACAAACAGTATGACCAATCGGGACACGAGCAAAGTGGCGAGTATGCAAAGATTTTCGAGGAGGAATATGACGCAATAACCGAGAATATGCGACTGGGGTTTGGCGATGGTGATTGGTTTGCCTCTATTAAGAGCATTGCCGCACTGCTTATGGTTGACCAAGGGAGTCAAAATCCCGGAAATTTGGACCCGGCAGAAGTCGAATTCATTCTTCGGTGTCATTATACGAACGATTTTAATGCGAGAGAAGTAGCGGGATTACTGTATGTACTCGGTCGATATTATGCGCTGTACGGTCAAAACGAAAAAGCGAAAGAGTGTTATCGTCGTGTTTTGTCAGTTCGTGCCGACTTTGACTCGTTTCTGCGTTGTCTTGTTGTCAAAGAGTTACGTAAGTCGGGCATGGACAACGATGATTACATAAGGTATTCAAAAGAAGACCCGAAGTTTCCGCGATTCAAAATTCCCGATTCTGTGGCGGACATCTTTTGCCGTCAGCATTTTCGGGTCTATACTGAGTCGCCTTCCGATACCATGCTTGCCAAACCTGTCGCCGAAAAACCGGCTTCGTCCACGAACTTTGGGGGAGAGATCACAGATTGGTCGCCGGGGTTGTATCGAGTCACCAAAGTCTTGTTTCGGGGCGAAGTAGTTCCGGCGAGCAAAATGGACGTTTTTTGGAAAGTTCCCAAAGAAAACGATCCCGGTAACACCGATTGGAGTACGTACGGAGTCGCCTACAATGGCACTCTGCCGTCAGAAATATCGGATCGGCGACCCAGCGGCGTTTATGCCTTAAAGTTCGGCAAAAAGGAAGTGCTCTCTGCATATGCTACGTTTTACGGAAATCGTTTGGCGTTGACCGTTTCGCTCAAACCGGGTGCGGCACCGCCCAAAATTGCTCCTAACCCGGATTCGAATGATATGCGGATCGAGATGACAAAGGTCGCTGATCTGCCGTAGTGGTGTCAACGGCTTCGTTACACCATAAACGGCGAGAAATTGGTCTTTTCACACATTGGATGGGGCTACGAACACAAGTCAGTGTGTCATGGGGCGGGGGAATATGAGTAATTCCCAATGAGTTACCGGGACATGGAACGTGAGCGTGGAAATTGCGGAACGCCGCGTCTGTTTTGCCGGTCATATCTCTTGAACGCTTGCTTAAGAACGGGGCTGACCGCATTTCCCCAGCGTTCATAGCCTTCCTTGCCCGGATGCAAAAAATCTTCCATAATGCTCTTGGGCAATGTACCGTCCTTGTCGAGAAAAATGGCGTTGATGTCCATCAGAGCGACGTTTCTTGATCCTTTAAGTTTCGCAGGTAATGCCGCATTGATTTCGTTGACCTTTTTTCGGTATTCGCCGTCCGGCTTTTCGTCGCGCGGGAAAATTTTCAAAACAATGATTTGCAATCTGGGATACTGATATTGCAGTTTTTTGACAATGGCAACAACTCCTTCGGCGGCTTCTTTCGGAGTCGAACCGTCACTATGCCCGATATTGTTCGTTCCGATCATGATCATGGCAACTTTCGGCGAGATTGTGTCGAGAGGAAGACGATCAAGCCGCCAAAGGACGTGTGCTGTTTGATCGCCGCTAAAACCAAGATTGATTGGCTTGTACGCGCCGAAAAATTTTTCGTAGAGTTCCGGCTGCCCGTCCCATCCGTGAGTGATGGAGTCTCCAATCAAAAGGAGTTCAATGTCTCCTCGGTTCATTTGTTCGATGTTTTCCGCATGCCGATTGACCCACCAGTCATCCTTTCGGTCCACAGGATCGAGGGCTTTATTTTGTGCGTGTAACGAAACGGTAAACAGCAATCCGAACAGAACGCCGGCAAGCAACCGGCAAAACAGTTTTGTAGTCATATTGATTTTATCAGTGAATATTTGGGGTGGATGAACACTTGCGGCATTGTACCATACGAACAGTCTGCTTGCAAGTTTCAACAGGAGCATTTGCCGTTTGGGGGGTGCGTTCAAATATAGTTGCACATTCATTTTGCCTGTTTCCAATATTTTTTCCACTTGTCACAGTAGCGTATGGTACAGATCGTCGCCATT
>Ga0082212_10011977_pt1 | contig 10953 bp, 10 predicted proteins | sample TergutNt197P3_FD_71548 | JGI IMG/M metagenome (GOLD analysis project Ga0082212, IMG submission 71548) | Neocapritermes taracua P3 segment gut microbial communities from Petit-Saut dam, French Guiana - Nt197 P3 | ecosystem: Host-associated > Arthropoda: Insects > Digestive system > Gut ...
GATCTGATGTCAGCCCGACTGCCCGGTGAAAAACAAAAGCGACCAAGCGTGGAGGCACTGTTGCACGGAATCTTTCCCCAAGCCTACGTACTTCATGTGCATCCGGCATTGGTTAACGGGTTGACTTGCGGAGCAGACGGAGAAAAAATGTGCCAGGAAATCTTTGGCGACAAGGCTGTCTGGGTTCCGCCGTCAAAACCCGGCTACATTCTGGCACTGGCATGCCGGGATGCGTTTGAAGCCTACAATGCGAAAACAGGATCGTTCCCGCAAATTGCCTTCCATCAAAACCACGGCATCTTTCTCGCGGCAGATACGGTGGAAGCCATTGACAAAATGATGGATGGAGTTATGTCCGCGCTGGAAAAACGTCTGAAACGGAAGCCGGACACAACGAACTCCCCTTTCGACGCGGAGCAGGCTTGCCGGATCGCACCGGTACTGAGAATGCTCTATTCCGAAGAGGGATTATCCACGGCAGTCTTTTGCGCAAACCGGTTGTCCGATGAGTTTGTAGCATCCCGTGAAGCAATGAAACCTTTGATGAAACCATTCACGCCGGATCATATCGTCTATTATAAAGACGCGCCTCTGTTTGTCGAACAGAGTGACGACATGAGCGTCGCATTTAAGGCGTACCAAGAGGAAAAGGGGTACCTTCCCAAGATCGTTGCAGTAAAAGAGTTAGGTTTTTTCAGTCTCGGCAAGAGCATTCGAGAGTCGCACAACGCTCAACTGCTGTTCTTGGATGCCATGAAGACCGCAATATATGCGGAATCCTTCGGCGGCGGAAACCCAATGTCGGATGAACAAACTCAATTCATTCTGAATTGGGAGGCAGAGCATTACCGGCAAAAAACGGCAGTGGGTGCTGCCCAATCGGGTAAACTTGTGGGGAAAATTGCCCTTATAACCGGCGGTGCACAGGGCATCGGGGCAGGAATCGCCCAGGAACTTGCCAACGAAGGTGCCTATTTGGTCGTGGCGGACATCAATTTGGCGGGTGCGGAGGCACGCGCAGACGAATTGAACCGAACCTTTGGTCCCGACAAGGCTGTACCCGTTCGCGCCGATGTCTCTGATGAACAATCCGTCAAGGCAATGGTGAATGCGGCAGTTTTGGCATTCGGAGGACTGGATATTTTGGTCTCCAATGCTGGTGTGCTGTTCGCAGGCAGTCTAGGGGACATGACTCCAGAACATTTTGACTTGGTAACCAAGGTCAACTACACAGGATATTTCCTCTGTGTCAAGTATGCCTGTGTTCCGATGATCATTCAAAGGGAGTACAGTCCCAGATATACGGCGGACATTGTCGAAATCAACTCCAAGAGCGGTTTGATGGGTAGCAATAAGAATTTTGCCTACGCAGGTAGTAAGTTTGGGGGCATCGGACTAACACAAAGTTTTGCCCTGGAACTGGTGGAGCACGGAATCAAGGTCAATGCGGTCTGTCCCGGAAATATGCTGGACGGACCATTGTGGTCGGACCCGGAAAAGGGACTTTTTCGCCAGTATTTAGAGGCTGGAAAAGTATCGGGCGCAAAAACTGTTGCCGATGTGCGTGCGTTTTACGAGTCGAAAGTCCCGATGAAAAGAGGTTGCACGGTAAAGGATATGGCAAGAGCCATCCTTTACGCTGTGGAGCAACAATACGAAACCGGACAGGCAATTCCCGTAACGGGCGGACAGATCATGAAATAAATCTACGGCTACACACCGCAGATTTATTCTTGTAGAAAACCGGACCACCACCACTGATCGGAGTGCCGAAACTGTTTCGGACAGCTCCCCCAGTACCAGTCAACCGGACGGCTTATGACCGATTTTTCCGTCGGCGAGCCGCTGCCCAGCCTCCGAGTCCTGCTAAACCGAGTCCCAATACGGTAAGCGTCGCCGGTTCGGGAGTGTCAACGGATGAAGGTTCACGGTTAGGCGAACCTGTTACCGAAATCAGTGTTTGACTCACATTCTTGCCCCCTTCGGCTACATACACCGTTAGGTCGTAGTCAACAAATTCGTCCATTTCCAGTTCGCTCCAATCAATGACCCCAAGCACCGCACTCAGTAATTCATTCGTGGCATTGACCACGTCCATGTTATAGTTGGAGGACAATCTGAACGAACCTTCGAGAATATTATAATTGTCCGTCTCTTCATGCAGGATGGACCATATCGAAAGTTGGATTGCCTGTGCATAAACCCCATTGAGGATATTGCCGTCGAGGTCAAACGCAGTGGCGTATGAGTGTCCAAAAAGGTCATTGACCCGGCTCTTTTGCTGGTCGGTATAGAAATCAATGGTGGAAGAGGACAGTGCGAAGGCGTTGTACTCCTGCCCTGCTGCTGAACCATAAGCCGCAGTGGTTGAAGTGAAAAAATCTCCACAGAACAGGAGGAAATCACTCTGCCCAGTGGTGTTGTTTGTAACCCGCATCGGCGTGACATAAACGCTTTGTACACCGTGTGCGGAGGTAAGCGTGGACCATGTGTTCTGAGCGATGTTACCCGAGAGGAATTCGGCATGAGAAATTGATGAAAAAGCAATTGCGCAAACAGCAACCAAAGCGAATGTAGTCGAGACTTTCATGATGGTACCTTTTATCTTTCCGGTTTCAAAAACTGCGACGGTAAAATTGTTATGGGATCACCGCGTACTCCCGCCCCCATTATAACATGGGTGGCGCCGAAATACAATAGCGGAAACCGGGGCACTGGGACAGGGGGCGTACTGTAGCAAAAATTTTTCCGCCGGGGTTGTAATCGCCCCAGATTCTGCGAAAATTGCGGGGAAACATTCCTTTTTACTCCACATCATATTTCCTTATGAGAAATCATTGGTTCGTTCTTCTGTTCGTCGCGTTGCTTTTTGTCGGTTGCAACAAAAAACAATCGCAGCCCAAATCCGATGCAAAGTCTGAGGAACCCGCCGCGCCAACTCTCGGCATACCGATGCCGACCGCAGAAATGCTGACGGCACTGGGGGCGGAAAACAACATTCCGATTCATCGTCTTTTACCGAATCCATTCCTCGTCATCACCGGGAAACCAAAACAATTGCTGGCTTCACCTGTCAGTACCGGAAACGAACATTTTATTGCAGACATAATCGTAGGGGCTTTGCCTCTGTACCGTTTCAATCCTAACAGTATCGAGTTGTTTGTTCAATCCATCGGCATTCCTCGACAGGTTCCGGGACCGCAAGACCCGAACGACACAACGCAACAAAAATCCATTGCCATCGCCCGTCGAGCAACGGTTTTCACCTTTGATAAACCGTTGGATTTGCCTTCGATCCTGAAAATCGACGATCCTGCACTACTCGAATCGTTGAAGCGAACCGAGGGAACGACCGAATACTACGACCTCACTCCACCGAACTTTGACGGTTCTCTGCGTCTCGCCATCGGAGTGATTGACGAGAAAACCATTGTCCTCGTTGAAGGTACCCAAGATGATGTCAAGGCAGTCTTTGTCGATCACATTCCGAACAATGCCGTTCTTGACCGGCTGAAACACACCCCGGTTGATTCGCACGAATTGACGATGATTTCGTCGCTAGAAGGGATCACGATGAGCCAAGAGGCACTGGAAAGTTTGCTCGGACAAGTCGAACAAAAGGGGAAAATTCCGTCAAATATTCTGGCATTAGTCAGCCAACACCTTCGGGCATTGTCTTGCTCGCTGGATATTTCGGCGGCGGTAGGACAGCCGGTCATTTCGATACAGATGGAAGGCAGAGATGAAAAAAGTGCCGAAGTCATTAAAGGAACTGTTCAAGGATTGGTCAATAACACTCAAGCCGTCTTGGGGGCGATGGGCAAAGAAGCAAAGATTCCGCCAGATTTTGCCGCCGCTCTACAGAGTGCACTCTCCGTCGAGAGTCAAGGGAACCAAGTGAATATCGTCCTCAAGAATTTTGACGCACTGCTTCCATCTGTTGCCGAAGGGATTAGCAACATTCAGACGGCACTGCAACCGGAGCAGTTTTTGCGGCGACGTATGGAACAATTAGGCGGACTCGTGGTACTTTTCGCAAAGTATTATCAGGAAAATCAAAAATTTCCGGCTGATATTTTGGATGCTGATGGGAAGCCGTTATTGAGTTGGCGAGTTGCCTTACTTCCCTCGATGGGATTTGAAAATTTGTACAAGCAGTTCAAACTCGATGAACCCTGGGACAGCGAAACAAACTTAGCGGTACTGAATTCACCGGAATTGAAGCCGCTCATTTTTCATCCGATGACGGAAGACCTTCATCCGCCGAAGACGGTCATTCGGTTTTTCGATTCTGCCGGGACACCCTTTTCCAACCGGGATTTGAAAATCGAGGACATGCAATCTCCAGAAACGACGCTGATGTTTGTCGTGGTCACTCCGAAATATGCGGTGGAGTGGACGAAGCCGGATTCGCTGGAATTCAACATCGACACCATTGCAGATGTAGTGGGTGCGACGCAGTTTTGGGGAGTGACGTTTTCGGGGCAGGTTCTATCAATAGCAACAGTGCCGAATACCGATCCGAAATACGATGAATGGAAGCAGTATGTCGAATCGTTGATTTTACTGCAGAAGCAAGAGCCGAAGTCGCAGGAAGGCGAAGAGTAGCATGCGTGTGAGGGTTCACCTATCGGGTTACGGGTCGATGGAGGACTTGCACATCCAATTCGATAACAGCCGTGCGTACAAAACACTGCGGGCAACGTTGCCGTTACCCGCAGGATTTCAGGCAAACACATCTAGTTTCGCACCCAGTCCGGGCGTTTTGGCAGGTGTCTGCGCCGATTGTGGCGCGGACACTTCGATCAGTCCGACGAGTAACTCACCGACGCTTCGCTGAACGTCCATGCTCTTCTGAAGTACAGACATTTGCACCTTCAATGCTGTTTCCGCCTGCTGTTGTTGCAGAATTCCAGAAATAGGTTCCATGGCTGGCTCCTTTCGTAAAGGTGAAATTATAACAGGAAAAACAAACTGTTTTCGCTATTATGTCTATTTTAACATGTTCTTCGCCACCATGCTCCCGGTTCCGGCAATTTTGAGAGATATTTACCCTGTTTTTCCCTTTTTGCTCTTGCATTGTTTCTGATTTTTTGGGATACTCCGGTTATGCGGGTGAGTTGTGCGCCGACGTAAGATGTGGAACTTACGGTCAGTTTACCCAGAATACCGTTGATGCTGGGCTTGCGCTGGAAAAATGCCGGACAGATACAGGAGAAACTGAAGCGACAAACCGATTCGCATGGTAAAATCATTTAGGGGGTTTTTGGAAAAGAATAAAATTTTAGGAAAAAATTCCCTACAAGCGGCTTGCCGGTTTGTAGAAGGGGTGACAGACGGGAGCCCCGTCAATATAGGACTACACTGCCAAGCATGGCTACCAAAAGGAAGGAGAGAGCAATGAACATCAATAATTTGCCCAACATTCAGTCATTTCAAAACATTCAGGGATTGCATCGAGCACCTGTCGGCAAGAGTGGTGTCGAATCTACGGGCTCGACGCCATCGTTGAAAGATACCGTATCATTTTCCGAAGAAGCCCTTCGGTTGGGCGAGGTTAACCAAACCAATTCGGAAACAACGCGAATTCGGTTCGACTTGGTGAATCGTGTTCGAGCGGAAATCGCCGCCGGAACTTACGACACATCGGAAAAGATGGACATTGCCCTCGAACGGATGGCAAACCGAATTTTTTGAGGCTCAGGCTTTCGCGTGAAAATGAAATCCCCGTGGTAGGCAATCGACCTTCGGGCGGGTGCGTCGGCATCCTACCTCAGGTATAAAATTTTCCGGCGAAAGCCGCATATTCTTATGCGTATCACGTTTTCAAGGACGGCACAGGCTATTGTGGCCTAACCGCAAAGGAGACACGGCAAACGCCGCTTTTCGCTGCCATCCGTAAAATGGGTTTGATGACTCCATAGCAAACATTCTTGTCAGAGCGAATTTGGATTTCTGCCCCTTCTCCCCAGTCTCTTCGGCATCCTGAAATAATCGAGCGGAGACGTTCCATGTCCACGATTTCTGTACCGACATAAAACGTTCCCTCACTGGAAACAGTAACCACCAACTGCTTGGCTTGCTGCTCTTGTAGCAGACTGCCCGTCTCGGCTTCCGGCAAATCGACTGTGATCGCATTGTCCTGCTGAAACATGTTGTTGGAAACAATAAAAAAAATGATGAGCAGAAAAACCACGTCGATCATCGGCGTGAGATTCAGGCGTCCACTCTTGGGTTTTAAGTGTTCTGGAGGTTTCATCGAAAGGAGTAAGAAGATAAGAACAGCGGACTTACACCCTTGAGTTGCCAACGTCTTCTAATCTCGTCGAGACCATGTTACAATAACTCCGTCAGGAAGTAAAGCATCTCGATTCTATGTATGGTTATCTCACTCCTATTGGCGGCGGCGACCCTTTTCCTCTTACCAAGCGGGAACTCGTTGTCGGTCGTCATAAATCGTGCGATATTGTCCTCAATTACACTAATGTTTCCAGCAAACACTGCAAGTTGGTGCTTTCCGAAGGTTACTGGTACGTATTGGATTTACAGAGCACCAACGGCGTGAAGGTCAATGGGCACAAAGTAACCGACCACCGGATTGATCCCGATGCAATGCTTGCAATTTCCAAGCATAATTTTAAGGTGCAATACGATCCTCGGCAAAACGGAGCGACTGGTCTTCCGCCGAACTCGATGTTGCTCGGCGAAGAAATTCTTTCGCAATCGCTCATGCAGCGGGCAGGATTGGAGAAAGCAAAGTCGTCGGAAACAGTAGCCGACGAGGTGCTGAACATCGAACAAGAACCTGCCCCCCAATCGCCGAGCCCCGAGGGACCAATTTCCCCGAAAGATTATTTCAGCGAGTTGAAATTCGATTAAAATCGGACAGAGTCCGCCGTAGGTTTTGTTCTTACTGTCCCAACAATTGTCTCACTTGCCCCACAACTTGTCCGATAAAATGCCCGACAAACTGCCAGCCGTTCTGTAACGAGTCGTACTCCATCAAATTGTACGTCCATGGCATCGTCCATGGATTCCACACGGGATACGCCACCGACATGACGGAAACGAGCAAGCATGCCAACGCAATCATCCTGAAAAACACATGTTTGCCCAATTGGTCTGCTGCCGCAACGAGCGCGACCGACCAAAGTGGGGCAAGCCAGAAGACCCAACGCAACGCCGAAGTGTTGCCACCGTAATTACGTTGTTCCAGCGGCAAAAACATGTAAAACGCAAAGACCACCCCACTCGTAAATAGGATAAGCAGAGCCATCCCCCAGTATCGGCGGTCAAAGAGCCAGATAAGGAGTCCAAGCAAACTCAATGCCCAAACTGGCGTGAGCGAGTACAACCCATGATGCCCGACCGTCGAATGAAAAACGTAATCGCTCCGGTGCTCTTCCCCCTTGTCAAGACCTTGGGGATTCTTCCAGTAACTATCCAGAATCCGAGGCGAGCCGTCTGAATTTTTCCCCTTTTCGTATTTATAGACATACCAATCCGGTTGCGAATATGCTGGCAACAACGTTTTGTGAGCAACGTAATTCGTTGCAAAAAATGCTGCGGCAACGAGCAAAACGGTAGGAGCAAAGAGGAAAAACGTTCGGACAAATTGATGCCAGAACAGCCACAAGCCAAGCAAGCAGCAAAGCAACAAGGCAGGGGGCTCACAGGCAACGGCAAATGCACCGAAAAAGCCTGCAAGCGAGTAATACCGCCACCGAGTCTCCTTGTCAAAGACGATCCGAACCGCACAGTAAAACGCAATCGTAACACTCACGGCACCGGGAATATGATTGTTGAGCGTGACCACAAACGTCGAGAGGAATGTTCCGAAACAAACAAAGGCAACGCTGAACGCCCGCCCCCAGTTGGTGGTGCCAAAGCGTTCGATCAATCGAGACAAGAAAAACCAACACACGATAAGCGGCAGAAGATTACAAAGGATGAGCGTCAACCGAACGATGAGGAATGGCTCATTCTCCATTGTAAGATCGCCATTGCTCGCATAATAGATCAGCGCGTAAGGAGCCGCCATCAACGTCGGCAAGAGCGGCGGTTTTGATGAATAGAGGTATCCCGCCATCTCGTCGGGTGTTGCATCTTTCGCATCGTCCTTTGCACCATTGTTCGCTTCGGCTTCAGTATCGGATTGTTCGATAGGTTCGACGACTTCAATCGCCACATCTCCTTGTTTGCTCCCGGAAAATTTCTCGATCAGTTTCGTTACTTTTTCGACAAGTACAGGAAACCGTTCGACAAGTTTATTAACTTTCGTATAGACTTCTTTCCCATTTTTTTTTGCTACGTCCAAAAATGATGTTTCGTTAGCGACATTATTATGTTTGACCATATCAATCGTGTCCCAGCCGCGGAGCGTCTGCACCTTGTCGATGGCGTACCAGACGGTTTCAGCACGTTCCGTACCGTCGGACTGCGTTACAGTGCGCTCGACCCGCATGTCCGGTTCGACCAGAGCCCGGATGGTATCCCATCGGCTTCGGTCATTGGCACAGAAGAAGGGGAGTTCCCGTTTTTCGTTAGCAAGAGCCTGTTGCCTTTTCTCTTCGAGGACGGACAATTCCGTTTCGGATGCACCTGCTGCGCGAAGTTGTGCTTCTCTCTCGGCATACGTGGCGTTCACCGCATTGAATCGGGATTTCTGATATTCCTGCATATCCGTCCGATTTACGGCGACGATTCGACCGAGCATCAGTCCTGCCGAAATGACAATGAGTAACGTGTAAATTTGTCGTCGTGTGAGCATGTTTTTGGGGGGGTTGGAGAACGGGAGTCTGAAAGATGCCGTTAAGCGTTAGAGATTTGCGATACAATTATCTTTCTTCCGTTCTGTGAGGGCAAAGTAGCATAGTCCAAGGCGCAGTCACCGAAACGATCTTCGAACAATGTGGACAACAATAGGAAAAATGGGCAACATACAACCGACCCTATTCTACATTACTTTTCCAGACAAAACAACATTAGCAGTAACCGACGACTCAAATACGTTAAACCAAATTTCACGTTTTAACGAATTTGCCGAATGTTCCGGTGCTCCTTTGCAAAATGACGCAAGAGTAGGAGGCAAGAGACCACGAAATTTCACCCATCAATCGACTCTCCGCTGCCCTGCCCTTCAATCTTGTAGTTCTGGTAACCTGCTATACCGTAAACGAGGACAAATAGGTGTTTTTTGAAGTGTTCGTTCAAGGTAGGCAATCGACCGCCGGGCGATTGCGTCGGCGGTAGCCGACTGGTGCGCCGAGTGCGGAGTACCGCACGTTGCCGCCCGGTGGTCGGCAACCTACCTTGCAAAAATGACCAATTTGTACCCGCTTGCAGTATAGTTTGCTTTTCCATCCCCCCCCGTTTTCCGTCCCTCCTGCGCAGGCAGGGGTCTAGAGAAAAAGGGTTGAAATCGTTCGTCTGGTTTCCGCCACGCGGGAATGACGGTGTTTAACGAACTTGCAGGTGCGTGTCTTGTAGTTGGGCTCATTACTGCTAGAATGACCTCTATGACAAAATTAGCACTGCCCCAAGGCTTTCGATTCGCGGGAGTCCACTGCGGCTTGAAAACCGACCCCGAATTACTCGATCTCACGCTGGTAGTTTCGGACGTGCCGGCAACGGTTGCCGGTGTCTATACGCAAAACGTCGTTTGCGGAGCCGCCGTCGAAGTGGACCGCCCCCGCACGCCGGGCATCGGGTTCAAAGCGATGGTTGCCAATTCCAGAATCGCCAACGACTGCACCGGCGAACAAGGAATTCGGGATGCCTACGAAATGACGGAACTTGCGGCGCATTATGCTGGTGCGGCTCCAGATAAGGCATTGGTCATGTCCACCGGCGTCATCGGAATCATGTTGCCGATGGACAAAATCCGTGCTGGCATTGCCGAAGCCGCTAAACAATTATCCCGCGACGAAGAGTCCTTCATGTGTGCGGCACGCGGAATCATGACGACCGATACTGTCGAGAAAATAGCATCACGGCAGATCGCTCTCCAAAGCGGCGAGACGGTAACGCTTGCCGGTTTCTGTAAGGGTGCCGCTATGATTGCTCCGAATATGCGGACAATGCTCGCGATGATCATGACCGATGTTGCCATCGAACCAGCGATGGCTCAACAATTTTTGAACGAGGCGGTCGAAGAGTCCTTTAATTGTGTTTCGATTGATGGACACACCAGCCCGTCAGACACGGTGTTGCTCTATGCTAATGGTGCTGCCGCTACAACTCCGCTGACCCGTGACGATTCGGTACAGTTTGCCAATATCCTGCGAGACCTTTGCATTGAACTTGCAGTCAAGATGCCTGCGGACGGTGAAGGGGTTTCACACTTAATTACTGTTGATGTGCAAGGCTGCACAACACGGGAGGATGCTAAAACAATAGCACGAAAAGTTGCCGAAGACGTTTTGGTCAAAACGGCAATCTGCGGTGCCGATCCGAATTGGGGACGCATTATTTCCGCAGCGGGAACGGCTGGAATCCCTTTTGATCCGAAGGGGGTGTCGCTGAAACTCAATGGTTTCGATTTGTTCCGCGACGGCGAACCGTTACCGTTTGACAAAGCCACTGTTGCCGATTCGATTCGGGACCATCGGGACACGCATTTTCTGTTGACATTCAGTGAAGGAAACGCGGCAATACGTTTCTGGACCACCGATCTCACAACGGAGTACGTACGGCTTAATTCGGAGTACACGACGTAACGTTCTGTTGCCCCTTACTTACGCGGTTGGCTCAGTCGTCTCTTTTTCCTTTACGTCTGCACGGCGTTTCGTAAACCAGTACAAGACCGACAAAACCACAAACCACACGATGCCGACTTTCGGCGTGGCTTTCATAAAGCCTGATGTGTTGGAGGGAATTGAGTGCTTCGGCACATTCATCTTGAATCCTAGTGCTTCAAACGGCTTGTCCGAAATGTACAACCACAGCGTTCCC
>Ga0082212_10011978_pt1 | contig 10953 bp, 11 predicted proteins | sample TergutNt197P3_FD_71548 | JGI IMG/M metagenome (GOLD analysis project Ga0082212, IMG submission 71548) | Neocapritermes taracua P3 segment gut microbial communities from Petit-Saut dam, French Guiana - Nt197 P3 | ecosystem: Host-associated > Arthropoda: Insects > Digestive system > Gut ...
ACAGATGCAAACCTGATTTTTTACCTGATTGATGAACATAACAACCTGAGTAACTTAAAACTGCCTCTCATTCAACCTGATTATCTGATCTGATACTGAATCAGGCAATCAGGTTTATTTCTGCGTGTTTCTTTGGTTACTCAGGTTGTTTTTGTAAAAATCAGGTTTATTCTCTTGTATAAATTTTGATGCGGTTGCCCTGACCAAAATCACACTTTTCTCGAATAATAATATCCCTGTTTTTCAAACTTTTCCGAAAACTGACCGAGTATACTTTCATGGATTCCCAGCATCAGGTATCCATTTTCGCATAAATTGCTGTGAAATAATTGAAATATCCTGTTTTGCAAACTGTTGTTGAAGTAGATGATGACATTACGACACATAATCAGGTCGAATGCAACTTGAAAAATATTAGGATCTTTTACCAGATCATGCTTCGCATAGACAGGTTTAGCAAGCAAGGTTTTGTGAATCATGATTTTATCGCTCACAGGATCAATTTCCATATACTTTTTGTATGGAATATCCCTGAAAATTAAAGGATTATTAACATCGCTACGAATCACCCTGTCGAAATTATCCAGATAACTGATGTTGAATTTGTACTTGTAAATCCCTTTTTTGGCGATGTCTATGGCATCGGTATTCAGGTCGGTAGCATACAGTTGCGTTTTATCCAGCAATCCCATTTCATTGAGCAGAATCATCATCGAATACACCTCTTGTCCTGTGGAGCATCCGGCGTGCCATATCCTGATGACAGGTTTTTGGGCAAGGTTGGGCAATATCTCGTTTCTTAGCGCAAGCCAGACTGTCGGGTCGCGAAAGAGTTCAGTAGTGTTGACGGTTACTTTTTTGATGATTTCTTCTACGAAATTGGTTTGAGTTTTTAACCGATGTAATAGTTCATCTGTCGTAATCCTGTAGTCCATAAGAATTTTCGTGAACCTTCGTTTCAGAGATTTTTCGGAATATTCACCGAAATTGTAAGTGGATACAGACCGAATGGTTTGAATGATTTGCAAGAGTTCCGGATCGGTAATACTCATAAAACACATGAATACACGCTGAGATGATAATGATGAAAATTACTGTAAATTTTGATTATACGGAAAATTTACAAAAAAGTTTCAAAGAGATTAAATGTAATCACTAATCACTAAAACCGACAATTCTCAGGAAATTATCCAATGACGCCGGCGAAGCAAATATGCCGATGATATTTCCTTCGGCGTCGGTAACTACAATTTTTGAATAAAAGTTAACCCAGAAAACAGTTTCATACCAGGACATATTTACCGTTGAAACATTGATACACAGCGGATCGTAAGCCAATATTCTGTTTTCCTGCCGCTGTACATCATTTTTGACATTGACGGCAATACCGGTATATGATTTCTGCCGGTATCGGTCAAGAACGTCCCGCCATCGCGAAATATCGGCTATGCAGCGCGGACAGTCGTTTTTCCAGAAATAGAATATGCGAAATTTGCTGTCTAAAGTCATCTGATGAAAGGCTTGTCCGTCAATATCGGTCAAAGTCGTGTTTTTCAAACGGTTTTGCAATGTTTTTTCGTCGGGAAGATGGAAATAATTGGTTCCCGACCGGACAGGCAGCATGGATAAACCTTTTGTACCCAGCATATCGCGGTTGCGGCTTACAAAATTGTAGAGATTTTGAAGGTTTTTGATCTCTTTGTTTCGCAAACTGAAATCTATCAGATAATCTGAAACACAGTAAAAAGTTTCGTAATTGCCTGAAGCCTGTTCCAACATGCGATAGGCAACATGTATCAACGTATCTGTTTGCTGTGTAACAAATTGGGAAACATAATACTGAATATTTTCGTAGTAAAGCGGCGTGCGTAACAAACGGACATCCGAAAGGGGCATGTTGTCGAAGAAATGCCGGCGGCGATACTGGTATGTTTTCATCAGTTGGTTCATATCGAAAACTGCTTCCGTATCCGGCGGATCTGCCGGATGCAACGCCGCGAGGTAAGCGGCAAGAAACGTTTCGGGATATTGAGCGATGATTTGTCGGCGGCGTTCTGCGAGTTGCTCCCTGTCGGGACGGGAATTTTCAAGAGTTTGATATGCAGCCCAGACAGCCGCCCGCTCATCGCCTTCGATGCGAATATCGCCTGTTGGCAGCCACTCTATGCGCAAATGCTGTTCGATGTCTATCAGCAGGTCGAACGACAGTTTTCCGGGCGTAATCAGCGTGTACATTCCGGCAAGCAGGTCAGCATCACGCTCGAAAACAGCCTTTCCGGTTGCATCGGTCTGCACCGAATCAATCACCGATACGCGGTTTCCGTAATAGCCTGCCAGAAAAACAGGAGTATGGGCAAGCGCCAGGTTGGATATTTCTATCCGGTAGGCGCTGGCTGGGATGGAGAGGCTTAACAGCAGCCATAAAATGAGATGTTTAGGGAGATTCATTGTGATGGGTACTTAATCTCTAACAGATCAAATTTCAAAACTTTTAATTAACAGCAGTTTCACCATCGAGATTTTCCTTGATTTCCAGTAGCATAGCCCGTACTTTTTTGAGCGATTGCACGATTTGGAAATTATGTTCCGCATCGTTGCGGTTTTCTTTGATTTTTTGACGGGCGCCTTCGAGGGTCAGCCGGCGTTCTTTCACATAGTGGTGGATCAGGGCGATATGGTCAATATCCTGTTGGGTAAAAAAACGGTTTCCCTTGGCGTTCCTGTACGGCTTGATGATGTCGAACTCCTTTTCCCAAAAACGAATCAGCGAGGCATTGACGCCAAACATAGCGGCTACTTCGCTGATGCTGTAATAAAGTTTGGAAGAATCAACCGGCGGGATATTGCTGTCCTGTTCCAAAGCAGTTCAATTTTACCAGATTTCCATTATTTCGTTCTCTTGCGACTGTTCATGCATTTGAACATATTCTTCAGGCGAGAGATCCTTATTGAAGTATTCGATAGGATTGACTTGACGTCCGTTTTTAAGAACTTCGTAATGTAAATGCGGTCCAGCGGAACGGCCCGTATTTCCAACTGCCCCTATTATATCTCCACGTTTCACCTCGCTGCCTTCCAACACTGCGAATTTGGACATGTGTGCATAGCGTGAAATGATACCAAAGCCGTGATCAACAGTTACCATTTTGCCATAACCGCCGCCGTTATTTTCGATCTTGATGACCGTCCCATCGCCGGTAGCATAAATATCCGTACCGATATCCGCCGAAAAATCCATGCCTGTATGCATCATAACTACACCAAGTACAGGATTTCGGCGCATACCAAACGCTGATGTATTCCTGAATTTTTTAGTTGAAACAGGCAGTATCGCAGGACGGCTTAATGCCATTTGTTCCTTGCTCATTGCTTTGGGAATCAGCTCATCATACGATAAAGACTGTATGTACAATTGCTTGCGAATTTTATCGGTATGTTTGGCAACATCAATCATCAAGTCCGAATTGAGGTATCCTTCGAGCGGTTCATAACGGTTAACCCCCCCAAACCCCGCCTGCCGTACGGAAGCAGGAACAGGATCTGATTCGAGTACCGTCCGGTAAACATTATCGTCTCGTTTCTGAATGTCGGATAAAACATCGTCAATATGCTCCAGTGTTTGCGACAGCATTTGGTAGTCGAACCTTATATTGTCCAGCCTGTTGGCAAGCATGCGTTCTCTGGGGGTGTCGTATATGCGGGAATAAACCATGTAATAAACAACCGCAATCAGAATACTGGCTGCAAACATGATTCCGAATTTGACCATTCTCTCTCTGGCGGTGGTAACTATCCTGTCGTATATTAATTTTTCAGGATTAAAACGGTATTTTATTTTTGCCATATTATTTGTTAATACTCTGTTTATTAAGAATATATTATTAATCGAACGTTCTTCCAAGGTTGGATAAATCTCTGATGCGCGCGAACGCGGCAGGCGACAATTCGTTGAAAAAGTAATTGATCGGATTCACCGGTTTGCCGTTTTTGTGCACTTCGTAGTGCAGATGGGGCGCTGTGGACAATCCCGTATCTCCTACCGTTCCGATTATTTCGCCGCGAGTTATCTTTTGTCCCTTTTTTACGGAAATATTTTTCAAATGGGCATATACGGTTTTATACCCATATCCGTGGTCAATCACCACCCTGACGCCCTGCGGACCGGTGAGATAGGTTTCCGCAACTTCGCCGTTACCCGTAGCCCGCACCGGCGTACCAACGGGTGCAGTAAAATCCATTCCTTCATGGAATGTTTTGACACGGTAGAAAGGGTGCATCCGCATTCCGAAACCGGCTGCCGTATAAGCAAGGTCTTTATTTTCGATGGGTTGTATTGCCGGACGGGTTTGCAACTGATCTGCCTTTTCAGATGCTTTTTCCAGCATCTCATTCAGCATTTTCGACTGTATCTGCATTTGCTTCAACAGGCTTTCGCTTCGGCGCGAGGCTTCGAGCATCAGTTCGGAATTGAAGTAGCCTTCCGGCGCTTCGTAACGGTTAACGCCTCCGAACCCTGCCCGCGAAATTGCCTGCGGCACGGGTTCCGATTCGAAAATGGTACGGTAAATATTGCTGTCGCGAAGTTGTATGTCGGCTAATACATCTTGAATCTGCGGTACCAAATTTGTTGTCAGGCTCGCATAAAGTTCAGTCATTCTGTTTACTTCGCGCATCATTTTGCGTTCCTTGCCTGTTGGAAAAAACTGGGAATAAATCATATAGTAAACAATGGTAATAGCCACCGTCGCCGTAAAGAAAGTGAATGCCTTTACAGTCGTTCGCCTTACGCTGGTCTTAACCTTATCGTATTTCAACGATTCGGGATTGAACCTGTATTTGATTTTATTCATAAATGGTTAATGATACCTTTCCTGCAAACTTGGCAAAGGTAATATTATTCACCGGTTTTGCCAAATATTTAACATTTATTTGTATTTTTACCGCCAAAATGTCAAGCATCCATTGTCAATTAAATACCCTTTCGCTGGTCAATTTCAAGAATTACGACCAGATGGATTTTCGTTTCTGTCCGAAAATTAATTGTCTGGCAGGCAATAACGGCGCGGGAAAAACCAATGTGCTGGACGCTGTTTACTACCTTTCGATGACCAAAAGTTTTCTCAATCCTGCCGATTCGCAAAACATCCGCTATCATACCGATTTCTTTGTGATACAGGGCGAATACGACCGGAAAGGCGAACCCGAATGTATCTATTGCGGCATCAAACGCGGACAGAAAAAGATTTTCCGCCGAAACCGGAAAGATTACGAACGTTTGTCGGAACACATCGGCTTGTTGCCCGTTGTGATGGTATCGCCTGCCGACGGGCATTTGATTACCGGCGGCAGCGAGGAAAGGCGCAAATTGATGAACGAGGTGATTTCGCAATACGATCATAACTACCTGCTTGATATGATGCACTATAACCGTGCGCTGGAACAACGCAACGCCCTGTTGAAAGCCTTTGCCGAAAATCATTCTTTCGACGCCGAAGTCCTCGAAGCGTGGAATGAGCAATTAGTAGCCTGTGGAAATAAAATTTACGAATACCGGACGAATTATTGCAGGGAACTCATTCCGGTTTTCCGGCAGTATTACGGGGAAATATCGGGCGGATGCGAAAACGTGGAACTGATTTACCGTTCGCAGTTGCAGGAAAAAGATTTTGCCGCGCTGCTTCGCGAATCTGCCGAAAAAGATCGCCTGCTGCAATTTACCACTTCCGGTCCTCACAAAGACGACCTCCTGCTGCAAATGGACGGTTTTCCCATCAAAAAATCTGGTTCGCAGGGACAGCAGAAAACGTTTCTTGTAGCCCTGAAATTGGCTAATTTTGATTTTATCCGTGCACACGGCAGTATCATGCCCATTCTTCTGCTCGATGATATTTTCGACAAATTCGACGCCCTGCGCGTAAGCCGCATCATCAAATTGGTTGCCGGCGAACGGTTCGGGCAGATTTTCATCACCGACACCGGTCGCGAACACATCGAAGGAATATTACAGCAAATCAATTGCGAATACCAATTGACAGTAATTGAATAATTGATTAACTGAATCATTGAATTTTGGAATCTTTTAGTTTCGAGCATGTTTATCAGGTAGCGTGTCTTGTGCCTTGCGGGAGAGTAACTACATACGGCGCTATCGCGCGTTATCTCGGTTCGGCGCAATCGGCGAGGATGGTAGGCTGGGCGATGAATGCCAGCCATCAGTATGCAACGCCCGTACCGGCACATCGCGTCGTCAACAGGCAGGGTTTGCTCACGGGTAAATGCCATTTCGGCGGCGACAACATGCAGCAATTACTCGAAGCGGAAGGTATCCGGGTTGAAGACAATAAAGTGGTTGATTTTGAACAACTTTTCTGGGATCCGAATATTGAGTTGGGACAGGATCATCATTTTTGATTACTCACGCGAGGGTTTCGCCGTTCAAAAATTGTTCATGGATTAAATCTGCGATGATAATTATTTTCAACATAGTGTTTAAAATGTTTAAAAAATGATTATTTTTGCAAAATAAATTCTTTCCGTCCAAAATTATATGAACGAAAAATCAAAAGGCAGGCAAGACCAGTTGGACGCCGAAAACATCCGTTTGTGCGCCAGGATTGAGGAACTTGAAAAAAAGTTGCTCAAACAGGGTGAATTGGAGCAAATGGTTGAAGAAAGCGAACACCGCTTTAAGCAAATACTGAGCCTTACTTACGATGGAATTATTCTTTATGAAAAAAACACAGGAGAAATCATAGAAGCCAATATCAGGCTGATACACAAATTAAAATACAAGCAGGAAAACATTATAGGGAAAAGAGTATGTCAGTTTGTTGTTCCGGATCAACAGGATACCATAATGGAACGCCTGACGGAAGACCTGCCGAATGTGTACGAAACAATTATACTTGACAGTGAAGGGCAGACGTATGAATTTGAGATATGTTCGCGGTCGTGCTATTACCATGGACGAAAGATTAAAATTGCCGCAATTTGCGATATTTCGTACCGGAAGCAATACGAAAAGACATTGAAGGAAAGTGAAGAAAAATTCCGTTCGCTTGCCGAGAATACCAACGACTCAATTATTCTGACCAATCAAAAGGAAGTGCTTTACGTCAATCCGTCCACGCCTCATATATTCGGGCTAACCGGCGAACCCACCGTAGATCTGTTACAGGTACTGACGCACATCCATCCCGACGACATGGCAATGGCTGAATCGTTGATCCGTTCGGTTATTGACGGTCAGCGGCAAACAAAATACTGCCAGTTCCGAATTGTGGCAGAAGACAGGAAAGAACGATGGATATGGAGCCGCGTATTCCCTGTTGTTCCCGACGATACCAGCGACGCCAAGCTGGTGCTTCTCAGCAGCGACATTACCGATATGCGCGAAAAAGAAGAGATACAGAGAAAAACAGAAATTGCAGCCAGAACAGCCGAGGAAAAATATAAGGTATTGACCTCGCTTTTGCCCGAAATGATTATTGAAACAGATATTGACGAGCGGATGACATTCGTCAATCTGAAAGCCATGCAGGTTTTTGAATATGGATCCGATTTCTACATCAATAAACTGCGTTTCATCGAACTGATCAGTAAGGAAGACCGAAGACGCTGTACGGAAAACTTCCAGAAAATTATTTCCGGATATGCAAACGCATTTGAAGATGAATTTATGGCTGTTACCAAAAATGGACGCAAGTTTCCGGTAACGCTTTACGCTACAAAGGCATATTCGAACAACGAATTTACAGGGCTAAGTATCATCATGTTCGACAAAACATTACAAAAGTCTGCCGAACAGAAAGATTTGAATTACAAGGAAAACATGTCGTTTCTTTCCAATTCGGCGCTTAAGTTCCTCACCTTTTCCAGCGACGACGACATCTTTATCTTTATCGGGAAAAGTCTTTCGAAATTCTCATCAAAATCAATTGTCGTTGTTTGCTCATACGACCAAGCCACCAACATTTCCAACATTCGCTATATCTCCGGAATTTATCCGCACATCAACGAATTGTTGGACATACTGGGCAAACCGCCTGAAGACTTTGACATTAAACTGCCTTCGAGATTCAGATCCAGATACTTGTCGGGTAAAACCCTGAAAAAATTCGATGACAGGTTACTGAGTATTATGACTGACGACTGGTCGCGCGAAAAGATTGTTCAGATACAAAATCTGCTTCAGGTAGAAAATTTCTACTCGATGGGAATGGTTCGCGACGGCAAACTCTATGGCGGTTTGCTGATTGGCGTCAACAATGATACGGAACCCATTGATGCGCAAACTATTGAAACTTTCATTTATCAGGCAGGCGTTGCCCTTCACCGGAAACAGATCGACAATGAATTGGAGAAAGCCAAACTGGTTGCCGAAGAATCCGACCGTCTGAAATCGGCATTCCTTGCCAACATGTCGCACGAAGTGCGTACCCCGTTGAACGGGATACTCGGACTGGCGCAGGTATTGCTCAAAACGGAAGACATCAGCCCCAAGGTCCGCAATGACGTCAAAATGATTGTCGAAAGCGGCAGTTCATTGCTCTCTTTGATTGAAGACATCATGGACGTATCGAAAATAGAAGCCGGACAGATGAAAATCAAGTACAAGCCGTTCTTCCTCAACACTCTGATGGATCAATTATATTCCATATTCCTTGCCCATCCGCTATACCTGCAAAGAAATGTCGGACAAAAGAATATCGAATTGAGGTACGACAAACCGAGCGCAAACATCACGATCATGTCCGACCCCGACCGGCTGCAGCAAATATTCGTCAACCTGATCGGCAACGCATTGAAATTCACAAAAACAGGATTCGTACATTTTGGTTATACCATTAAAAAACAGGACATTATATTTTACGTAAAAGATTCAGGAATTGGAATACCGACAGACAAAACAAATAAAATATTCGAGCGGTTTACTCAGGTGGACAACACATTGGCTCGCAAATTCAGCGGATCAGGCTTGGGTTTGGCAATTTCCAAGGGGTTGGTCAACCTGCTGAACGGTACAATATGGTGTGAGTCCGATTTGGGAAAAGGCTCCAGATTCTATTTCACCATACCGTATCACCCCACAGCGATGCTGGTCGGCACCGATACGCCACAGAAAAGGAGCATTGTAGAATACGACTGGAGTAATTATTCGGTGCTGATAGTTGAGGATGACATTATCAATTTCAAAGTGATTGAGGCAATGCTGCGCAACACGAAAGTGAATGTGATTCACGCCGATAACGGATTAAAAGCCATCGAATATATACGTTTATATCCGCAAATCAACCTTGTGCTGATGGATGTACATCTTCCCGAAATAAGCGGACTTGAAGCTACTGAAAAAATCCTGAAACTTCATCCGAAACTTCCGATTATTGCCCAAACAGCCAATGCCATGTCCGAAGATAAGGACAAATGCCTCGAAGCAGGATGTGTCGATTATATCAGCAAACCTATTGATATGAACGACCTTTTTACCAAATTGGCAAAATTTCTGCACGATAAATAGGAAATTGTCAAGAAACAAACACATCCCTCCGCAGTCGAAATATTTCCTCTCGGATCATTTTTTTTCTTATTTTTGTTGTCTAAAATTTTTAGTATGGAAAAAGTTTTTTCTAATTGGTTGCTTGATATAGCAAAGTATATCGTAACCGCTTTGATTTTGTCTACCGCTCTATCTGATAATATAGACGGTTGGTTTTATTATGTCGCCTGCTTTGTTTTAGTTACTGTCGTTGTTCTTCTCGGTGTTTACTTGTATAGGTTAGCCGAGCAGAAAGAAAAGAAGAAGAAAGAAGAGAAAAGTCAACAATCTAATATTTAATATCATGGGTACTCTTATCATCATTTCCTTTGTGGTTTGTATCGGCGCTGTTGCAGCCCTGTATTTTACTTTTTTTGACAAAGAGCCTCAGAACGAAAGAAAATAAATTTTTATCATACATCACTGTTTTCCAATCATTTTGTTCATGTTTCCTGTGCGGTAACCCTGCAAATCGAGCGTTACATAAGCAAACCCTGCCTGTTTTATTTTTGAATCAACTGTTTCACGTATGTCAGGCGACATCAGTTTTTCCATTTCATCGGGATTGACTTCAATCCGTGCGATGTCGCCGTGATACCTCACCCTTACCTGCCGGAAACCCAAGTCGAATAACAACTGTTCGGATGTTTCAATGGCTTTGAGCTTTTCCCTTGTTATGGTTTCCCCATAAGGAAATCGAGAAGCAAGACATGCAAATGACGGTTTGTCATACGTGGGTAAGCCCATCTCGCGCGACAACTGCCTGATTTCTGTTTTGGTAAAACCGGCGTCATGCAAAGGGCTGATTACGTTGAGTTCCCTGATTGCCTGCATACCGGGACGGTAATCGCCATCGTCATCCATATTAGAACCTTCCGCCAAATAAGGTATTCCCTGTTCGGCAGCTATTTTTTTAAAACATGAAAACAGACTCTTTTTACAAAGATAACAACGATTCTCATGGTTTTCGGCAAAATCGGCTATCGAAAATTCGTCCATTTCACATACAATGTGGCGGATGCAGTTAGCATCGGCAAATTCACAGGCTTCGTTCATTTCACGCGCCGGAAACAAACCCGACCGCGCTGTAATGGCAAGCGTTTTACTGCCAAGCGTCTGATGCGCCACTGCCAGCAGAAAGGTAGAATCAACCCCGCCCGAAAAGGCAACGGCTACGCTGCCCAATCCTTTGAGCGACTGCTGCAATTTTTCCAGTTTGTTATATATTAAAGTCATCCGGTTTTAAAAACAGAAAACAAATGTAAGCAAAATATTCTGGAATTTGTAAAATGTTCATTAATCGGGTGCAATTGACTGTGTCGAGGGCTACGCCGTTCAAATTGTCGCAAAGAATATCCCGATAGGGATAAAAGTTCGGTAGAAATGCGACATTCCGAAGTATCCCCGCATTCCGTCAG
>Ga0082212_10011979_pt1 | contig 10953 bp, 2 predicted proteins | sample TergutNt197P3_FD_71548 | JGI IMG/M metagenome (GOLD analysis project Ga0082212, IMG submission 71548) | Neocapritermes taracua P3 segment gut microbial communities from Petit-Saut dam, French Guiana - Nt197 P3 | ecosystem: Host-associated > Arthropoda: Insects > Digestive system > Gut ...
TCAAAGAAAGGCGGAGATCGTTTTTGACGGAATCGGCTGGAGAAAATATTGTGTCTGATGTGCTACCAAATACCGCCTTGTCACCAATGTCAAAATGGGTAACTTCACAAGTTTTTTCACAGTCTGAAAAAACTTGTTTTTGTAAGCCTTTGCTATTATTGGACTTGTGAATTTCACAATACACCTGTGGGGTGTACTTTTAAGTCTTTGATATATAGAGACTTGTGACGAGCGAGAAGCATATTCTGAGAAGCCCGAAATATGCTAAGGCGACGCACTCAGCTGTGTCACGTTTTTCCCTGTTTTTCCCAGATGTTCTACTACGTGAGGTTGGGAGATTTTCGTAGTAAATATTCTCACGGCATCTGACGGAACAAACGCATCTGTTTCTTTGCTGGCCGCAGGGTTTCCCGAAAAAAATATCGCCTTTTCTCGCCGCCGCGTTTGGCTTGAGCGGCGTTATTTCAAGCGGCTCGGCTCCCTTATCCCAGTCTTGCTCTCGGTCGGCCTGTGTGGGCGAGTTTTTTGGTGTTACAAAAACGTCGGTTGGCAAATGGTTATCTTCTGGCTATATTCTTGTGTTTTTGAGTCATTTCGGTGATAATCAAGGTAGGTTTCCGTTTGATTTAACACATGATTCAACTTCTTTTCATCTTTCGGATAATATGGCTAAAATTCTTTTCGCGTGGGAATTGGGAGCAGGTTTTGGACATCTTCTGCCGGTTCGTTCGATGCTTCAGTGTTTGTCGGCTCAGGGAAATCAAGTATTTTTTATGGTACCGGATTTGGCATTTGCCGCAAGGGTACTTGACTCGATTCCTGTGACTCTTTTACAGGCTCCCGTTCATCCAACTTCGCTATCACGGCAAATCGAACCAATGCGATCATTTCCTCAAATTCTGTTTACTCACGGATTCGGAAATCTCATCGAATTGAAGGCCAAGGTGAATGCCACACGATGTTTGATTGAATCGGTGAAAGCAGATGTTGTGATTTGCGATCATGCGCCACTTACACTTCTGGCATTGCGGTCGTTTCCTGTATCTGTCAAAAAAATCCAGATTGGTGTCGGGTTCACAGTTCCAGCAGACCATTTCCCATTTCGGGATTTGCGTCCGTGGTTACCCTCTGCAGAAGGTCAATTACTGCAAGATGAACTGATCGTATTACAAAACGTCAACGATTATCTTGTTTCTGCGAATTTGTCGTCGTTGGAAAGATTGGGACAACTTTTTGGGGAAGTCGATCAGACTTTTTTGAGAACTATTCCTGAACTTGATCCGTATGCCCAATGGCGTTCTCATGAAATATACGTCAGGGACACTGGACATTCCGATGGTGTGATACCGATTTGGTCAATGAAGTCTGGGATCACGAAAAAATGCTTCGTCTATTTGCGACGACATCCCAAACTTCCAAATATTCTCAAATCGTTGAAATTATTACCATTTTCAATGATCGTTTTCATTCCAGATTGTCCGCCTGAAATCGTGTCCGCATTCACTTCCGAATCATTTTTCATTTCGACGAAGCCGTTCAATACTGAAGCCGTGACTCGTGAAGCCGATATTGCCATACTTCACGGTGGAATGAACATGACAATGTCTTTCTTGCTTTGCGGAGTTCCTGTTGTGATACTTCCGATCCAACTGGAACAAACACTTACGGCGATCCGAGTTGCGGAACTTGGAATTGGCAAGCACGTTGACTTGGAACATCCAGATATGATCGGTGTTGTAACGCACGAGGTACTGGAAACATCAAAGTTCCGAAGTAATGTTCGGAAACTGGCGGAAAAGTACAGCGGTCTGATGTCACGAAACATTTTGGACGAGGTTGTTTGAGGTTGTTATTACTACAGAACAGTAACGCCATCGAAAGCGGCGTTGCTGGAATTGATACGTTGATGAAGTAAAACCTGCTCAACGGCTTGGTGTTTGACTGCGGCATCATAACGTGGCGAACGGTTTTTGGAAGACAACACTTGCTCTGACATGGACGGCTCCTTGAACTCGAAGAAATCTTGACGGAAAATTCGACAAAATTCCTATCGGCAAACGACCCGAACAAATCAATACGGCTTTCGTGGAACTGATACGAAAAATACTTGCCGAAGCCCTGTCGTAGCGTCGGATAGCAAGAGAGTACGAAAACAGCACTTTGTTGTCTTTCAAATCGACAATGAGCAAACTGTTATCGACCGGATTCTTGCGTGCCACCCAATCATGCGGCACATTGTCGCTCGGCATGGTAATGGTATCAGACCACAAAGTCGTGACCGACTTCGTTTCTGAATAATCGGAAGCGCTGTACGCTCCGGTGCCGGTCGCCATGACATGTACGTAATACGTCGTGTTTGCTGTGAGGCCGCTAATGATGGTCGATGTTGTTGTCCCTGAAACAGGTGGCAGCGTAACAACTCCGGCAGTAAATCCCGCGTTGGTTGCGTACTGAACCACATAGCCGCTTGCGTTGTCCGCTTTGCTCCACTCAACGCTGATCGTGTTTTGACCGGTTGCAGTCACATTGACGAGTTCCGGGGTGCCCAACTTGGAATTGGTTATTGTGACCGACGTCGTTGTCAGAGTCAAGTCCGGAAACTTTTCATTGGTCATTCTACAGTAGATAACATCTCCTTCATGGAGGCCGGAAAACACGAATTTGCCGTCTGTTTCCGTGTAATTCGATGGAGAAACTTCGGTTCCGTCGGCATAATACCAAGTAAATACGGTCGGCGTTCCGTCGATTAAGTATTCGCTGAAGATATCCAATGTCAAACCGAATTCGAGCGACTGGTCAATGGCAAAGTCGTATTGCGGAGCATAGGTAAAGTACTCAGACGACATCAAAGGCAATGTGGAAAAAGTCAAGTCGTTACTATCTGCATACAACTGCTCCATCGCGGTATTCTGAGACACGTCCAACGACATCAATTGGTTCAGTCTACAATCCAGCCTATTCAGTATTACGTTTTTCGACACATCCAAGATCGTCAGTTGGTTATTATCGACCCACAACCACTCCAGCAAGGTATTACTCGACAATTCCAAGACTGTCAGTTGATTTTCGGAACACTTGAGATATTTCAGAGACTCACAATTGGCGAGATTCAAAGATGTCAATTGGTTATCCGCACAATTGAGATACATCAATTTTGTGCAGTCGGACAAATCGAGTAGGCCACTTAAAGATGCAGACAGGACTTCGACTGCGGTGAGCCTCATTTCACCATCAATTAACTTCCACGTCACTTGATCGTCTGTGAGTCCGGCAACATCGACTTTAGCCTTGTCGTGGGCATTGTATTTCGCTACCACCATTGCGAGACCATTAAATTCCGTCCATTCCGACTGGCCACCTGCATTGATTGCCTGGATGCGGAAGTCGTACGCCATGTTCTCAGTCAAACCGGTAATCGTTTCATTTGTGACGGTGCCCTCCAAAACCGATGTCCATGTGATCCATGTTTGACTGGTCGTAAGCTTGTACTCTAATGTATAGCCAGTCAGATTGTTTTGGCCATCCCACACGAGCGTAACGGAATTTGACGTATGAGACGTTTTCCTGAAGTAATCCGGAGCCAATGGTATGGATATCGCACTTGTGGTTGCAGGTAAAGTAAAACCGCTTGCGTTCATCGCCATCAATTGAAAGTCGTAGGTCGTGTTTGCCGCCAAATCGGTGATCGTTAAACTCGTAGCGGTTGTTTCCAGAGCAGATGCCCAAGTCGTCCAAGTGGATTCGGTTGTTTTTTTGTACTGAAGGACATAATCGGTGACATTGGCTATGGCATCCCATGTAAGAGTTATGGAATTCGTGGTGGTTTTGTTGTCATCGCGTTGAAAATTGGTTGGTGCCGTAGAACATTCGTAGGCTCCGATGTCAACTGAACCATTCACGACTCGGGTATTGCCCGCAAGGTCAGTAGTCAACCACAGCGGTACGTAAGCGTTGTTTCCTTTGTTGATGATTTGCGAACCGTAAGTCAGACGATAATCACCATTTTCAGCGTCAAAGAAAAGTGACAAATTCGGGTTGTACAGCAGATTTAACTCCCCATCAGTCCAGGTCGTGAATGTTGTCATCAGGTTGTTGTAGCCATTTATTCGCCCGTCGCCATGCCAAATATCCGAAGAGTTTGCGACGACCATCGAGTTGAAGAGTTCCAACCTGCTACTTGTCCCGGAATTGTAAATTCCTCCGCCATTGTTGGCCGAGTTTCCTGCAATTGTAACGTTCGTCACAATGAGCGTACCATTGTTGTTATGAACCCCTCCGCCATTCCCATTTCCCGCGTTGTTGTCGCATATCAGACTATTTGTAACGGTTAGCGTATGTAAGTCGTGTTCGATCCCACCGCCGCTTAGTTCCGCACTGTTTTCCAATATAGTGCTATTCGTCACGGTCGAAGAGCCGGCATTACGAATTCCTCCGCCGGACTTCCCCCAGTTTGCTGTGATCGTACATTCAGTTACTGTCATCAAGAGACCGTCATTGTTGATCCCACCGCCACCTGCAACCGCAGTGTTTCCTGTGATTGTGCTGTTCACAACTGTCAGGCTACCGTTGCTGAAATTGTCAATCCCACCACCGTATGCGCCGGTAAAATTGTTAGAGATCGTGCAGCCTGTCACCAGCAGCAGGGCTCCTGCGGAATTGTGGACTCCCCCACCATTTTCATCTCTCGCCGTGTTGCTTGTGATATTGCTATCCGTGACCTCCAGCGTACCCCAGTTGACCATTCCACCACCGGCACCGTCGGCAGTGTTATTCTGAATCTCACTGTTCGTTACAGAAGCCATGTTCAAGTTGGCGATGCCCCCGCCATGCGAGTCCGCTGTATTGCCAGTGATTGTACAGTCCGTCACTGTCAATATCCCGGCATTGTGAATCCCACCACCACTTTCGCTGGTTTTCCCGCCGGTGACCGTCAGCCCCACTAACTCGACAGTTGCTCCGACGGCGATGTTGAATACACGCGACTCCTGGTTGGCATCAATGGTGATATTCATGCCTGTGGCATCAATGATGATGTTTTTGTCGATGGGAATTTCGCTACCGCCGAGCGTAATGGTTTTTCCGTGCAGTGACGAATCAAACGTAATCGTCGTTCCAAGTCCGTTTGTTCCGGCATATATGATTGCATCACGGAGCGAGATTTGCCCGTCAAACCGACTGGCAACGTCGTCCAAAGTCGTTACGACGACTGAAGGGGATTCGACGATTTCGTCGATGTTTCCATCATAAACAAACCATGAGCCGCCGGAGGTAAACCCATCGACAAAATCTCCGTTCTCAAAAATCGAAAAGTATTCAGTTCCCACTACAACTTGGAAGGAATTGAGCCCGGTAACCCCAGTAGCCTGAGAAGCTCCGAAGAGAGAAGCAAAGGAAAATTCATTAAAGAAAGAACTCCAATTCTCTCCGAAATCGGTCAAGTCAAGGACAATATTTCCATTGGCAAGATTCACCTGATTGTTCGCTTTGACACCGCTGAACGACCCGTTGGCGGAAGCGACAATGGTAACGCTTCCCAGCTTATTGGCATTGAACGCGAGATTCTGGATGCCCCCCCAGTTATTTTCAGTGAGATGATCGGCAATGTTGAGCGTGGTGATACTGCCGGTGCCACTTCTGCTATACGTACCACCAGTATATGTCAGGGTGGTAATTGTTCCTGCATTGGTAATGGTGCCGCCACTGTTCAACGTTGCATTGGTGATTGTGCTGCCACTTCGGTGGTTGAGTACCCCGCCACTATTTACGGTGGCAGATGTAAGGTTCCCCCAGTTAGTGTTCGTCGCATCAACGCGAAGTGTCAGTGTATTGATGGTGCTGGTACTCCCGGTAAAAGTCCCGCCGTTATAGGTCAGGTTGTAAAGCGTACCATTGTTATTAAGCGTACCGGCGTTGAGGATTGCTGTGGTGATGGTGCCAGTGCCGTTGTTGTCCAACCTTCCGCCATTAATATTTGCAGTTATGATTTCACCCCTGCCGGTGCCAGCAGCACCGGCACCACCACGAGTACCAGCAACGCTACCACCAGTTCTGTCACCTCTGCCGGGAGAAGTGCCTGGGTCGCCGGGGGTCCCTGCGTTGCCATTGAAACCGTTGAACAAGGTTCCACTATAGAGGTTGGCCGTAGTGATGTAACCAGTGCCGTCACCACCTCTGCCACCCGCGCCACCTGTACCGCCATTACCGCCCCTGCCATAGTTAGTGAGGCCGCCTGTGCCGGGGCTACCACCGTTACCGCCATTACCTCCTTTACCGCCTCCGCCGCCACTACCGTTGTACAAGGTTCCGTAAACATTTGCAGTCGTGATGTAACCAGTACCGCTTCCGCCTACATCACCTACACCGCCTGTACCACCATCGCCGCCATTACCCGCACCGGCATAAGATACTTTTCCTCCATCGGTGCCACCATAACCGCCGTCACCACCTCTGCCACCTGCACCACCGTTACCGCCACTACCGTTGTACAATTTCCCTGCGGTAGAGACTTCTGCTGTGCTGATTCGACCGATGCCATTACCGGCAGCATTGCCACCGCCGAAACCGTTGCCACCTCTACCGCCGTGTCCACCAGCACCGCCATAGTCGCCATCACCTGGGTTTCCGCCATTACCACCGTCACCACCTCTGCCACCTGTACCACCGTCACCACCTTGCCCATTGTACACGGTTCCGCTGACAAATAGTGTAGAATTTGTAACATCAGAAGAGTTTGCTTGATAATTTGTTATGGCTCCATTGGAAGCTTTAAGCGGGTTGGCTGCTCTCCTATTAGGGTCATGACCACTTATGGTTGCGGAACCACTTCCATTCCCCCCTTGTGTACCAGATGATCCTGCCACAGTCGTGCCACCATTGCCGCCTTCTTGACCATTCTGAGCTCCCTGACCAGAAGCACCAAGCCACGTATTTCCACCCTTACCACCATTACCGCCTCTGCCGCCAGCACCACCTGTGGGGCCATCGCCACCTCTACCATAATCATTCGTTGTGCCACTAGCAATATTGTAGCCTTTAATCGCCAACCCCACTAACTCGACTTTCACACCAGAGGCGATTTCAAACGGCTGCAAAACTCCTCCATCAATGGTAATGTTTGCTCCGACACCGTCGATAGTAATGTTCTTGTCGATGATAAGTGGGCTGTTTAACGTGATGGTTCTTCCGTTCAAGCCCGGAGCAAAGGTAATTATGTCACCGGGTTTTGCGTAATCAATCGCTTCACGAAGGGTAGTCTCGTAGTCGAAAGGGTTAATATCATCACGCAAGGTCGTCACAATAATTGAAGGAGTCTCTCTTTCTTGTCCGACCGGTCGCGTCTTCACTGTCAGTCCCGGAAACGCAGTATTGGTCATCTCGCAATAGATGCGAACGTCGCCGTCGAATCTCTTAAAGGTGAATACGCCGGGCAATCCTTCTGTATAATCGCTCTCGGAAATCCGAACTGGAGTTTTATTTTCGTCGTTGGCGAGGTAGTACCACCACGTGTAAGTGGTCTTCACTCCGACAACCTCGAATGGGGATAAGTTCAGCGTCAAGTCCGAGGGCACAACGTTATATTCTTCCTCAAATTGTCTGTCATAAAAATTATAAGGTCTATAATTCCCCAAGGGCAATGCTGAAAATGTCAATAGGTTGCCTGCGCAATTGAGATAGGCCAATTTTGTACAATTAGCAACATTCAGGGCTGTCAATTGATTGTCAGCGCAATTGATGTAGGCCAGTTCTGCAAAACCGGCGGCGTTCAGTGAGGTCAATCGGTTGTTTGCGCAATGAAGTTCAGCCAGTGCCGCGCAACCGGAAATATCCAAGGAGTACAATTGGTTGTCTGTACAATTGAGAGAAAGCAGTTTTGAGCAGCCAGTGACATACAGGGAGACCAATAGGTTGTTTTCGCAATTGAGAGAGATCAGTTTTGAGCAACCGGTAACATTGAGGAATCTCAATTGATTGTCTGCGGCATTGAGATAGAGCAGTTCCGTACAACCGGACAAATTGAGCGTACCACTGAGACCATCACCTTGAACGTTCACCGCGACAAGTCTCATTTCATTGCCAATGTTTTCCCACGTCACTTGATCGTCTGTGAGTCCGGCAGCATCGACTTTAGCCTTATCGTTGCTGTTGTAGCGAATATTGAAGTCGCCGCTCTCAGCGAGGCGTACACCGCCATAGGAAAAATTAACAAGAGTCTTTCTGGGAAGATTTAAGATGGACACTCTCTCTTCAGTCACCTGAATTCCATCTGTAAGCCCCCAGAATGTAAACGCCTTCACTTGAGCAACGATATCAAGATTTGCTCCCCAGCCGATGCTACCGGCAACCCTGACATCGGTAAGGTCACTGATATGGTTGAAACGTTCTTGATTGAAGTTGACTGTGAGTCCTCCGTCAAGGTACACCCGCCCCTCAAGGCCACCGGTTGCGTCAATGAAGCCTCGCACCAATTCAAACGCCACCCCTATCACAGGAAGTTTCCCCAGAAGAGCCCCGACGCTCACGTTCATGCCAAGACCGAATGATAATAGCTCTCCATTGCGTAACCCTCCTTTCATCTCAACAACCGGTAAATTTTTATCGACGTAAAACCCCTGAAATAAATCCGTTACGCTCTTTTGACCATTGTTAAAATAGTGGTAAAGCCCCGTTCCGTCATATCTGACATCCAATTGTGTTATAACACTGATACCACAATTCACTTCGGTATAAATTTGAATGCCTGCAAAATTGAATAAATTGACTCTCGCACCAGCTGAAACCCCTGCTTCAATTTTTGTTTTGACTGAAAAAAAATTGATGTCTTTCAAGGATTCAAGAGAGCTAATATCATTTGTGTCGATAGTAAACAACTTCAGCAGATTGGACGGATTTTTGAAGAGGTCAAACGAAAAAACCGCATTTGTATCCAATGTATGTGTAACAAATGCCTCAAGTCTTTTTTGTTCTTCCGGACTTTTCTTACTGATTTGTTGTTGAGTATTTTCTTTCGGCCCCTCTGTTTTGGCTGTATTTGCGGGACTTGTGGCCGTTCCGTTAAATGAAATGCTCCCAAAGTTGATCTGTGTTGGAAGTGCCTTCACCGCATTGATCGCGTTATCAATGGTGTGAATAGTGGTAAAAAAATCGTTGATCCCTTTGATCGCATTCTTGACAGTAGTATTGGGTACGAGTCCCAGAAGTCCCAACACCGATGTGTCGATCTTTTGGTCTGCCAGTAGGCCAGCAAAAATCGAATTTCCCAAGAGTTGATCCTTGCTCAACTTCGCCTCAATATCCTTGATGGGCTTAATGACCGTACTGAGTTTGTCGGCAAAGGAAGTGAGGAATCCAAGATCAATGCCCACAAGGGTAATATCATTCAGTGCAACATCAAAATTCGGTTTTGAAGAACCCTTTTGCGAAAAATCCCATTTCCATTCGCTGAAGACCAACTCCGCTTTAATTTCCGGGTTGAACATTCCCAAGCCCGAAGCAATACCGATGTTCCTTGTAAAACACGCATCAATATCGACAGAGATTTCATTGGTCTTGACCGTGAAGCAGGGAACAATGTCAATCTTCCCCACATTGAAGGGTGTTACCTTATCACCCGTTGTAGCAATATCAACGGTATATTCAACCGTCATAAGATTACAATTTCCTAAATCTGCCTCTACTTCCAGTACCCCCAGCGTCCCAACGACTGTTACATCGTTGCTTTTGAGTTGCCCGGTAAGTGTTATTTCTTTTTTGTCACCACCCAAGTCAAGATAAATCCCTCCATCCCATCCGATTATAAAATTGATGGCGGCAGACAATTCTATTCCCAGTTGGCTACCGGAATCAATGCTCATTCCCAAGCCGGGAAGCCCAAAATTCGCGTCAACATCAATCCAGAAATTTTCTGCAAAAACTTCCGTAGTTACTACAAATTTAGCGGTGCTATTGACACCAGCAAGATTAACTTCAGGCGTAACTTCCGTTTTTCCAATTTCAGCGAGCACACTTTGCAGATTATTTGCGAATAGCTCGGCAAATTTTTCTGCTTGGCCGTTAATACTATCAATCGCATTTACTACGGTAAGATTAACAGTTGTTACTGCATTTTCTATATTGTTAATTACATTTTCTATCTTGCCAATCGTGTTTGATACTGCCTGTTTCCCAGTGTCACTGCTACCTAGCTTATCGCCAATAAAAGGAAGTTGGGTCGCCGTATCAATAACACTTTCGTAATTGTTTTTAAGGGGGGCAATAATACTTCCAATATCGCTAAAGTCTTCCCAGGTAATACTGGTAATACTCAGCATCTGTCTTTCTTCGAGCGGTTCCAGATACAAACTCCGGGCTTTTCGACCAAGACACACCTTGCTTGAAACCGTATTGACCTTTTCTCTTTTTCCAAAGAATTTTTCGATGAGCTTTTTCATGGCAGTTTGCCTTCTGAAAATATCGGGTTGAGGTGGTTGCAACTGGAGAATAACAAAGGTCGGACAGCGGAAAACTATAACCAAACCTTATATATCATCTTTATTGTATAGCAATACCGATTATGTATCAATTAGTAGGTGAATTTTGATGAAAAAAATTCGGTGGCAAGCGGCAAGAAGCACCAAGAAATGAAAAAAGGCGGGGCTTCCGTCATTCGTTCAAGCCTCACCAAAGGCCCCATAGACTAACTTCAGCCCGCGCCCCAATCGGGACGCAGGTCATGAAGCTATATCTATGATTAATACTGGTGATATTTGAACGAAATAGCTCGACGCTCGCGCGTATCTGGTTGTATGATTAATTCGCTATGTGATCATATTTTCTTTCATAAAATGAAATCGAAACTAATATCAAACCTTAGCACTACAGTATAAGATTCTTACCGAATGATTGCAAGAGGGCGATTCGGGGCAAATTTACAAAATTCTGAACAATAATGTACAAAAACGTTTCAACCGCCGAAAT
>Ga0082212_10011980_pt1 | contig 10951 bp, 12 predicted proteins | sample TergutNt197P3_FD_71548 | JGI IMG/M metagenome (GOLD analysis project Ga0082212, IMG submission 71548) | Neocapritermes taracua P3 segment gut microbial communities from Petit-Saut dam, French Guiana - Nt197 P3 | ecosystem: Host-associated > Arthropoda: Insects > Digestive system > Gut ...
TCTTTTTGCCTCCCTACTCTGCGCCGCAACTTTTTGCGCCGTGGGCCTGTTTGCCCAGGAGATAGAAACCCTGGATTGGGACATAGATTCAATTTTTGATGAACCTCCGGACAGCTCTGAACAGAACACTCCTGTAAAGGATGAAACACCACCTCCTCCGAATCAGGTTTCAATTGTAAGCCTTATACAAAGGCGGGGCTATCTCTTTGATACAGGCTACGAGTTCACAGTGGGAGTGGCGCCCGGCTGGTATGAGCCGCCTTGGACAGATGGCTGGACCTTGGGGGATTATTTTTTAAACCGTTACCTTAAGATGAAAGGCTCCTTCAGCATAGACGCCCAAATATCAAACGTTTTCAGGGTTAAAAGCACGATAAGCTTTCAGATTCCCGGCTTCGGTTTTTCCCTGGGAGATTTCTTTTTTGATTACACCCTTATGGATGCTGTTTTTTTTCGCGGCGGGAAGTACAACCTCTCCTGGGGCATATCGCCTAACTTCCCGTTTACAAACATTTTGTCGCGCATCCCCAATGATAACTACGCAAGAAGCTCCTTTATTTTCAGAGCCGACATGCCAATCGCCAAAGGCGGCATCCAGGCCCTTGCCTTAACCAGGAATAATTTGATGGGAAATGCCGCCCTTCCCAGGATGAAGGATTTTGGTTTTGGGGCCAAGTACAACCTGGCCCTTCCCCAGGCAGACCTTGACCTTGGCTTGTTCTACCAGGAAGAAATGCCCCTGCGGGGATTTTTCTCAATCAAAACCACCCTGCTAAAGACAGAATTTTACAATGAATGGCTTGGTGCGATAGACATTGGTGATCCTTCTAATGTAGGCGGCGCAGTCAATATAGGCTTTGCCAAAGATTTCCTTGGCGGAAAGCTGAACATAAACGGAGAGCTATTTTACAACGCCGAAAAGGACTCATATTCCTACAGCCCGGAAACAAGCATCTGGGACGCAAAAACCTACACCCTGATAGAGGGCCTGAACGCGGCGGTGAATCTGCAATACAAGCCAATGACAAAAGGGGACCCAAGGTTTTTTCTGCAGGCCCTCTACGCGCTGGAAGGCAGTACAGCACAGCTTGTCCCCGGCTTCCGTCTAAGCCCATTGCCGCACATGGAGCTTTACCTTGCCCTGCCAATGGCCCTGGGCGGTAAGGATGGCTATTACTCAGTTAATACTGTAACCGTCACGGACAAAGAGAATGAAGACAGAACCGCTAAACCCCTTCCATTCGCCGTGATTTTCCTTGTAACTCTGAAAGGAAATGTCCGCTACGGGCATTACAATTGATTTATATGCGCGTTTGGCTCATTCCGCCTGAAGGGACATTATTCTCTCTGCATCCAGGCCGGTAATGTCGCTGATCACTTCCAGGGGAAGGCCTTTTGCAAGGGCCTTCCTGGCAGTTTCCTCCTGACTCTCTTCCCTGCCTTTCTCATGGCCCTCTAGTATGCCTTTCTCATGGCCCTCTAGTACGCCTTTCTCATGGCCCTCTTCATACCTCACAGCCCCAAAATCATCCATGTTCCATTCTGTATACAGCATATTCACTCCCTCCGTGGCATTGGCCTCCAGAAACTCCCTCAGTATTCCGTTGTCCCCGCCTCTACTATTCGAATATTAAAACGCTAAGTCTACTTATTATTTCATCGATTTTTTCTGATTTTGCTTTTCCAATAAATTCTGTTTCTCTTATTCGCCAATCAAAACTCTTGATTTGATCAGATAATACGACACCGTTGATTTTCTTAATGGAAATATTGACCTCAAAAGGATAATTTTTTACTTTACTTGTTATTGGACAAAAAAGGGCTAATCCGACTTTCTCATTATATTCTTTAGGAGAAAGAACTACCGCAGGTCTTTTCCCCTTTTGTTCATGCCCTGATCCGGGATCGAAATTTAACCAAACAACATCTCCACGCCCGGGAATATATTTTTTCTTTACCATATTTCATTCCCAACAGGTTCGCCCGTTTCAACTTCTTTATGGATATTTTTTTTATTAATCTTATCCAACATTTCAGATAATTTGACTTTTTGAATGGGTTTTATTACTATCTCTTGTCCTTTATCATTAATATCAACAAGCGAACCGTCTTTTAACGATAATTCCCGAACAATAAGATTGGGTATCCTTATTCCTAAACTGTTTCCCCATTTTCTTACGACTGCTTCCATAAACCACCTCAGAAAAAAAGTATATACCATGTTTATACTATTGCCAAGTTAATTCTTTATCATTCTCCGATTAAGTTTAGCTATAACCGTTTTAAATCTATCCGGCATGGGCGCTTTAAAAAGCCGTTGTTCTGTTTCTTCGGGAATTATTATACCAAGATTTAATGCATGGAGCATCAGGGTAGCATTTGGAAAATTTTTATCCCGGTCTTTTCTGTTTCTTTCATACAATGGATTGTAAATTGTATCACCTACAATGGGATTACCCAAATGTTTTAAATGGACACGCAGCTGGTGGGTACGCCCTGTCCTTGGTTCAAGAAGCAGCAAAGAATAATCAAGCCAGGATTTTAAGGTGCGATAACGGGTAAGAGCTATTTTTCCCAGTGGTTTACTGTCAGGATCAATTGGTATTGCGGTAAAACGCTGCCGATCCCGCGGATCACGAATCAAACGAGTCAGAATACGGCCTTTTAAATTGGCAGGAACTCCTTGTACCATTGCAAGATAGCGTTTTCGCACTGTTTTTGCCTTAAACTGATTTGAAAGAAAAGCAAGAGCATCATCATCATATGCGGCAATAATTACTCCGGAAGTATCTTTATCCAGGCGATGAACAATGCCGTTTCGATAATTGGGTTTATCTGGCCGGTTTAAATGCCGCCACAGCAATGCATTGGCCAGGGTACCTGTATGGTTTCCGGCGCCTGGATGAACTACCATACCCTGAACTTTATTAATTACCGCACAACGATCATTTTCATAAATCAAATCAAGAGTTATGTTTTCCGGTTCCAGGTACAACGGCGCAGCAGGCTGCCAGGAGAGTTCTATTACATCGCCGTTTTTTACCAGACGGGAAACCTTTACATTTTTACCGTTGAGTTTTACTTCCAGGCATCGTGATTTTATCTGAGAACGGCTGAGCGGCAGTTTTTCCGCAATATAACGGTCAAGCCTGACACTGTCTGTGACTCGTTCTACTATTCCGGAATAAGTGCAATTCATTAATAGTCCAAAACTACCGCAGCCTTTCGCTTATGCCTTACTATTAAATGATCTACTACGGAGAACACAAGAGAAGCGGAGCCGGCAATACTGAACATCCATATCAGCTCATTGTTGCTCATCGCAACAGCCCCGGCAGATTGAAATGGCCATGGAGCATAGCGTTGATCCCAGTCATGTTGACTCATACGGATTACCCCCATAATAGTTCTGGTAAAAAACACGGTAAACGGCAAAGTACCGAAAAAAACAATTTCGCCGCGTCTTAGATCTTTAACCCACTGAGGAAAACCGGCAGATGTTGATACCTTTGACTGATTTTGTTCACTTTCAGAAGCCAAAGGCACAGGGCGGAACATTTCAAAACGCGGAGAAAAATCAAGGATTTCAGGAAGTCCTGTAAAACGAAACGGAGAATATTCAGACTGGGTTTGAGCAAAGCAAGTAAACCCCGGAACCAGCAGTAATAACAAACAACAAATCCGCCTCATTGAGGATCTCCAACCTGAGTAGTATCCGACTGCGCTCCGGAAGGAGTACAAAAAATAGCAGTACCTATTCTGACCAGTGTCGAACCTTCTTCAATGGCAAGCTCAAAATCATTGGACATACCCATGGATAGACAGGAAAAATCCGTCTGAGGAAAACGCTGTTCCAAACGACCCTTGGCTGCAACGAGTTTTCTGAACGATTGACGAATCGCTTTTTCATCCTGCGTAAACGGTGCCATGGTCATTAGACCGGAAAGCTTCAGTCCGGGAAAAGATAAAACCAGTTCCGCCGCACGGGAAAGAGCATCTTCGTCCGGATATCCGGATTTTGATTCTTCTCCGGTATGCATTTCCAGTAATACCGATAAAGATTTACCGTTATGGTTTAAGTCGACCGCCGCATTGCCCAAAGCAACGATTAGCTCATCACGATCCAGTGATTGAACACCGTCAAACACTTCCATGATATGTTTTACTTTATTTCGCTGGAGACTTCCAATCAGGTGAAGGTAAATCTCAGGATACTTTCCTTTTAATACCTGATATTTTATCACCGCTTCCTGGACTCTGCTTTCACCAAAAAATAAAAGTCCGGCTTTTATTGCCTCTTCAATTTTTTCTTCAGTGTGAAATTTACTTACTCCCATAAGCTGTATTTCACCGGGCTTTCTTCCTGAACGCAGAGCGGCTTTTTCCATTTTTTCTTTAATTACTTCTATTCGCTCTGCAATGGTCATAATTTTTCCTCAATATAGTTCCCCAGCCCGGAAGCCAGGGCTAAGAAAAAATCACAGGGAAGTTTCTCCGCCCTTTCACTGCCCGTAAGGCCGCATTCTTTAAAAACATCTCCCGCAATCGCGGCAGCGGTTCCTCTCTTGATTGTACAGGAACGGGCAATAAAATTCTGCAGATTGTTGGCGATGGTTTTTCGCCGCGATGCAAAAAGAGAACGAACCAACGGATAAAAAAGCGGCGGCGGCAGTGGTGCATTGGGCAGTCTTTCAAAGCTAACAACCGCAGAATCAACATGAGGAACGGGATAAAACGATTGTCCTTTAAGTGTCATGATAATTTTCATTGTATAGGCGGAAGAGCAAAGCACGGAAATTGAAGAATAATCCTTTGACCCCGGTACGGCCGCCATCCGCTCCGCAACTTCTTTCTGAACGGTAATGATCATACGTAAAAAAAAACAGGCGTTTTCAATTAGGTTTCCCATAAGCGCGGCAGCAATCGTATAGGGCAGATTTCCCAAAAGATAGACGGCTCTTTCCGCCGTTTTCCAGGTTTTTAGTACATCACCACGGATTAACGTAAAATCACGCCGGACAGTAAAAAGTTCTTCCAGAACAGAACAAAGTCCCTGATCTATTTCAAAAGCAGTGATCTTTAACCCCCGCTCCAGGAGCTCGTGCGTCATACAGCCAAGGCCGCTTCCGATCTCCCAAACCGAGGCGCCGTTTTCCGCATCCAGAGATTCTACAATAGTTTTTCTTGCCCTTGGGTTAATCAAAAAATTCTGTCCCCATTGTTTCCGTATGGAAAGACCCCGTTCGTCCAGAAAAAGACGCAAAGCGGGACCGGAATTATAATTGGGAAAATCCGCCATCTTTATTGATGGATCAGGCAAAACCGGCAAATTCATTTCTGTAACGGGCCTGCCGGTCTGCAAATACCAATAGACAAGCAATCAACAATGGTGAAACAATGCAGATTGCAGGAAATGGAAGTGATAAACCGGGAAATCGTGCAAAAAGCGAAATGCTCCATTGCATAAAAAACTGTATAGCAATTAAAAACTTATCAAGAATAGTCCCAATAATTATACCTATAAGAGGCAGCTTTGCCAGAAGAAGCCATAAAAATGAGAGGGCCATAAAAATCCCTGAGATGGGCGCCGCGAAAAGCCCTGCAATTAATCCTACAGGACGCAGTACACCAAAAAACGCCGAGACCACAGGAGCGGTAACCAAAAAAGCGCCGACGGATGCACTAATACCCATTGCAAAAGAAGAAGGCAGCCAGCCTCTAAGAAGCACAAGCACAGGACCGCTTATTACCAGTATGCCTCCCAGCGCAAGATAACTTAAAACAAAAGAAATACTGTATGCCGAAGACGGATTCCACAGTATTTGAATAAGGAAAGCGGCAGAAAGCAAAGCAAACGCTTGTCTTGTTGTTCCTGTCAGTATCAGGAAACTCCCCATTCCATACATAATTACCGCGCGAACCAGACTTGGCTCCGGCCCTACGAGAAACACATAAAGAGCAATAAAAACAAAACCCGCAATGACAGAGCCTTTTTTCCCAAGTGGTTTTTTTAAGACAAAAGCTAACATAACGGAAATAAAAGCCAGGTGCATTCCCGAAAGAGCTAGTATGTGGGAAAGCCCGGCGTTGCGGAAAGAAACAGCCAATGTTCCTTCAAGGTTTTCCCTGGTCCCAAGAAGCAGTGCTGCAGCCAGCCCACCCCAGGTTTTCGGCTTAAGCTGCGTAAGAACAGCGCTTCGTACACCTGTCCGCATCCGTTCCAGTACCGGTGCTTTTTTTATGATATGCACTGATGCTGCACGAAAACGGGGATCAACAGCAGTTCTGCCCTCCGCATTATCGTCCGGCAAAAAATGCCCTTCAATATAGAGTTCCGCTCCTCTGCCGAAATCCCGTAACCTGGGCATGGTTCCTGCCGGAAAAAAAACCAGTGCTCTGCCACTGGCGGAACTGCGTACAGTTCCGGAAAAATTTTCGGTTTCAGAAATTTCCATTACAGCCATACCCCTTTCTTCTTCCGCGCTTTGTCCGGAATTGGCAGCAAAGGATCGGGGATCATTAAGGATCCTTCCTTTTATTGAAGAAATCATTTCCAGGGGAAGGCCCGGAGCACACTGTTCTATCCTTGAAACACAAGTAAAGCCAATGATCAAACCCAAGGCCGAAGCGAAGCAAATCCGTATATAAAACGGATTAAGGGAATGTAAAACCCCAATCCGTTTTTTAAAAACACGGGTAAAAAACCAAACAAGACAAGCCGTTAAAAAAAAACCTGATAAAACCAACAGACAGAGACGTACTGCAGGAAGAGAAATATACACTGCCGGAATTGCCGCACAGGCAGCAACAATAAAAGGACTTGGTCCGGAACTTTGTGTGATATCAGATAAAAAACGCTTTACCATTTTAATTTGGCCAGTGCATTCTGTGCAGCTTCAATTATCCCCGCAGGATATGGAAGCATGGTTGCATAATGGAGTCCGTCATACGAAGCTTTATAGGCTAATTCTCCCAAGGCATTGACCAAAGCAAGCACTACTTCCTGCTCTTCCGTATCCAATTGAGCCGACCGGGAATTGTACAAACCTAATTGAAGGGCCAGGGTTTGGGCAGCATCGGCATTTTTTAGATTTCCCAGGCAGTGAATAGCATTAATTAATGGTTGCTTAAACGAAAGATCCGCCCTGAATACGGCCAAACTTTGATTATAGTACTTTAATACCTGAGGCAGGGCGCGTACCCGTCCTGTTTCTTCGATAATGATCAGCGATGCTTCGGAGAGTTCCCGAATCCCGCTCCGTCTGTCACCGGGAATAGAGAGAGCTACTTCCATAGCTGTTTCTGCCAATTTACCCTTTTCTTCTCCGGAAAGCTTTTCCCATGAAAGAGCCAGGTTAAAGGCAGAAAATTTTTCTTCAGACGGATTTTCGATAATTGCTTTTATACAAAAATCAAAGATATTCCCGTCGATTTCATAAATCGCGTTAATTGCTTTTTCTTCCAAAGAACCTGAATACATAACACTTGAAGCAAAGAGAACAGGATAACTTGATTCATCTCCGTTTTTACCAAGAATGTCAAACAATGGAGAAAGTAGCTCTTCATCGGCGGGTATCCCGGAATTATTCCGGCGGTTTTGTTCAACAAGAAACTCGTTTATTTTTCCGGTAAGGGATTGGGTATCCAGTTCCGGCAATACTCCAAGTATCTCGTAACGGATCACCTTATCGGGAAAACGTAAAAAAGCCTGCCACAATGTTTCTGTCGCAGGGTAATAAGCATAATCACCAATTCCCCTGACTGATGCAATGGCAATACCGATCATATCAGGATCGTCGCGGAAAAGTGAAGCATTATCGATAACAAAACGCAGCGCTAATTCGCAGAGCTGTCCATAAAATTCGGCTGCCGCTTCATCATTGGCCGCATCGGAAAGGACATTTACCTTGGTACTCAGGCTGGACCGGACAAAGATTCTTTCATAGGACTGTAAAATGGTCTCCCCCGGGCTGCTCAGAAACCCCTGAGCTTGAGTAAAAAGAACCGGAGCAAGTAAAATCATAATAAAAAAAAGCAATACATTTTTTTTAGTCATAGTACCCCCTTCTTACTATAGGGCATCATCGCTCACAGCGCTTGCAACGGGAACTTCTTCATCTGCCAATCCGGCCATTTCACCGCCGGATTGATCTGATGCTTCTTCATCCAGGACCTTGAAAGGAAGCTCCTCGTCTTCTTCGGGAAGCATGCCAAACACTTCCCCAAGAATATGGTTGCGGGTTTCAAGCGGCATGGGGTCTGCTTCCGTGTGAAGAAGGGATTTATTGGTATCTTCGCTATAATCAAGGGATCGAACCGTACCGGAGATGCAAACAGGTCTGTTGTTCAGAATAAACTGTACTTTGATCCGCAGGCTCGTAGCGCCCCTTCCTCCTACAAGTACCGCACAGCCTGAATCGGAGATATCCTCCACAAAACATTTCAGACCGGGATTCATCTCTATATTATTTGATGCCTGGTTGCTGTCCAGAATATAGAGAAAAGCCGGCTTGTGGGTTTTTAATCTTATAGAACGGCGTTTTTGGGTTCGCAGGAGGTTTTCGCCATGGCTAATCTTTAACGACGCAGTACCCTTGGAAAAAACTTCATCCTGGACATCAGAATCAAATACATATCCTGCATCGTCATCCCGCCAGAAATAAACGGAAAGCTTCAGTCCAGTCCAGGAAAAACTTGCCGGCAGCTTGGGAGTGGTCGGACGGGCAACAATAAGATACTGACCTATGTTTTTTACTATATTGGAAGGAAATACCCCCTGGCCGTTTACCAGTATTCTGATAAGCTGGCCTTCTTCAATCTGGCGGCTGTTTGTGATACCGGTTTTAATTTTAGGTTTTTCCATTTCTATCTTTTTACGGTAATCGTATAATTTGGAAAGAAAATCCTGAGTAGACTGGTCGCCCCCTCCGGACAATCTTGCGGAACGGACCATATTTCTGATGCACATTTCCAGCTGATTCTGAGACCAGAAAAGAGCCGTAGGATCGGGCAGGGCGCTTTTAACCGCCAGCCGCCGGAGTAGTTCTATCTCCTGAAAAGAAAACCCTGCGTCCTTACCCTTTGCAAAAAACTGAATCCACGAGTTTTTCTTGTCCTTGTTTTGCTGGGAAAAGATCAGGATTAAAACCCCGGAGACAACTATGATAATAACCAGAATGGTTGCAAGCATTAGGCAATTCCTTCCATATTATCGGCCATTTCCAGTATACTCTACCTATAATTAATATACACAAAAGGAAGTTCTTATTAAAGCTCTGAACCGTAAGCAGAAGCTGCTGGAAGCAGGGGTGCTGTTCTTTGTTATCTTTTTTACTCCAAACACTCCGTACCACTATCCGCTTGAAGGTATAGGTTATTCGCTTCTCTGGCGTATTCCGGCACTTGTTTTGATTCTGCTGCTTATGGAAAAAAAGCCCTCCATATCCATCAAAAAAGACTTGCTTACCCTGGCTGCAACCCTCCCCGCCCTTGTTTTAACCGGGTTTATCGTTTCGTTTTGTGCAACCCGTACCGGCTATATGCCGCCGGAAGAATTGACTCCCCCCGGCGGGATAAAAGGCTGGATTGATGCAATATTCCTCTCATTCAGCGTAGGTTTCCTGGAAGAAGCCTATTTCCGGGTATACCTTCCGGAGCGGTTTCTTGAGCAAAGCCGGGAAAGAACGCGCCGTTCAGTCACTAATGCTTTCTTCATCAGCGGCTTGATTTTTGCTCTGTGCCATGCCTATGAAGGCCCATGGGGTATTACCAATGCGATTCTGGCAGCCCTGGTGCTTTCCCTTGCCTACATTAAAAGCTCGTCCTTCTTTGGCATAGCCCTGGCACATGGAATATTTAATATTTTTGTTTTTTTGAGCATATGAATCAAAGGTAGCTGTTCCAAAAACTGTACCTGACCACTTTTGCAAAGTGGTCAGGGAGGTTTTGAAACAGCCTTAAATGATAAGGGAGCGACCATGAAAATCAAGCTATACCTGATTGCCTTATTGTTGGTGTGCTGTTATTTGGGCGGATGCACCAACCCCTGGATGGAGAAAGCCCTGACGGCTTTGTACCGCATCGGCGATACCGGCCCCGGCGGGGGAACGATTATTTTTGTTGCCGACGGAAAAGACGGCAGGCCGGACAGCTTTACCGATACATTCACCGGCAATACCTGCCGTTACCTGGAAGCCGCCCCCGATTTTTGGGACCCGTCATCCGGCGCGCTGTATGACCCTAAACTTGAATGGGTTAAAGATCTGGCGCCTGGCCCGCAATCACCCGCGAATAGCACTGTCGCAGGCGCATTAGAGTCGGAAATCGGTACAGGAAGGGCAAATACCAATGCAATCCTGTCTCTAGACTCAACATACACCTTTGCCGCCAAAGCCTGTGCCGCCTACAACGGCGGCGGTAAACACGACTGGTTTCTTCCAAGCTGGTTTGAATTGCTGGAATTCGAAAAAACTTTCGGGTTGCAGTATAGCTATATGTGGTACTGGACTTCGACACAATCCCCGTTTATTCCGGGTGAAGCGTATTTTATTAAATCCGGAAGCGGCCTTGGATTTGGCACTAAGACAGAACCTAATTTCGTCCGCCCCATACGCTCATTTTAAACGGCTTTACGCGTAAATTTTTAATTGTACTAAATGTAAATGTATTGTATTCTTATCTGATAAAGTTAAGGAGATCACACACTCCGCAACTAACTCAGCTTTCCCCTGAACTCCCGCGAGACTTCGCGTTTCAGATCCTTTTCGCGGATTGAAGCGCGCTTGTCGTAGGTTTTTTTGCCTTTGCACAGGCCCAACTCAACTTTTACTCTGCCGTTTTTAAAATAAAATGACAGGGGGATAAGGGTATAGCCTTTTTCTTCGGTTTTCCGGTGTATGCGTTTAATCTCGTCCCGGTGAAGAAGGAGCTTTTTTTTCCGGTCCGGATCGTG
>Ga0082212_10011981_pt1 | contig 10951 bp, 10 predicted proteins | sample TergutNt197P3_FD_71548 | JGI IMG/M metagenome (GOLD analysis project Ga0082212, IMG submission 71548) | Neocapritermes taracua P3 segment gut microbial communities from Petit-Saut dam, French Guiana - Nt197 P3 | ecosystem: Host-associated > Arthropoda: Insects > Digestive system > Gut ...
CGCTCGCGGGAGAGGCCGTGGAACGCACCGACAACTTTCAGCGTTGCCTGGGTTACCGGCTCTTCAAAGTTACCGCCTGCAGGACTGACCGTGCCGCCAATCGTTACCGAGCCGAGGCTTCCGTCACGCAGCCGCACAATACCGGCGCGTTCGTAGAAACTGGCAATGGTCGATTCCAGGTACGCGGGGAACGCTTCCTCACCGGGGATTTCTTCCAGGCGGCCGGACATTTCGCGCATGGCCTGCGCCCAGCGGCTGGTTGAGTCCGCCAACAGGAGGACGTGCAGCCCCATTTGCCGGTAGTATTCGGCCAGGGTAACCGCAGTGTAAACCGAGGCTTCGCGCGCCGCGACCGGCATCGAAGAAGTGTTACAGATGATGATCGTCCGTTCCATGAGGGAGCGGCCTGTTTTTTCATCTTTTAATTCGGGGAATTCTTTGAGGGTTTCGACAACCTCACCGGCGCGCTCACCGCAGGCCGCAACAATGACGATGTCTACGTCTGCAAAGCGGCTGGTTATCTGCTGGAGAACGGTCTTGCCGGCGCCAAAGGGGCCGGGGATACAGTAGGTACCGCCGCGCGCCACCGGGAAGAAGGTATCGATAAGGCGGACGCGGGTAACCATGGGATCGACCGGTTTCAGCCGCTCCTCATAGCAGTCCACTGCCCGCTTGACCGGCCAGCGGAAACTTAAGGTGACGGGAATGGTATTGCCCTTCTCGTCCGTAAGTTCCGCAATGGTATCGCGTATTTTATACGACCCGGCGGGTTTGATGGATGCGACAGTATAAACGCCGTACATCCCAAAGGGCACCATGATACGGTGGTTAAAAGCGCCCTCCGGCACTGTTCCCAGGGTATCGGCGCGCTCGACCTTGTCACCCACTTTCGCTGTCGGCGTAAACTGCCAGCTTGAGTCGGTGGACAGCGGATCGAGGTAAATGCCCCGCTCCAGGAAGAACCCGGCCGCCTCTGCAAGCTGAGGCAGAGGGTTTTGCAGGCCGTCGTAAACCTGGCCCAGAAGGCCCGGCCCCACCTCGACCGCCAGCATGTCTCCGGTGAATTCCACCGAATCGCCAACGGTAATACCCTTGGTGATTTCGAAGACCTGGAGCTGGCTTATCTCGCCGCGAATCCGGATAACTTCGCTTTTAAGCTGTTTATCGGCGACCTTGACATAGCCGACCTCGTTCATGGAGACAGCGCCGTCAAAACGGACGCTAACCATATTGCCGTTAACGGCTACCACTGTTCCTTTTGTTCCGATCATTTCGGTTCTCCCACGGAATGCTGTGCGCGTTCTATAATAGAAGCGTACAGTGATTTATATTCAGCAAATCCTAGTTCAGCATTAAATGACTGCCGCCGTTCAAGTATGAGCAGTTTGAGATAATAGGCGTAAATAGCGTTTCGGTGAAAAATGTCCCTGCCCGCCAGTATATCAATCGCACGCCAGCGGGCGCGGTCGATGAGTATTTCCCCTTCCAGCGGGGACTCAGTTGCGACTACCGCTTTTACTGCGGCGGCGGCGGCGTCCACCGGAAATGCCGGCGGCTCCTCCATTGCAACGTTTTCCCGTTTTAGTTTGAGGGAGCGGTGGCGGGCCATATTCAGCCGCAGAGTGCGTTCCCATTCCCGCCAGCCGTCAATGAAGCGGGAGCCGGTTGAGTGGCCGTGCTCCGTATAGGTAGGATCGGGATCCAGAAACAGATGTTCCAGCAGGTCGGCGTCATCCGCATCCATAAGGGTTTCTGCCAATAGTTTAAATTCAGCGGAAGACATGGGCGGCTTGGTTCCGCGGATGAGATAGGGAAGCTGGGATGCAAGGTAATAGTACGATCCCACTTGTTATTCCTTTATACGTTTTTGGCGGAAGTCTTAAGGATTTCCGCAAGCTTGGGGTTAAGATAGGCTGAAAGCAGCTGCGCCACGGCGTCTGCGGAAAAATCGTAGTAAACAGAGCCTTCTTTATTGGAAATGTGAAAACCGCTGCTCAATTTGCGGCTGGATTTCAATTCCACACCCTTCCAAAGTTCCCCGGTGAGCTTTTCGGCGAAGAAACTTTTAAGTTTGGAAAGTTCGCCTTCAGGCAGAAGCACCGCAAGGTTATTTTCACCCTTCGAAACCCAGGCCTTGAGCAGTTCAGGCAGGGCGTTTTTGAGCACATCAGCGCTGTAATCGGCGGCAACGTGATCCGCGATGAGTTTATCCAAAAGGGTTTGAATTTCCTCTTTGAATGCCAGAACCAGGTTGCGGGAAGCCTGTTCCAGAGCGGCGATTCCTGCTTTCTCAAAACGGTCTGAGTCCTGTTTACCTCTTGCGATGATCCCGTCCGCTTCTTTTTTGGCGGCTTCAACAATTCGGCGCCCTTCTGCTTCCGCCTCTGCCTTGAGTTTGGCGGCTTCTTCCGATGCGGTTTCAATCCCGTCTTTTTTTATCTTGTCAATGAGTTCCTGAACCTGAATATCCATGACTTCCTCCAAAATCCGTCAAGACTTATTTTACTCTGCTCCCCTAATTTTATGCAAGGGGGAATTTACTTTTTTTTGCCCGTTTTTTTCTTAATATTCCAAAATAACGAATATTTGAACAAAACGAAAAATACTTCAAATGAAACCCTTAGAACTTTAAAAACTTCAATTATATATCTGCGTGCACAAATGCAGGAGCTGGACAAAGTAATTGATTTTTTTGAAGCCGCCGACCATCCGCTGGGCAATCGGCTCTTTGGACGCAAGGTTCAATTCCCGCCAATTTACCAGCAATTCAGGGTGTTTTTTCCCCAAATCGTCGATTAGGCTCTTCAAATGCTTACCGATAACGATTAATTCCTGGGCGGCTTTATTAATAATCTCCAAAGCATCATCGTTGTTCTTTCCGACGATAACGTTTATATACCGGGCCTGCGTCCGGTCGCGGTCGACCCGCAGCATGGCGGCCCGCAGACGGGAGCCGTCGGCGCCGTCTTCTGACATTACCTGATCCAGTTCGGCAATAGCCGCCGAGACCTCCAACAGCTGATGAAGGGCCTCGCTCATCTCCCTGGACATGGTATTATTGGTCCACTGCCCCCGGATAAGCAGGATGTCGCAAAGTTCTTTAACTTCCTTATCAATGTAATCTTCCAGAAAGGCCTTTAAAAAATTGACGCCTTCGGCATAGAGAAAATACTCCAAATCCCGTTTACGGTAGGTTTCACTGATCTGCACCGTGTAATTCTCCAGCCTGACCAGGTCGGTTGCCTCGAAAATCTGCTTGGTTAATGCGGTTATTTGGGTGTTCTTCCTTGCGGTATTGATCTGGCCGATATACCGGTCAACCTCGGCTTTTTTTGCATTCAGCCAGCCTTCGGCGATTGATTCATTGGGAGTCTTTGGTTTCCATATCCATACCGGGTTCCGCAGGGTGTACTGCGCCATCTGCTCAAGTATCTTTGACGTGTGTATCTCCCGCAGGGTTTTAACCATCGTGCAGAACTGCTCATGATTGACCAGTTCCTGGCCCGCGCAGAGTTTGAGCAGGTTTAAGAGGTCGTTCCAGTCGTCTTCGGGCTTGAGGGGCTGGGTAACGGCAAGAAACTCGCTTATCTCGTTGATTATCAAAATGGTCTTGATTGCCGGGAATTTCGGCTCAACGCTGAAGCTTCCGTCGGCAAAATGGGGGTCAAATTTTTTAAAGAACGCGAAGAAGTTATAATTAACGAACTGCCCCAGAGCCGCTACCATGTTATAGCTGCGGTCGGCGGTGGCAATACGGCTGCGGTCAAACTGGGAAATGAGCTTATCCATGTCCGCCTGCATAGAAGCTACCAGCTCCTGCGGCGGCGTAGACCTTGCCCTGGTTTCAAGGGCGGCAGGATCAAGGCGGCTGATGGTCTCAAGGATGGCGCCGTCCATAGACGCTTCCATAATTATCTGCTTGAGCCGGGCCATCTTTTTCTCGTCCTTCATGAACGCCTTTATCGGGTAGATCATCCGGTAAATAGAAAAGAGGAAAGCTGATAATGAAGGGTCAGCTTCTTCGGTTTTAACCCGGAAAAACTTTGCGTATTTGTTCTGACTCAGGTCTTTTGCGATCTGCTTGAGCATACTTTGTTTTTCGTCGGTTAAATTATCATTGGAAAAAAACGAAAATACTTTGTCCATGAGATCTTCTGCCATAATATCCCCCATGTTGATTCTAGCTTATCTTAAGATTATTTTCAATGCTAAACAGATGAAGAATTTTACCACGGAGTTAGGCGCGGAGGAAACACGGAGTTGCACAGAGGAAGAAGATGCTATAAAAACCCCATTTTTCACGATAATTCTTGTTCTTTGCGCTCATCTCCCTGTTCATTTATTCTTCTCCGTGTAACTCCGTGCCTAACTCTATTCAACTCCGTGGTAAATTTCTTGATTCTTCGATGTTGCAATAAACTTTTGTTTAGTGTATTAGCCGCTGTACCAGGCGTTATGTTTCCGGGTACCGGCTCTGTGTCTGTTTGATGCTGGGCAGTATTTCAAAGAAAATGTCTATTAGTTCAGGATCGAATTTTGTACCGGCAAGTTTACGCATTTCGAGCAATACCTGCTCTTCATCCCAGGGTTCCTTGTACACCCGCTTTGAACACAGCGCGTCGAATACATCTGCAATGGCGACAATTCTGCCTCCCAGGGGTATTTCCATGCCTTTTAAGCCCAATGGTTTGCCGGAATCATCGGCTTTCAGGACATTCCCGGTGAATGTATCGACCCAGCCCGGATAGCCCGTGCCGTCCCAGTTTTCATGGTGGGTCATGGCGATATCCCTGGCAAGGATATCCACCGGGGAGAGTGTGTCGTTAAACAGGCCGGCTCCATAAACAGTATGATTTTGCATGACAGAAAATTCTTCCGGGGTAAAACGCGCCGGCTTTTTCAGGATGGTGTCGGATATCGCCACTTTTCCCACATCGTGCAGCATGGAGCCGATTTTCAGAATGTCGCGGAATTTTTCCTGCTCTGTCGGAAGCACCTTGTTATGAAAAGCCCAGCGGTCGTAAATTTCAAGCGCGTAACCGGCGACGCGGTTTACATGGGTTCCGGTCTCTTTTGGATCGCGGAGTTCCGACATCCTGATCATACGCAGGATCATCGCCCTTGTGGTATAGGCCCGCTGGAGGGTTATGGTAGCGTTAGCTGCAAAATGAGTAATAAGGACTTCATCGTCCTTTGAAAACGGAACAACATTTCCCGCTTTGTCCGTTGCGTTAAGCATCTGGATAACGCCCATGACCCTGTCATCCGCGGAAACCAGGGGGACGGTCAGGCTGGAAGTGGATTTATAACCGGATAATTTGTCATAGGATGAAGCAAAGGAATAGGGAGCGCCCGCCGGGATATTGTACATATCAGGTATGTTGATCAGGGTTCTTTTCAGAGCGCAATAACCTGAGATTGATTGTTCATTAATCGGCATGGAGAAGATTGAATAGATCAGCTTCTGCCCCGGAGGAAGGTTTTTTTGGAGCGTGTCGTTCTGCGAATACCTGAACGCCAGTTTTTCCGCTCCTTCATTTTCTGTGTCAGGTATGGTTACATAAATGGATCCGGCATCCGCGCGGACTACTTTTCTGGCTTCGAAAAGTATTCTTTCCAGCAGTACATCAAAGTCCTGTATCTGATTCAGTTCCGAATCCAAGTGAATAATGTACTGGAAATCCGCCTTTTTTTCCATAACTTCCTTCTCTTACATCGTCAATCTCTGCGTCCGGTACACTTTATCAGATGATAACCAAACTGGGTTTGCACCACATCCCCCACTGATCCGGGAGACAGCCCTTTGACCGCCGATTCAAAAGCCGCAACCATTTTCCCCGGCCCGAACCAGCCCAGATCCCCTCCCGAAGATTTTGAAGGGCATGTTGAGAATTCACGGGCCAGGGACTCAAATGCAGCCCCCTGTTTGACCCGTTTCAGAAGATCGTCCGCAACAGAGCGATCTTTTACCAAAATATGACTGGCGCGCCATTCCATGCAGTTCTCCTTAGTCTTTCAGAGCAACGGACTTGTCGTACAGTTTTTCGACTTCGGCGCCGGGGCCTTTGCCGCACAGAGTAACAACAACCGCCGCGATTATGCCGACGACAAAGCCGGGGATGATTTCGTAAAGCCCCGTGCCTGAAAAGAATGCGAGCCATATCACATCCGCTGCTGCGCCGGCGACAATACCGGCTATGGCGCCCATAAAAGTGAATCGTTTCCAGAACAGCGACAAAAGGAGAGCCGGGCCGAAGGCGGCGCCGAATACGCCCCATGCATTCCCAACCAGTCCCATGATTGTACCGCTGTTGGGATTCGCGGCGATAATGACCGCCACAATGGCGATAATAATGATGACGATGCGCCCCGCCCAGAACATTTCCCGCTCATCGGCTTGCTTGCGTATCATAGGTTTGTAAACATCGGCTGCAAAAGCAGAGGCGCTGGCAAGAAGCTGGGAGTCTGCGGTACTCATGGCGCCGGCCAGGATGGCGGACAGCAGTATACCGGAAATGACTCCGGGGAATATTGCGCGTACCATCGTGATAAATACTAGCGAACTGTTTTCTATTTCGCCAAGGAACATACGGCCTACGCTGCCGACAAGAACGGCGAAGATCAGTATCAATACCGTCCATGATATGGCGACAACAGCGCTCTTCTTGACCTCTTTTTGGGAGCGGATCGCCATGAACCTGATGATAATGTGGGGCATTCCGAAATAGCCGAGGCCCCACCCAAACCCGGTGAGAATATCGGCCCAGCTTCCCCAGTTCAGTTTTCCGCTGCTCATGAAGTTCCAGTAGTTTTCGGAAAAATGTGCAGTTGATATGGCATGGCCGGATTTAACCAGCGCCAGCGCAAAGATCGGCGCGATAAGCAGGGCGCCCAGCATGAGCAGCCCCTGGAAAAAATCCGTCCAGCAAACAGCCCTGAAGCCGCCCAAAAAGGTATAACCGATGATGATAAAAGCGGCTATATACATGGCCGCATTAACATTGATGCCAAGTACGGTGTTGAATAAGGTGCCGCAGGCTTTGATACTGGAAGCGGCGTAGATAGCGTAAGCAAATACAAAAATTACCGCGCAAATGACCTGCAGCGCCTTACTCTTTGAAAGGAACCGGTTGGTAAGGTACTGCGGGATCGTAATGGAGTCATTTGCCGCAACCGAAAACCGGCGCAGGCGCGGCGCCATAAACACCCAACTGAGTATGTAGCCTGCGGCGAGCCCGATGGCTATCCAGGTTTGTCCCATACCATACGCGTAAATTGATGCGGGCAGACCCATGAGCACCCAGGCGCTCATGTCCGATGCGCCCGCGGAAAGCGCGGTTACCCAGGGCCCCATCTGCCGGCCCCCCAGGAAGTAATCTTTTTCCCCTCCCTTGCCCTTGGCGCGGATAAAGAAATACACACCGATTCCCAGCATGGCCATAAAATAGATAATAAAGACCGCTAATTCGCTATATTTCATCTTTTACTGTTCCTCCTTGTTAAATATTACCATTCTCCGTATTATATATGAAAGAAGGAACTTGTACAATGGGAAGAATCAAAAGCGCCCTTGAAATCGCCCTGGAGCGTACTGAATCGGTTAAAAGCGACAAGGCCGGCATTGACCAGTTTGAGGCGAAGCAGAAGGGAAAAAAACTTGCCAACGCTTTCCTTGCGGGGGGCGCTGATCTGGGGGATGAGATCAAAAAGAGCCCCGCAGATCAGCAGAAAAGCCTGAAACAGGGGATTTTTGACGTATTGATTTCACAAGTCAGCCTGCCGGCTGCCAAAGAGGACGAAAAACGGATAGAAGCCGCGGGCAAGGGGCTGGCAATCATAATAAATGACAGCCGTTTTACAGCGATGTATAAACAACTAACCGGGGTTCTCTCCCAATATTTGCAGGAGGCGGCCCAATACGAGCAGGCGATCCGCCAGCAGTACGCCCCCCGGCTCCGTCAGAAAGAGGAAGAACTCTCCCGCCGTATGGGCAGGGAAGTCCGCATCGACCCGTTCCAGGATCCGGAATTTACCGCCTTTTTTAACCAGCACATAAACGCCTTAAAAGGCAATTACGAGGCAGCGCTTAACCAGGTAAAAGATGAAGCACGACGGCTTTTTAATAATTAGGAGTGAGGAATTAGGAGTGAGGGATTATTAAGAACCTTGTTCGAGGGCAAAGCCGGTTGCCGGCGCTGTGATACCGAACAACGCTCTCCCTCTCATTCCTATTTCCTAATTTCTCATTCCTAATTAGTTATATCGCTCTGGTTCCGCCGGTTTTGAGACCGGCTTCGTACAGTTTGCCGCAGGAAAGAAACATGGGGAGCTTGGTTCCCGCAAGGATAATTTCCGATTCCTCGGCCATTTCAATCATATCCCGGCTTGGGGCCTTGCCCCGGACAAAAATAATTGCGTGTATATCCAAAAGCTCCGCGGTGCGTATCACCTGGGGGTTGACAAGCCCTGTCAGGAGAAGCACCTTGTCTTTCACAAAGGCCATTACATCGCTCATGAGATCTGCTCCGCAGGCGGAAGCTATCTCAATATCCGCCATGCCTTCCCCGTAATAAAACTGTCCTTCCAGTAATGTAACTGCTTCGGCTACGGTCATTCTATCCCCCATGCCCAAGCATAGCACATATCCCTCTTTCTTAGCAATACCCTCTATAATAAAGCTTTTCAGGCATCCCATAGCGCCGCTTCGCTGCACTAAAAATTTGCAAAATTTTTTTCTTAGACTAAAGCGCCAGACCATCTGCGCGCCTATATAGGGGTATGAATATTATTAATGATTTTGGGCCTGAGCACAGGCTCAACCCCCTCAATGACTATCTGTTTTACAGAGTCATGGGAGAAAAAGGAGATGAATTTCAGCTCCTCGGCTTCCTGAACGCCGTCCTCGGACGTTCAGGAAAGAAACCTATCGAATCACTTGAAATCATGGAAAACACGGCGTTTCCCAGAGAAATCATCGACGGCAAATCATGCGTCCTCGACGTGCTGGCTGTCCTGCATGACGGAACCAAGGTAAACATCGAAGTTCAAGTCGGCAACCAGCACAATATGGACCGCCGAAGCCTCTTTCACTGGAGCAAGGTGTACTCCAGAAGTCTGAAAAAGGGGCAGGATTACCGGAGGCTGCCCGATGTGATAGCCGTCAATATCGTTGACTTCAATTTCCCGCCCGGAAGCGGCTTTCACTCCTGCTTCCGTCTTCGGGAGGATAACGATCCGTCGTTGAAACTGACATCCGCACTGGAAATACACTTTCTGAATATGGTAGAATGGAGGAAGCTGCAAGGGAAGGACGTACACAACGATCCCTTGCACCGGTGGCTGGTACGTTTTGACAAGAGCAGTCCGCCGGAGCTGGTAGAGGAGGTAGCGGGCATGGACAGCGGGATAATGGCGGCAAATGAGAAGCTGAATCTGGTAATGCTGGATGAAGATGCTCAACGAATTTACCTGAACCGTGAATTGGCCATAGCGGATGAGATTGGTCGAATTAATTACGCCCGCGATGAAGGCCGCGCAGAAGGTAAAGAGCACGGCTTAGCAGAAGGCAGAGAACAAAGCGCAATTGAAATCGCCCGGAACCTAAAAAAGATCGGTATTCCCATTGATCAAATAGCCGCCGGAACCGGACTCGCTGAACAGCAGATCAAAGAACTCTGACGTTTTTTGCCTGAATACTCTAGCCCTTTACCGCGCCGGCGGTCAGGCCCTTGATAAACTGCTTGCTCATTAACAGGTACAGGAAAATGACCGGAATTGCCGACAGGGTGAGAACCGCAAGGACGCGCGACCAGTCGGTTTGGTATTGGCCGAAAAGGCGCGTAACGCCAAGGAGCAGGGTTTTTGCCCGGTCGTCGGTGATGAAAATCAGGGGGAACCAGAGGTCGTTCCAGAAGGGGACCAGGTTGTAAATCGCGGTTGTTGCCAGGGCGGGGCGCAGGAGGGGCGCTATAACAAATGCGAAAACGCCGAAACGGCCCGCTCCGTCGATGATACCCGCCTCGGTTAATTCGTAGGGGATCTCGCGGATAAAGGCGGTCAGGATGAAAACCGCAATGGGGATGCCCATGGCGGTATACACGGGGATGAGCGGCCACACGGTATTGATAAGCCCCAGGAAACGAACCAGTTCCAGTATCCTGATGGATGCGATTTTAATGGGAAGCATCATTCCGGCGATAAAGAAAAAATACACCGCCCGTGAAATTTTTCCCCGCCAGTTGGCAAGCGCATAAGAAGCAAGGGAGCCCGTGATCAGGAGCAGCGTAAGGGACAGGATGACCGCTATAAAGCTGTTTTTAAAATAGACCAGGAAATCTCCGTCGGTCAGCACCGAGGTGTAATTGATAAAGTTCCATTTTTGCGGAAGCCCGAAGGGGTTCTGATAAATCGAAAGCCTGTCTTTGAAAGAATTTATGAGCATTACCCACAGGGGGAAGAGGACGATAAGCGACCAGAGGATCAATATTATATGAGCGCCGATATGGCGGCTCTGTTTTTTAAGAGATGCCACCTAATCCCTCCTCTGGGTTGCGCGTAACGTGGGGATGACCCCGATGCACAGTACAAAGAAGGTAATCGCGGCAATGGCGGAGCCCATCCCCGGATCGGGAATGCCCACGGGGTGCTGGCCTGCAATGCCTATGCGGTAGAACAGCGTACCCATAAGGTCGGTCGCGTAATTGGGCGCGCCGTTTACGTTCGTCATTGAAAAGACAACGTCAAATGCATTGAAGTTATTGACAAAGGTAAGGATGGCGATCATTCCGGCGACAGGCTTGATAAGGGGCAGCTTGATCTTCCAGAAGATTTGCGCGCTGCTGGCTCCTTCGATATTTGCGGCCTCAATGTAGTCTTCGCTGATTCCCCGCAGGGCGGCAACGAACATCATCACGGGGATGCCTATCCACTGCCAGCAGGACACCAGGGAAAC
>Ga0082212_10011982_pt1 | contig 10950 bp, 5 predicted proteins | sample TergutNt197P3_FD_71548 | JGI IMG/M metagenome (GOLD analysis project Ga0082212, IMG submission 71548) | Neocapritermes taracua P3 segment gut microbial communities from Petit-Saut dam, French Guiana - Nt197 P3 | ecosystem: Host-associated > Arthropoda: Insects > Digestive system > Gut ...
CTGATCTTAGTACGAGAGGACCGGATTGGACGCACCTCTAGTGTACCGGTTGTGGCGCCAGCTGCACCGCCGGGTAGCTATGTGCGGAAGAGATAAGCGCTGAAAGCATCTAAGCGCGAAGCTTGCCCCAAGATGAGATTTCCATAGAGGGTCGTGGCAGACTACCACGTTGATAGGCTGCAGGTGTAAAGGCAGTAATGTCAAAGCCGAGCAGTACTAATAACCCGAGAACTTCTTTTGAACAGCAACGCAAGTAGTCTTACGGGACAAAAGTGTTGACAGATAGATAATCGACACTCAATACTTTGAGTTCTCTCTCTTTATCATATAAGTTGAAAAGTATAACGCTGTCGGGGCAGTTCGGAACAGATAAGTTATACCACGAGACCAAAATTGCGTTCAAAAAGCAAATAAGGTCTTTTTCAACGCAATTAAGGTGGTTATAGCGGCGGGGCTCCACCTCTTCCCATTCCGAACAGAGAAGTTAAACCCGCTAGCGCCGATGGTACTGCTATACCAAGTGGGAGAGTAGGTAGCCGCCAAATCTTAACCTCTTCATCAACGAGATGAAGAGGTTTTTTATTGCAGCACATCATGCCACTGTTTTGGTATAGCAGTACCATCCATTGCGACCGTACCAAGTGGAACCCGACACCCAAGTTGAGTGCAAAGGCAGTTTGCTGACTTTGCCGAAACGAGTAGGAGGACGGTTGGCCACAGGCTAACAAAGTTAGGTATATGCCATCCCCCTAACATAAAAACGGTTGAGTTTTTAACCTAACGCTTGCTTTTGTATTGCAAAAAATCTACCTTTGTTTTGACGTTAGTCAGAGTATGAGGACAGCGCGGAGCATTGAAAAAAAAGTCAAAAGGGATAAAAACAGATGTCTAATTTACAAAAAAAAAGTGTACCTTTGTACGTAAATTATTGATATAGAAATATGATAAAATGGCGTTGGGATCAAGGTAGATTAAATTACTTTCAATTTGAAAATTTGAAAAGCGATTGCGTATGGTCTCAAGCGATTGGAAAACGTATCTATTAATCAAAGAAACTTTGACCCGTTGCGAAATGAACTTGAAGGGTGGACTGGATTTCCTTTTGCCCCTAAATCATATACGGTTTGGCGAAATTACAAACGTGTATTTGAATGTTCATTTCTTGCTACAAATGTGAATAATCATTTGATTGTTACTGATTTATGCAATAAGATTGTTGATGACGGAATAGACGTAGATGAATTTCTTACATTATTTATTCCGCGTTTTAGATTCCCATTTGCAGCATTCACTGCTGCACAATCAATTTTGCGTTATATGCAATTAGACTATGGACGGCGCGACCATTTGGGTAGAGTAGATAGGCTAAATCCGTATTTGCCGAGCAAAACAGTTATCGCAGGAGGCACAAAAGGCGGAGGAAGGTCTCATTTACACCCATATTCTCCTCGAACCTTATCTGTAAGAGAGTGTGCAAGACTTCAAACTTTTCCGGATAACTACATTTTTACAGGTTCTTCCGCTCGACAATTTACGCAAGTTGGAAATGCAGTTCCTCCTTTGTTGGCTTTTAAAATGGCAAGCCAAATACAAAATCAATATTTTAACTAAACATTAAATACAGATTTTTGACGAGGGTAATTTTCAAAAGTCATTTAGCAAAACAAGTTTGCATTTTCAAAACACTTTTGAAATTCCTGTTTTTAACCTGCTGAAAATGCACGGTTCAATAAATTGGGAAGAAAATGATAAAACTATTTACAATGATTGCAAATTGAATGTGTTATAAAAGATGATGATTTACCGTTTTAATATGATATACCGATGTCCCCCGAAGAAAAGCAAGAATAGAAATTGACAGAAAACTCGAAAATACGGGTTGGAAAGTTTGCGACCGTAGCGAATTTTCGGCAGGAGTTTCGGCTGTGGCTGTGCGTGAAGGCATTATGCAGGGTGGGCTTGAAGCCGATTATTTGCTGTTTATCAACGGAAAAGCAATCGGCGTGTTGGAAGCGAAAAAACTTGATGTTGATTTGGTACAGGTGGCAGCAACACAAGCCGAAAACTACACAAAGAAATTGCCCGATTGGTGTCCGTTTTGGCATAATCCGTTGAAATTTGTGTATCTTTCAAACGGAAACGAACTTTTATACAAAAACATAGACAGCGGAATTGTTGAATATCAACTTATTGTCGAAATGCACACGCCAAAACAGTTGGCGCGACTATCAGGAATTGATGACGAATTTGCAGGATTGCCGTATTTGAATCCAAAAGGACTCCGCAAATGTCAGTTTGAGGCGGTTTCGACATTGGAAAACAGTTTCAGAAGTGGACAGAAGCGGGCGTTGATGGTGCTTGCTACAGGTGCAGGCAAAACATTTACCGCTTGTATGGCTGCCTATCGGTTACTTTCTTACACACCTGCAAAACGCATTTTGTTTCTCGTGGATAGAAATAATCTTGGCAAACAAGCAGAGGGCGAGTTCGGCACTTTTCGCCTGACTGAAAACGGCGAGCCGTTCAACACTATTTTTATTACAGAACGGCTGAAATCTCCAAATATCCCCCCTGATGCAAATGTAGTAATTTCTACCATTCAACGAATTTTTGCCGTGCTTACGGGGAAAGATTTCACAGACGAAGATGAAATTGATGGCGTTCAAACTGATGATACGCCTGTTGAAATTGGCGAAAATCCTAAATTGCCCAAAGATTTTTTTGATTATATTGTGGTTGATGAGTGCCACCGCTCTATTTACGGCAAATGGCAGCAGGTTTTGAACTATTTTGACACCGCAAAAATTATCGGTTTAACAGCAACGCCTGCACCCGAAACTTTGGCGTTTTTCAACAATAACCAAATTGTAAATTACACCCTCGAAAATTCAATCGCAGATGGTATTAATGTAGATTATCGCATTTTTAGAATTAAAACGAAAGTAACAGAAGAAGGTGGACAAATTCTTAAAGATCAGAAAATTAAAGAAATCACAAATTATACGGAACAAGCGGAATGGAAAGTTGCAGAAGAAGAGTTTGAATATGGCAACACCGATTTAGACCGCTCGGTTGTCAATCCGGAACAAATAAAACTTGTGCTTGAAACTTTCAAAAACGCCATTTATACTGAACTTTATCCCGACCGTGAAGCAAAGTTTGAATACATTCCCAAAACGCTGATTTTTGCCAAAAGCGACCGACACGCAACAAATATTGTTGAAATTTGCAAAGAAGTTTTTAACGGACAAAACCCGAATTTTGTTCAGAAAATCACTTATTCGGCTGGCGATAGCAACGAACTTATACGCCGGTTTCGCAACGACAAAGATTTCAGAATTGCCGTAACCGTTAGCCTTGTAGCAACAGGAACAGATATAAAACCGCTTGAAATGCTGTTATTTATGCGTGATGTACAATCCGAAATTCTTTACACACAAATGAAAGGTCGCGGTTGCAGAACTATCGGCGATGATAAATTACAAATTGTTACCCCAAATGCAAAAAGCAAGGATTTGTTCTTTCTTGTTGATGCTGTTGGAGTTACCGAACACGACAAGCATATTCCGCCGTTGCGATTAGACGGTATGCAACCGCCAATAAATCCAACACTTGAACAACTTTTAGAGCAGATTTCTTACGGCTATCTGCCTGACGACTATTTATTGCTGCTTTCCAGCCGACTTTCGCGTATCAATGCCAAAAGTAAAGAGAGGGAACGAAATATCTTTGCCCAAAAAGCAGAAATTACTATGTACGATTTGTCAATATATATCTATAACGCATTAGAAAATAATATTTTACCTGAATTTATTGACAAAAATCAACCCAATACAGAACGCAAGGCGCTGGTGGCTGTTTTGGCAACAAATCCCGAAGCAAGAAACTATTTGCTTGTACTGAATGCCGGTTTTACAAAAGTGCTTATTCCCGGCGAAGATGAACTGATTTACAAAGGTTTTTCCACCGAAGAAGCACAAGCAACAACCACCGCTTTTGAAGAATATGTAAATTCGCACAAAGACGAAATTGAGGCATTGCGAATCATTTACCAAAACAACGGCAAACTCAATTATTATCTTCTCAAAGATTTGGAACAACGCCTTTTGAGTGCCGACAGCCGATTCAAAATGCAACGCTTGTGGAACTCATACGCTATCGTAAAAACCGATAAAGTAGTGAAACTCAAGCCCGAAACCGACCGTGATTGTTTAACAAATTTAATTCAATTGGTACGTTTTGCAATGAATAAAATTGAAATTCTAAAATCATTGTCCTCGCAGTCAGCACAACGATTTGAACTTTGGTGCGGGCAAAATCAGCGACCATTAACCGAAATCCAAAAAAATATTCTCAAAGAAATTGTCGGGTATATTGTGGCAAATGGTACATACACCGCCGCCGAACTGAGAGAAGAAGAAATGACGCAACTCTTGGCACAATTAGTAAATAATTTTGGCAATGTTGAAACCGTTAATGAAACATTGTTTAGTTTAAGTGAATGGCTGTTAGCCGCATAATCAATTACGAATTTTTAAAAATAATATGGCAAAAAAAATAACAAATACAAATAGCGAACAAAGTTTAACAAAAAAAGTGTGGCAACTTGCCGATGTTATCGCAGCAGCCGGAGTAGGCTTTACCGACTATATTACACAACTCACTTACCTGCTTTTCCTGAAAATGGACGATGAGCAGATAAAACTCGGCGAAAAATCCGCTATTCCAGACGGATACGCTTGGGCTGATTTGGTTGAACTCACAGGCGAAGATATTGTAAAACAATACAATGCCACATTAAGCGAACTTCGCAAGCAAGACGGTTTGATGGGTACAATTTTCACTCGTGCCGAAAACAAAATACAACAGCCTGTGCTTTTAAAAAAGACAATCACGCTTATTGGCGAGGAAAATTGGCTTTCGATGGACGGCGACATTAAAGGCAGCATTTATGAAAGTATTTTGGAAAAGAACGGACAGGACAAGAAAAGCGGCGCCGGTCAGTATTTTACGCCACGCGCCTTGATAAATGCGATGGTTGATGTTACGCAGCCCAAAATTACCGAAACGGTGTGCGACCCTGCTTGCGGAACAGGCGGTTTTCTGCTTGCTGCTTTCGATTTTATGAAAAAACAATCGAAAGACCGCGACAAACAAAAATTTCTGAAAAACGAGGCGTTGAGTGGCAACGACATTACGCCGCTTGTGGTTACGCTTGCCTCGATGAACCTCTATCTGCACGGCGTTGGCACAAAGCAGTCGCCCATTCATTGCGCCGACTCGCTCGAAAAAACGCCCGAAACGCTCGTTGATGTAGTGCTTGCCAATCCCCCTTTTGGTACGCGACCCGCAGGTAGCACCGACATTTCGGCAATGCGTGATGATTTGTATGTATCAACTTCCAACAACCAACTCAACTTTCTGCAACACATTATGTTGATGCTTAAAGACGGCGGCAGGGCAGCGGTGGTTTTGCCTGACAATGTGCTGTTTGAAGGCGGCGCAGGCGAAACCATTCGCAAAAAACTGCTGTCGGATTTTAATCTACACACCATTTTGCGTTTGCCCACCGGAATTTTTTATGCCAACGGCGTAAAGGCAAATGTTTTGTTCTTTACAAAAGGCAATGACACAAAAGAAATTTGGTATTACGATTATCGCACCGACATTAAACATACTTTGGCAACCAATCCCATTCAACGGCGCCATTTAGACGATTTTGTTGAATGTTACAAAAAAGAAAACCGTAAAGATGATTTTAACCCGCGTTGGAAACGATTCTCAAAAGACGAAATTCTGAAACGCGACAAATCTTCGTTAGATATTACTTGGCTCAAAGCCGCTGACGACACGCCCGATTATTCGTTGCCTGAAATTTTGGACTTAATCAAACGAGGAAGTTGTATTGTTGATAAAGCAACCAACAATTTGAATTTTCTTTTGAATAAAAACGATAAAGAAATCGTTGATATTGAGAATAATTCTGAAATTCCACTAATTCAACTTATTAAATTGGCAAAACAAAAAACACTGCAAGAACTGCTTACGAATGACGAGTGGGAAATGGTGAAACTGGGGGAAGTTTGTGAACATAATGCGGGAAAAACATTAGACAAAGGTAGAAATACAGGAACATTGCGCGAATATATTACAACTTCAAATCTTTATTGGGACAGTTTTGATTTTACCGAAATTAGAAAAATGTTAATTGAAGACAAAGAATTGGAAAGATGTACCGCTTTAAAAGGCGATTTGTTGGTTTGTGAAGGCGGTGATGCAGGTCGTTCTGCAATTTGGAAATCAAACGAGCCAATTTGTTTTCAAAATCATATTCACAGAGTTCGTCCAAAAGATAAAAAGTAATTTGTAATGAATTTTTGTATTATTTTTTGCAATTTCTATATTTGTCAGACGATATTAAAGACTATTTAAAAGGCGTTGGTATTCAAAGTTTATCAGGACAAGCACTTGCCTCTATTTTTATTCCTCTTCCTCCTCTTTCCGTTCAGCAGCAAATCGTAGAAAAGATAGATGCGGTTTTTGCGCAACTTGATATGATAGAAAAGACAATCAGTAAATAGAAAACTATTAAATTTGTAAAAAGGAAAAAATATGTCAGAAAATCATATCGTGGCGGGTCATATCTTCTTTGTCCACCACGCTGCTTAGCCACTCCTTAATCATGGGGCTGTTTACGTTGTCGTTATAGACCCAGTTTTCGTTGCCGGTATTGTAGGGCGGGTCAATATAGATACACTCTGTAATCCTGAATGAAAAGAAACGGAACCATTGATTTTCCTGCAAATCGATTCCAAGATCAATCAATAGGTTTCCTTGGTCCGGCAGGCAAATTCTCTATCCAAAATTTAGCCATAGACATCCTCAGGTGGTAAGTAGTATTTTCCCGCTCGTTGATGCCATGGCTTCGCATAGGATAGGAGAGCATACTAAAGTATTTCCCGTGGCGCACCAGCTCATTGATTAACATTTCATATCCCTGATAATGAACGTTGTCGTCTCCCGTGCCGTGAATAATCAACAAATTCCCCTGCAACCCCGCAGCGTGTGTAATGGGAGAGCCATCTCTAAATCCATCAGGATGAGTATTGGGATGTCCCATATACCTTTCCTGATAGATGGTATTATAGAGTAGTTGGTTGGGTACTGAGGCAATGGCAATTCCGGTATGATAGATTTGAGGGTATTGAAACATAGCGTTTAGGGTAGAAGATCCACCTCCGCTCCATCCGGTGATGCCAATGCGTGACATATCAAAATAAGGAAACATCTTTCCCATGGCTACAATCCCTTTTGCCTGATCAGAGGCATTGAGTATCCCAATTTTTTGATAAATGCTTTTGCGCCATTCTCTGCCCCTTGGAACGTTTGCCCCTCGGTTGTCAATGCTTACTATTATGTAACCTTGTTGTAATAAGTATTGATTAAAAAGGTCTGGACTCCAATTATCCTGTACAGTAGAACTAGCCGGCTCTCCATATACAGTTACAATCACAGGATACTTTAACCTTGGATCAAACTCTTTTGGTTTTAATATCCATGCATCCAAAACAACCTCTCCAAGTTCTACCTGTACAAACTCTTTGTATTGCAATCCCATATTGTCAAAAGTTTTTTTAACCTCATTATTATCAACTAAAATGCGCTCACTATTACATATAGGAAAAGAGACCATATCAATTACAGGCGGGGTTTTGTCGTTGCTAAATGTGTGAATCGCCCATTTACCTGTGGGGGACATATTGTACCTGTGCTGCCCTTTTTGGTTGGCCGGACTTACCCATTCGGCTTTGCCATCTCCTTTGATTTTAGATCGATAGAGGTAACGTTGGGTGTAGTTCTCCATGGTGGAGATAAAATAAATATATCCGCCCTCCATATCCACTCCCACAACGCTCTCTACGTCAAAATTCCCTTTGGTTATGGGTTGAATGATTTTTCCATCTCGACTCACCAAATAGAGGTGCCTCCAACCGTCAAGCTCGCCTGTCCAAGTAAAAAACTTTTCGTTATCAATCCAATAGATGTTATCACGGATATCCAACCAGGCATTGTCTCTATCGGTAAAAATGTTGTCAAGTTTTTGACTGCCCACTTGGGCTATCCACACCTTGTTGGTGTTTTGCAGGCGATTCATTTGCTGAATCATGATTTGGTTGCTGTTGGGAATAAAATCCATTCTCGGGAGGTAGTTGTTTCGAGGGTCGCCGGGGATGGCTATCCATTGGGGTTCGCCTCCTGTAACAGGAATAACGCCAACTTTGACTGCAGAATTGGTGGTACCCACTTTGGGATAGGGGAAGGGAATGATTTGTGAATAGACAGAATCAACATTGTTGATGAGGTAAAAAACGCCTGTTCCTTTAGTATCGGAATGCCAATAAGCAATATATTCGCTGTTGGGACTCCATCTGAATCCGTCTCTACAACTGAACTCCTCTTCATACACCCAATCAAATGTACCGTTGATAATGTCGTTGTCTCCATCAAAGGTGAGTTGAGTTACTAAGTTGTTGGAAAGATCTTCAACGTAGATGTTGTTTTTGCTTACGTAGGCAACTTTGGAGTTATCCGGCGAAAATTTGGCAAACATGAGAGACGAAACGGGAAGACCTTTTCCCAACTGTGTAAGCGATCCGTCAGCTACGTTCAACACCCAATAATCTCCGCGGGTGTTGTAGCGCCAAACACGTTTTGTATTTGTAAAAATGAGCATCCTACTGTTGTCGGTTGACCAAAAATAATCCGATACGGGAAGTGGTTGTTCCAACTCCTTTGGAATGAGCTGGGTTGCTGAAATCATTACACTTTTGTTTCCTGTGGCCGCATCGTACCGGATAATGTCTACACCACCTCTTTCCTGATTGGGCTCAAGGCGGGTGTATCCATCACCGTCCTTTAGCCATTTTAAACCGGTGAATCCCTGCGTGGTAATGGGAGAACGTTGTTTGTAGATCATCTCCAACGTGAGTTGGGTTTGAGATAGTGCGGGAAAAGAGAATAATGCTGATAGGAGAAAAGTGTAAAAATGTTTAGTCTTCATATAGTTAAGTCAATAAATTGTTCCAACTGCAAAGATAATCATTTTCCCATTGACAAAATATGCGTTTCGCATTGAGTAAACATATCTATATTTGTAAAAAAATAACAAGATGAAAGTACGAAACGCTACCATAGAGGATGCTGCCATAATTGTTGATTTTCAAATCAAAATGGCTGAAGAAACAGAAAAATTAACCCTTGATCCTATAGTGGTTAAAGAAGGTGTGTCCGCAGTTTTCCACGACTCCTCCAAAGGACGTTACTTTGTGGTGGAAGAAGATGAGGTGGTTGTGGCTTCCCTGATGATTACCTACGAGTGGAGCGATTGGCGCAACGGTTTGGTGTGGTGGATACAATCGGTATTTGTACTGCCCGAATACAGGAAGAGGGGCGTATTTGCCTTAATGTATCAATCTATTAAGAATCAGGTTGAGGCTTCCGTTGATGTTCGAGGTATTCGCCTTTATGTGGACAACAGGAATGTTTCTGCGCAAAAGGTCTATCATAAAATGGGCATGACCGGATCACATTATACTACTTTTGAGTGGATGAGAACGTTTTGAAAACGTTTATACAATTATCCAAAAGATAAAATCTAAAATTAGTGTGGCATAAAAAAAACAGGCGGGAGAAAGGTTCCCGCCTGTGTAGTGAAACACTTTTGCCTATTGAAGTTTGTGAATGGCAATCCCACTTCGTAATTTTGGTTCAAACCAGGTGGTTTTGGGAGGCATGATGTTGCCGGTGTCTGCAATATCTATGAGCTGCTGCATGGTAACTGGGTAGAGGGCAAAGGCGGCTGCCATTTCACCGCTGTCCACTCGGCGTTTAAGCTCGCCAAGTCCGCGAATACCTCCTACAAAGTCAATCTCTTTTGATGTTCGCAAATCTTTGATATTTAGCAATTTATCAAATATTAAATTGGAAATAACCGTTACGTCAAGTACGTCAATGGGGTCGGAGTCGTTGTAGGTTCCCGCTTTGGCGGTGAGGGAGTACCACTTTCCGCCCAAGTACATGGCAAAGTTATGGAGAAAAGCGGGCGAATAGATGCATTCACCTCTCTCTTCAACTATAAAGTCGTTTTGAAGCGCCTCAATAAATTGTTGTTGGGTGCGCCCATTCAGGTTTTTTACAACACGATTGTAGTCAATAATTTTGAGGTGACTTTGCGGGAAAACCACCGCCAAGAAGTAGTTGTATTCTTCGTTTCCGGTGTGGTTGGGGTTGGCCTTGCGCTTTTCTTCTCCCACCAAGGCGGCGGCAGCGGTACGGTGATGACCATCCGCTACATAGAGTGCAGGGACTTGGGCAAAAAGAGCGGTTATCCGTTGGTTGACTTTATCGTCTGAAATGGGCCAAAAATGGTGTCCAAAACCATCTTCGGCTACAAAGTCGTACTCAGCAGGGTGGTTGTTGACAATGGTTTCTACAATGTGGTTGATCTCTTCAGCATCGGGATAGGCAAAGAAAACCGGCTCAACATTGGCATTTTGGATGCGCACATGAATCATGCGGTCTTCCTCTTTATCTTTTCGGGTAAGTTCGTGCTTTTTGATGCGCCCCTCCATATAGTCAGCCACATTGGCACACACCATGAGGCCGTACTGGGTACGGCCATCCATGGTTTGTGCATAAACATAGTACATCTCTTTGGCATCTTGTTTGAGCCATCCACGCTCCTGCCATTTTTTGAAGTTCTCCACCGCTTTGTCGTAAGCAGGTTGGGAATGCTCGTCAATAATGGGAGTAAAGTCGATTTCGGGTTTGATGATGTGTAAGAGTGACTTCTCGCCTGCTTCGGATTGGGCTTCTTTGGAGTTGAGCACGTCGTAGGGGCGGGATGCAACCTCTTTTACAATCTCCTTGGGAGGACGGATGGCCGCAAAG
>Ga0082212_10011983_pt1 | contig 10950 bp, 5 predicted proteins | sample TergutNt197P3_FD_71548 | JGI IMG/M metagenome (GOLD analysis project Ga0082212, IMG submission 71548) | Neocapritermes taracua P3 segment gut microbial communities from Petit-Saut dam, French Guiana - Nt197 P3 | ecosystem: Host-associated > Arthropoda: Insects > Digestive system > Gut ...
TTGAATTCCGGACGACTTAATACATTGATAAACACATCCATCGTAAGATTCGTATCCTTGTACTCTTCCATATCCAGATTAACGAATTTGGAACGTTTCAGACCGTCGTAATCCATATAGGGATTCTCCATCGCTTTCCTGTAAACGGCAGCTACCATTTCGCAGAGTTCCTTTTTATTTTGTTCGTAACTTAACGGATGTATCTGCGCATAAATACCAGATAATTTGATAGATATGTAATTAATATCCGGTTCTTCCAGCGCTTTCAGGTAATGTTTGTAACGATGACGCGCCTCGCCGTCTCCCAGAACAACTTCGCCCAGCAGGTTCACATTCTGACCGATCCGGCTGTTCCAACGTTCTTTCAAATGCTTTGTCAGTTTGGGACGCTCTTCAGAAATTATGATTTTTTTTGTTTCGAAGCGGAGTTTCTTTTTAAATATTGGCATGGCTATAGACGGAAACCAGTGTCCTGCCATCATATAGAGATGTATCAAGAGACGGTCGCCTGCTCCGAAAAAATCGGGAACGCCATATTCTTTGATAATGCGCCTGACACGCTGATTCAATTTACGGTTATTACGAATCTGCGACGATTCGTCCAACATTCTGGATAGGAATGTCTTGTATTCGGGCGTCTGTACTAACGAGGCATATTTTTTCTGCTCTTTCACTTCGTCGCCAGTCAATTCTTCTTCCGCTTTTGCCAGAAACCGCTTAGCCCATTCATACACTTCATTTTCAGTTACGTTTTGCATAATAATTATGGCGATTAAAAAAATTTGTCAAAGATAAGGAAAATTAATTGATAAAAGAGTTTATATCGTTATCTTTGTACAAAAAATTGACATGATTATGGAAGATAAAATGGTTGAATTGACACGCTTCACACAAGTATCTGAAGCCGAAATACTGGCAAACCTGCTTAAATCGGAAGGCATTGATTGCTATGTTCGCGACGGTTTCATGAATCAGATTTACAACGGGCTTGACTTGGGCGGCGTAAAAGTCGAACTGTTGGAAAAAGACCTGGAGCGCGCAACGGGGATAATGGAAGACTTCGGGTATCTGTCGACGAATGATGATCACATCTTGCAAACGCCGGAAGCATCGGAGGAACCGGACATGGTAGCGGATATGGAAAATTCGCTGGATTTAGACGATTTGGCACTTTCGGAAGACTTTGATGACGATTCGACCGGATATGAGCAAAAAAAAACCGGACTGTCAAGATTTTTGATAGTGATTACCATTCTTATTATCCTGTTAGTAAAAATTATCATTATTTTAAACAAATACTATAACGGATAATTCCCTAAAGTCAAGTTTTCATTTTTTGACGCTATTTACATGTCGATGACAGTTTATCGACAATAAAACAACATGCAATATCCCAATCTCCTTATAGAAAGTTAACCGGGACAGACAAACAGATATTCCTGCATAAAACCGTTTTTTATGCAGATAATAAACTCTAAAAATTCTACATTTTTGACAGCGGGCAGGTATCGTTGCGTTTTTCGTAAACTTATTATAATCTTAACAAAAATGTAATAATTGTATTAAAAAAAAATTATACATTTGTAGCGTGTATTAATAAAAAACAACAACACTATGAACAAGAATCCTTTTTTTGACAGTAGTTAGTATTTTACGGCTACAAAATTATTATTATTCTAATTATAAGATTTTTAATTAATTTAAATATCAATCTTATAATTTAAATTCAACTAAATTATTTTACTAAAATTAATCAGAAAAAAATGTAAAAAAATGAAAAAAACTATGAAGTTTCGTGTATTATTTATGTTATTTTTATCGTTGCAACTTTTTGCAGCAGGCATGTATTCACAATTGGCAGCGCAAGGTATCACTATCAGTGGAACCGTTGTTGACCATACCAATGACCCGTTACCGGGTGTGAATGTAATTGTGAAAGGTACCACAAACGGTACCATTACCGACGCCAATGGCGTCTATTCCATTCCTGTCCCCAACAGGAACGCTGTTCTTGCATTTTCGTATATCGGTTTTATCACGCAGGAAATACCGGTTGGACAGCGGACGGTCCTTGATGTGACATTGGTTGAATCTGCAGAAACACTTGAAGAAGTGGTAGTTATCGGGTACGGTACGGTACGCAAGTCCGACCTGACCGGTTCAGTTGTTTCCATTTCGAGCGACAAGTTCAAAAACCTGCCGCAGAGTAGCACTACCCAGATTTTGCAGGGCAAAGCCGCAGGTGTGAACATCACAAGCACCAGCGGTTATGGTGAAACAACCATCCGTATTCGCGGTAATTCTTCGATCAGCAAGACAAGCGAGCCGTTGTGGGTAGTCGATGGTGTGATCGGTGGTTCTACGGGCAATGTCAACGACATTCAGTCCATCGAGGTATTGAAAGATGCCTCCGCCACGGCTATTTACGGTTCACAGGGCGCTAATGGCGTCATACTGGTCACTACAAAACGTGCAGCGGCAGGCAAGACGCTGATATCGTTCGACACGCGCTTGAATTGGAGAACCATGCGCAAAAAAATCGATATGATGGACGCAAATGAACTGATTACCGCCAAACTCGACATGGACGGATCCGTACCCATCACTGCCGAAGATTTGGCTGCCTACCGGAACGGAACCAAAAAGGGTAACGACTGGTATGACATCATGACCCGGACGGGATTCGGTCAGACCTATCTCCTTAACATTTCCGGAGGAAACGACAAAACCAGATACAAAGTCAGCGCTACGGTCGACGATGACAAGGGACAGTGGATCACCGTGACATCAAGAGGTTACAATGTAAAAATGCAGTTGGACTCGGATCTTACCCCCTGGATGAACCTATCTTCCTATATTAACGGAGGCACACGTAAACGTCATAATTCAAACGGTTTAGGTCAATTCGGGTCTATGCTTCAATACTCGCCTCTGGCTGAGACGAAGGTGTGGGACGATAAAAGCCAGATATGGCGCTATCCCAAAGACGTGATATCGCCGTTTGAAGACAACCCGTTAGGAGCGGTATATGCAAGTTACGACGATCGTGAAACTTCGAGTATGACCGGTTTTGCAGACCTGAAAATCAAATTACCCATTGACGGGCTCACTTTATCTTTACAGGGATTATATAGCCAGTCGCAGGAATTTAGACGCTATTTTAATGGCGAAGGCAGGACGCCGGGCGCAGTTGACGATGCACGAGATTATACAAGCCACAGTTGGAATATACGGAATATCAATAACCTGACCTATATGAAAGAGTTCGGTGACCACCGTATCACTGCTACCGGCGTACTCGAACTCTACAAGTACGAATGGAGCGAACTGGACGCCAGAACGAGGGTATTGGCAGAACCGGGCGTGACTTACTGGGGATTGGAAAACGGTACTACGCTGCAACATTGGAATAAATACGAAAACTCGGCGATGGTTTCCGCCTTTGGACGTGTTGTTTACAGTTATCAGGGGAAATACCTGTTTACGGGTACTTATCGTGCCGACGCGCCGTCGCAGTTCAAGGATAAATACAAATGGGGTTACTTCCCCTCGGCAGCCATCGGATGGAACGTTTCAGAAGAAGGTTTCATGAACAAGGACGTGATACAGAATCTTAAAGTACGCGCAAGCGCGGGAATAACCGGAAACCACGGCGTAGGAGCGTATGCATCGACCGTTTATCTGACCAAAGCATTGGGATCGTACGGTACAAGCGACCGGAAAGACGGTATCTGGCTGAACACTTTTGGAAATCCCGACATCCGCTGGGAAAAGACCACATCGTACGACGTCGGTTTCGATCTTAGCATTTTGAAACAGCGCCTGAACCTGACGGTCGACTGGTACTACAAAAAAACAGACGACTGTTTGTTCCTGAAACCGCTGGCTCCACTCTATGGAGGGGGTGAGATGTGGGTCAATCAGGGACGGATTGATAACGATGGTTGGGAATTTACACTGAACGCGTATCCTGCCCGCACTAACAAATTCATATGGGAAAGTACCCTGACGGCTTCGTATAATAATAACGTCATTAAGGATCTGGCCGGTGAAGAAAGAATCGAAGATTCCGACGGTGGCAGAAACCAGTATTGTTTCACAACACGACCCGGACTGCCGATGGCTTCTTTCTGGCTGAACGAATTTGTAGGTTTTAACGAGGTGGGCAACACAATTTACCTCGATAACGACAACAACTACACGACCAATCCGCAAAGGGACGAGCGTAGGGTACAAGGTTGCGCCATTCCCAAGTGGACTTTCGGATGGAACAACCAGTTCGCTTATAAAAACTGGGATCTGAATATCTTCATGCGCGGTACAGGCAAGTTTTACCGTATGAATATCATCAAATATTACAGCGCAGGCGGCACGACCAACTCATTCATGGTGACCCGGGAATCCTATTACAAAAGATGGGATAAAGTGGCCGACAAAAGCAAAGCCGAATATTGTGCATGGGGACAAGCTACTCAAATGTCGTCGACCCAGTGGCTGGAAATGGCGCAGTTCCTGCGTATGCAAAACATAACGCTCGGATATCGGCTTCCGAAATCGACGGCAAGGATTGCAGACGTCCACCTGGCGTTTACCTGCGAAAACCTGTTTGTGTTGACCGGTTATTCGGGTTTGGATCCCGAAACGGTTTCGACTGTGGACACCGAAAAGAAAAGAGACCAGAATTTCGGTCTGGATTACGGTGCATTCCCCATACCCCGCACATTTACATTCACCCTGCGTTTCGATTTTTAACGGATATGTTTAATTTTAATATTACAAATTGAATATGAAAACTTTTTTGAACAAAATAGTGATTATTATGGTAATCGTAACGTTTGGTACGGTTTCATGCAACGATTTCCTGACAGAACATCCCAACGGGAAGATGACGGCGGAAATGGTGTTTACCAAGAAGGAGGACCTGTACTCTGCGCAATACGCGCTTCAGGAGCGCCTCATCATGTTAACCAAACATGCACTCACTTTCATACCCATGTTTGCAGGCGATGACGTCGCCACCCATTCAGCGTCCAATAAGTGGGCTATGCGCGAATTTGATGTGATGACGGTGTCCGACCAGAATGCGTATATGGTTAACAGTAATACCGGTAACTGGACGAATCTTTGGAAAGTTATCAAGGCGTCGAATTACAATATCAACTACGCCGATAAAGCCATTCCTTTGGGAGCTCCGCAAGCCGATGTTGACGCTGCAAAGGGAGTGGGTTACTTCTGGCGCGCCTACTGTTATTATTATCTGGTACGCGTATGGGGACCGTTACCGCTTGTTTTGGATAGCGATGAAATGGACCTCGAAAGTAAGATATATACGGTTGCCGAAGTTTACGACCAGATTGTATCGGATTTGAAGGAAGCCGAATCGCTGTTGCCGGCAAAGTACACCGTTTCACCCTGGGCGCTGAACGGCACCAATGTCTTGCCGGGCAAAGGCGCGGCACAGTCTGTCCTGTCCAGCGTGTACATGAGTATGGCGGGGTGGCCACTGAATTACGGTAACGATTATTACAAACTTTGCGCCGACAAGGCGAAAGAAGTGATTGACGGCTGTGACAACGGTACTTATTATTACAAAATGTACGAGTACACCGGTGAAAATACCGGGTATTGCCAAATCCATTCCAGAGCGGAGAACTGGCGTAACCAGGAAGCCATCCTTTACGTACCTTACAGCGAGATTACCGGTACGGGCGACGACAGCCAGTCGGCGCGCGGCTCTATCAACGATATTCACGACTGCAGCGGCGGTTATAACGATGTTGTCGCCGAAATTGGATACTGGATTGATTTCCCCGACGGCGACCGCAAGGAATGGACCTATGCGCCTGTAACTTTCGTCCGTAATGAAAGTGAAGCATTTCCGTGGTGGCACGAAAAGATTCCGCCACTCGAACGCCAGCCGACAAGCCGGAAATCGGCTTTCACCCAGTGGGACAATGCAGCGCATGGAAATGATGAGTATAATCATTGGATGGCATACGGCGATCAATCCGGCGGATGGTCGTTGCAAGCGCGCCAGTTAATGCGAATTTCCGAAGTATATTTGTTTTATGCGGAAGCCATGTTCCGTCAAGGTATCGCCGACGCGAAAGCGGTCGAATTGCTCAACAAGGTTCGCAACCGTGCCAACGGTAGCCTCGACTCCGCCAGGGACATCTATAACGTCGGTATGGGCGCACCGGCGCTGGCAGAACATGCCTACAACGAACACGGTTGGGAAGTTGCCTGCTGGTACCCAAGCATCGCATCGCGTTATTCCGACCAGCATCGCATGTTCCGCTTAAAGGACCACTACGAATTGCGCAAGCGGTATCAGGATTTGGACATTAAATACAACATCATGGAAAATGGCGCCGTTGTCGCATCATTACGCGAACTGTACGGTCCTGTGGAGCCATGGTCGGATACAAAAATGTACGCTACTTATCCGGCTCCGGATAAAAGAATGGTCCGCACACTGGCAGAAGCCGATAATAATAAGTTAAACTTGATAAAACCGTAAGAAAATATGAAAACGATATTAATAAAGAAAATATGTTTTATCGCCCTGTGCGTCATTGCGTTAACGGGCTGCGAAAAGAGGTTCGGCGAAGGTGTTACCTTGAAGGATATTGAGGTCGAACCGACAGTCAGGGTCATTATCAACGAAATGTCAAGAGCGAAGGCTTTTCCGATACCCTGGGATTGTACGAACTATACATTTACATGGACATCATCTAATCCTGCAATTGCCACAGTTGACGATTTCGGCAGGGTTTCGGCGCACGCTTTTGGAGATTGTACGATTACCGTCAGTAGCGGGGGCATCTCCAAGCAGATTAAGGTTGATGTTTACGACCCGCCACTGGCGGAAAGGCTTGCTCCGTTTAACGTAAAATATTTGTTTGAATTTAATGACCCGAACAATCTTTTTAAACCCACCATCGGTACAAACAGTCTTGAACCGATCGGTTCGGGTTTCAAACAGGTTGACGGTTACAATGCGGAGACAAAAGCCATACACATTCCTACCAGCGACAGGAACGATGCAGGAGAGTGGATCAATCATTTATTCCTTAATCATGGTTTCAGAGCCAATGGCGGCGGCGCTTTGGTAAACCAGATAACCATCATGCTGGATATTAAGGTACCTGCGGGCGGTGGCGATCGCGCACTTTATAATACGAAATTTTACCCTACATCAAAAATTGCATGGGCCGACGCCGGCTGTTTTGTCCGTAATGCCGGCGCATTCGGGTTTAACGGCATCAATTCATCTGATAATATGGTGCAAAGAGATGTCTGGTACCGACTCGTCATGTGCGCTAATTTCGGCAATACGGTCACCTATTTCAGAAACGGCGATAAAGTCTTGACGAATACGACGAGTAGTTCAATAGATTGGGATGGGCGTGCCTGGCCTTTGGATGGCGTGGTATTATTTACCGATGCAGCCAACCGGAATAATGTCAATGAAGTCATTGTCGCTACACTGGCCATATGGGATAGATGCCTGTTGGATTCGGAAGTAGCCAGTCTCGGTCTTCTCAGACTGAATTAACCGTTGTAAATGCTTTTTTAAAAGAAAAGAGTTGTCGCAAATTGCGACAACTCTTTTCTTTTAAATTAATACTGTTCCCAGCCGGTAATACAGTAGAGTTTCTTTTTACTCGCACCGTTGGTCAGCGCGGCGCCTTTTTTCTTCACAGTGTCCCAACGCAGTTCCACCATATTGTAGGCGCCTTTCTCGAAGTCAAATGTATGTCCGTCGTCTTCAAAAAGAAATGATGACTGTACGGGCTGACCGTAGATGCGGCAAGTCACATCGAAAACGGTTTGGGGCGTCACGTATTGTACAGGTTGCGCGATGGGCAATATCACGCCGTCGCGGATAAACATTGGCGTTTCGTCCAGCGTCATGGTGATTTCGTATGATCGGCCACCCTCGTATATTTTGTTTGTATTGAAGTCATGCCATTTTCCTTTCGGGAAATAAACCTTTCGCGTGGAAGCGCCGTCGAGGAATGGAGCGCACATCATGTGGTCGCCCATCATGTACTGGTCGTCGATATCCCATACTTCAGCTTCGTCGGGACAGTCGAGAATCAGGGAACGGAAAGGCGGGATACCTTCAAAATAATATTTTGCAAAAGCAGTATACAGATAGGGTATCAGGCTCATGCGTATTTCGATCAGTTTTTTGGCTTTCTGTTCCAGTTCCCTGTAGTTAGGCAGCAATTCGTCGCGGTTATTTTTTCCCGTGTCGTATTGAAACCAGGGCGGATTACTCAGAAACCAGCAGTTGACTAACATGTGTGGCGACATCAGCGTAGTTTGCAGCCGACGGATCAGGTCTTCGTCCGATCGGGTGTTACGCACCTCGGGCGAGTAGTTCAACCCCGAAAAACCGGCGTTGATAATCATCTTTACATAGTCGGCATGAGCGTACATGTCGGTATAGATGGAACTCGACAGTGACGTAGCAAAGAGATAGGAAGCCCTGACGTCGAGGATGGTGCGCATGTTGTTGCGGCGATACATATCAAGCAGCGTCTTTTGGTAAAGCAACCCGAACAGCTGGCGATATTGCTCCCCGTCGATACCCGAAGGAAATTTTGCGATGTCGGGAAATGTCAGTTCCGACTTAGCCGCCTGGAAAGAGTTGTCGCACTCGTCTAACTTGAACCCGGCAACACCCTTTTGTACAAAATTCTTTTCGTGGTAATCGCTGAAAATCCGGCGCGCTTCGGGTAATGTAAAGTCGGGTACAGCACCTTTCCACACGGTGTAATCACCCGAATAGGGTACGATATCGTTAAATATCGGCGATGTAGGATGCACATAGGCATGTTCCCACAGGTTCAGCTTGTAGTTCATCTGTTGCGTTGTTTCCAGCAACTGGTCGGGTTGTGGAAAATTCTGAGGATTCCAAGCGTAGGAACAGGAATAGGCTGCTGTGTGCCAGCCCGGTTCCAAGCCGAACATATCGCAGGGGATTTCGTTCTCGCGGAAGTATCGCATAAACTTGAGAACCTGTTCCTGATTGAACGTATTTTTTGCACGGTATTTCAATCCCATGCCCCAAACCGGCGGAATTACGCCGCCACCCGAAAACAGGTTATAGCGTTGCACCACATCCCTGACCGTAGGGCCGGCAAAGATATAGACTTCCATACCCTGCGCTCCGTTGACTACAAACTCCACTTTGTTCGGCGCTTCGGTCATCAGGCGGTTGTACAATTCTTCAGGCGATGTGGCGGCAGCCCTGTCCGGTTCGTTGACGCCGCCCTGTCCTGAATCGGTCAGTTTGCGCTGGCTTGTCATGTAGAAAGTCGTGTAGCGCGCCGTATTCACCAGCACGCCATATCCTTTCGAAGAGATAAAAAACGGCAGCGAGGCATGTCCAAAACCGATGTCGCCCACCGAACTGTCGTTGATACGTATCTCGCGCCTCATCCCTCTTTGCTGGAAACTGTTGCTTTGCAGGCCGAAACCGTAGAATCGCTCCGATTCGTCAACCGTAAATCCGGCCACCGCTCCGCGGGGAACCTGACGAAACCGGATTTGCTTCACCACTTCCGGTTCTGCAACGTTAGCGGGGAAAAGCGCTTGCAAATCATTCCCGCGCGCCGGTTCCTTGAAATCGCCGGGCAACATTCGTTCCGGCCATCCGTACGTAATTTTCCAGATGCCCGGATGAATTTGTTCTACCACCTGCTGCGCCTGTACAGGACGCAACAATATTACAAAAATAACAATTATAAAAATGATTCCTTTTTTCATAATATATTAATTTATAGCCGTTAACTGTAGGGGCAAGACATGCCTTGCCCCTACATGTAAATTATTATTCCGGTAATTTGATCGTAACCTTCAATGTTTCAAACTCATAGGTATGCACATTGATGACATCAACCTTCCATTCTCTCAGCATGGCGGGAAGTGAAAACGCTATTTCCGAATTGGCATGGAGAGTTACCTTCTTACCGTTCTCAAGCAGCAGTACATAAGGTACGTCGTATGGATTTGAAACCCGATAATGGTTTTGGGTTATTTTGTTGCGATCAACGGTTGAACCAACTTTCCTTACATTCACCGAAGCAAAAAAGAAATCGGTCAACAGTCGGCTGTCGCCTGCAAGCATCCCCTTGAAAAAGGCGATTGTGTTTCGTTTGAATAACGCCTCCTTGAGTGCCTCCGGTGTTTTTTCACGAGCAAACACGATGGTCATAGCGCGTATTACCGTTTCCGACAAACGATATAAACTGTTTGTCATGTAATGAATATCCGTTGTGGCTATCGGCGCTAATTTATAATCGCGACACCAGCTTAACGCGCGCGGATACCATTCCGCCTCGTTGAATACTTCCACCGCATGAATATCTCCCGATGCAATCAACTGTTCATTGACCGCAAACATTTTACAGGTGTCGTATGCCCATCCGGGATGATTCCAGATGATATAGCCGCCCTGCTTCACCGCCTCTCTCACTGCCGTTTCCGTCGGTACATCCAGCGTCTTCGTGGCGTCGGTAATGAAAATAGCGTTGATATGACCGCCTTCCGGCTTGCTGCGTGATATTTCCGTACCCTGTATTAAGATCATCCCCAGGTTTTCAGCTTCAGGTCTGGCTATTTCATACGAACTGTTCGGACCGCCTGATACGTTTGGCTTGGAGGGGGCAGCCGACGTATGATCGGTAATGGAGATGGCATCCAATCCATCCTGCCAGGCTTCCTTTACTCTTGCTGTAGGCCAGAGGTTACCGTCGGAAAAAACGGTATGCATGTGGAAGTCGCATTTGACGGGTGTTAACCCGTTCACAGACGGCAGGCGAATGATACGACGAACGTTTCCGTAAGTCATGTCATCATGAAATTCTGTACGGTCTATGTCATATACATACTTTTGAGAATAAGAAACTGTTGACAATAAAAAAAATGCAATTGTCA
>Ga0082212_10011985_pt1 | contig 10949 bp, 9 predicted proteins | sample TergutNt197P3_FD_71548 | JGI IMG/M metagenome (GOLD analysis project Ga0082212, IMG submission 71548) | Neocapritermes taracua P3 segment gut microbial communities from Petit-Saut dam, French Guiana - Nt197 P3 | ecosystem: Host-associated > Arthropoda: Insects > Digestive system > Gut ...
TATACATAATTCCAAATCCTTTTATTATAGCTTTTATTGTTGCGGCTGTTCTGACATTCTTTTCCCTCAAAACCAAAGCCGGGCGAAATTTATACGCTATTGGAGGCAATAATCAAGCAGCCTGGTTTGCCGGTATCACGATAAAGCTTCACACGATGATTGCCTTTATGTTGTCCGGTGTATGTGCTGCTCTTGCGGGGATGGTAAACATAGCAAGATTGAGTGCTGCCGAGCCAAATGCAGGTACAGGCTTTGAAACTTATGCGATTGCGGCGGTTATTATTGGAGGAACAAGCTTTTTTGGCGGCCAGGGCATAATACCGAAAGTTGTTGTCGGCGGTGTTATAATTGGAATCATTAATAATGGGCTTAACATGATGGGGCTTTCTTCGTTCTATCAACAGATTGCCATGGGGTCAATGATAATTCTAGCTGTAACATTGGACCGTTTCTTTGGCGCAAGCAGCAAGGTAGGGAAGTAGCAATTAAATCAATTTTACACAGGATATTATATGAAACCTGAATTCTCTGTATCTCTTATGTGCCTTGACTATTTGCGTATCAAAGAGCAGATAGAAGCATTAAATAACCGGGCTGATTATTATCATATTGATATCATGGACGGTCATTTTTGCAAAAATGTTACCCTCTCGCCGGACTTTATGCGGGCAGTTAAAACTATCTCCCGTTTGCCGTTTGAGGTTCATCTTATGACTGAACACCCGAATGATTTTATCGACATGGTAAAAGACGCGGGGGCTGATATTATTGCGCCGCATGCGGAAACAATAAATACGGATGCCTTCCGTGTTATAAACAAGATAAAATCATTTGGTTTAAAAGCCGGGGTTGTGCTGAATCCTGCTACACCGCTCGAATACATCAAACATTATATTGGGCATCTTGACCTTGTAACAATAATGACCGTTGATGTTGGTTATGCGGGCCAGCCCTTTATTGCGGAAATGATTGATAAAATACGGCTATGCAAAGAGTGGAAAGAAATGTACGGCTATTCCTATAAGATAGAAATAGACGGTTCCTGCAACAAGAATACTTTTAAGCGCCTTTATGAGGCCGGTGCTGAAGAATTTGTTATGGGATCATCCGGTCTTTTTAATTTAGATGATGATGTGGATAACGCATATACAAAAATGCTTGCCGAATTTGAATCAGAAACAACGGGAATAACACAATGACCGATACACAAACAGTTTTAGGCATGGATATTGGCGGCACGAATCTTCGCAGCGCCTTCGTTGATGCCGACAATAATGTGGAAGATTTTGTTATTGGGAAAACGGCGGAAATACTTTATGGCTCCGATATTCCGGAAAAACTTGCTGAATATACCGCAGAACGATTAAAAATGAGAAAAACGCCTCCTCTGGCCATAACAATTGGACTTCCATCCGCGGTAGATCGTGACAATAGATTTGTTTATTCAACCCCAAATATTAAAGGGCTGGATAACATTGACATTTCCACCTGTATTGAGAAGGCCTGCAAGATTCCTGTGTTTGTTATTCGTGACGTATGCCTTCTTTTATTGCATGATATTTATGACAACAATCTGGACAAGGATGGATTTATTGTTGGTTTTTATGTTGGCACAGGATTCGGTAACGCCATTAGCCTGGACGGAAAAATCATTGCCGGAAAACACGGTGTAGCCGGAGAATTGGGTCATATTCCGGTATTCGGAAAAACCGATCCCTGCGGCTGTGGGAACCTCGGTTGTATAGAGCTTTACGCTTCGGGAAAGAGGCTCACCGAAATAAGAGACAGCCATTTTAAGGGAATGGCAATTGATGCCATACTGGAAAATCATTCCGGTCATCCGGTTATCACAGAATTTATTGATTACATTGCTGCAGGAATTGCCTCGGAAATTACTATCATTGACCCGCAAGAGGTGATACTTGGCGGCGGGGTAATCACACAAAAAGGTTTTCCCCGGGGGAAATTGGAGACGGCAATTCAAAAATACACCCGCAAACCATATCCGGCAAATGGTTTGCGGTTTATTTATTCAAAGCAGTCCGACGAAAACGGGGTAAAAGGCGCAGGTATTTTTGGCTTTCAAAAATTAAAAGGAGGAAGGACAATTGATTGCGATAGCAAGTGACCATGCAGGGTTGGCATTAAAAAATGAGATCATTGTTTTGCTTGAAGAAATGAACCTGAAATATAGAGATTTCGGTACAAACAGTACCGAAAGAACCGATTATACACGATTTGGGTATCCTGCCGCTTTGGCGGTTGCTTCAGGTGAATGTGAAAAAGGTCTGCTTTTTTGCGGCACCGGAATCGGCATTTCCCTTGCGGCCAATAAGGTAAAAGGCATACGCTGTGCAGTTTGCTCGGATTGTTACAGTGCCGTACTGTCCAGGCAGCATAACAACGCGAATATGCTGGCATTGGGCGCACGGGTAGTTGGGGTTGATTTAGCCAGGATGATTGCAAAATTATGGCTTGAAACTTCTTTTGAGGGTGGCAGGCACCAGATACGCATTGATCATATCAGTCAAATTGAAACGGGAAAGGTAATTTTTCTTGAATAGTGATTTTCCGGTTACTTGACCTTTTCACGATGATATGCAATAAATTGCAGTTATAAATGCCCGGATGGTGGAATTGGTAGACACGCTGGTTTCAGGTACCAGTGCCGTCACAGGCATGGAAGTTCAAGTCTTCTTCCGGGCAATAGCAAATGATGTTACCGTAGCGGTCCTCGGTACTGAAGCAGGCCGAGATTATCCAGCCGTTTTTGATGTGTAACCAGCCGCCGGGAAAAATCCTCAAAATCCTTAATTTCCCTTGGAGTCCAGAGGGCTTCGGAAATTGCGCAGAGCCGCGGAAAGATCATGTACTCGGCTATTTTTCCCGCACGGATCAGCTCTGACCATAAATTGCACTGTCCACCCAGAACCAGTAAAGCCGCTTCTTCTGGCATTTCCGGTGTTACCGGATCCATGGAATAACCCTGGAATACCGTTGAAAGCCCCCAGTCCTGTCCCGGCTCTTCTGGATCGTCAGTATGCCGGTAATCCAGATAACAACCTTCGGTGTTAGGCGCCATTATCACACGGTGGCCCCTGCCGCTTGCTTTTATTCCTCCTGCCCTGCCCTGCCAGGACATAACCACCGTTTCTCCGGGAAGCCTGAATTGTTCTGTGTCTTCCAGCACTTCATCCCATCCGATTGCGGTTTTGCCCCGCTGTGCAAGCATCTGTACAAGCCGCCTGGTAACCCAGCTTTGCAGTTCTCTGGAATTTTTTAAGCCAAGTTCTGTTACCCTCTTTTGACATTTTGGACAAGCCTCCCAGCGGTCAAATAACACCTCATCGCCGCCGATATGCACATATTGAGACGGAAAAAGCCGGACAAATGTATCAAAAACCTTTGCTATAAATTCGAAAATCTGATCGTTTCCGGCGCAGATGACATCTTCAAAAATACCAAAGCGATCTTCCACCTGATACGGCCCGCCGGTACAGCCCAGGCCGGGATAGGATGCCAGAATGGCGCTGGTATGGCCGGGAAGATCAACCTCCGGTATAACTTCGATATGGCGTAAAGCGACGTATCTAACCAAATCACGAATTTCATCTTCCCGGTAAAACCCGTCCGAGTAATGCAGCCCCGGCGCCAGCCGCTCCAGTCTGCGTGAACCGATTTCGGTAAGCAGGGGGTATTCCTTCACCGGAAGACGCCATCCCTGATCGTCGGTCAGGTGCCAATGAAAACGATTGATGTGGTGCATTGACAAAATATCAATGAGCCGTTTTATAAAAGGAATCGAATAGAAGTACCGGGAACAGTCCAGCATGAATCCCCGCCAGGGGAAACGGGGATAATCGGAAATTTCTGCACATGGCAGAGTAAGTATACCATCCCGGTATTCCGAAAGGACAAGCTGACGGAATGTCTGCAGCCCGTGATATATACCGGCTCCGGATGCAGCGCCAAGAATTATTTTTTCCTTTGAGATACGAAGCCGGTAAGATTCATTTGCTTCAGCCTGAATGGCTTCTTTTTGACAGAAGACAGGTTTTCCTGTTCCGTTATTGGCAGTAGAATAGCCCATGCCAGCCAGATCCTGACATAGTTGCCCGGTGGCTATTTCAATTTCATTGTTAAATTCCCTGTCGCCTTTCAACGAGGGTAAGCCCTGGGATTGAAAAATACCTTCTCCGCATTGAATGGAAACCGGCCGGGGGATGACAGATAATTGCATTTCTCTCATAATGCTAATGATAACGAAGTTTAAGGGAACTAACAATGAATCGAAAACCTACTATGCGTCCGTTAAAAGCAGCCATAATAGGCGCTGGCAGTACCTATACGCCAGAGCTTGTCGAAGGTTTTATCGACCGGCAGAACAGCCTGAACTTTCAAACATTTTACTTAATGGACATCAACAGGGAAAAACTTGAAGTCATCGGCGCGCTTGCACAAAGGATGCTCAAGGCGAGGGGATTCGCCGGCACCGTCGTTCTGACTCAGGATTTGGATGAGGCAATTACCGGTTCGGATTATATTTTTGCGCAGATACGCGTTGGCGGAATGGCTGCCCGCATCCGTGACGAGAAAATACCGTTAAAGCACGGGCTTTTGGGGCAGGAAACGACTGGTGCAGGCGGATTTATGAACGCCCTGAGGACGGTTCCGGTTATGCTTGATATGGCGCAACGCATAGAGAAGCTTGCCCCTGACGCGTGGCTGATAAATTTTTCCAATCCATCCGGAATCGTCGCGGAAGCCCTGCTAAACCATACGAAAGTCAAAATGATCGGCCTGTGCAACTGCTTTATCAACATGCAGTCGGCAATCGCGAAAAACATCGGTACAGCTGATTTTGACTATGAATACTATGGCCTCAACCATTTAGGTTGGATAACCTCCGTTACAGTGGATGGCGAAAATGTGCTCGACCGTCTCGGAAAATCCGCGGGCGCTGCAATGAAAAACATTCCCGATGTTGATTACGACGACGAACTGCTTGCGGCTATTCCGGCAATACCGTCGTCGTATTTAAGCTATTTCTATTTACGGGATGAGCAGCTTCAGAAATGTCTTTCTGCCGAAAAAACAAGGGGCGAGGTTTGCGTTGACATTGAAAACGCACTCGTCGGGCAGTACAAAAACCCTGACCTTGCCGTGAAACCGAAGGAGCTTGAAGAACGGGGCGGCGCTTTATATTCAACCGCCGCCATCTCGGTGGTGGACGCGATAGAAAATGACAAAAACGAATACCATGTTGTCAACGTAAAAAACAACGGTGCCATTCCGTTTATGGCAGACGACGATGTTGTGGAGATCAAATGCCTGGTAAATCGCAATGGCGCGGCACCTGTGGCTGTCACCAGTGCTGAGATTCCCTACATTAAGGGGACGATGCAGGCGGTGAAAGCATACGAAAAACTCACCGTCAGGACGGCGATTAACGGCAGCAGGGCGGACGCGCTTGCCGCGCTGATGGTTCACCCGCTGATCGGCGATTACCGCAGGGCAAAAGCTGCGTTAGATGAAATGATCGGTGCCAACAAGGAATTTCTGTCTCAGGGATTTACGGGAAGCACATGAGTGAATATGTAATAGGTATTGACACCGGGGCAACTAAGAGCCACCTGGCGCTTTTTGAAACAACCGGTTCGATGGTCGATTTTTGCCATTGGGGACCGTTGAATTATGAATCGCTTCCCGGCTTGTTAGTTCAATTTGAAGACGAGCTCGGCCAATTTGTAACACGGTGCCTGTCAAAAAACAGAATATCAATCAAACAAGTAGTTTATTCCGTATTCGGCATAGCGGGGGTTGATTCAAAGCGCCAGCACAAAATAATTTCGGATATTATTAAAAATCTTGGTTTTGTACAATTCACACTGGTTAACGATGCTTTTATTGGCATCCCCGCCGGTAGTATTACAGGAACAGGGATTTGCGCCAATAACGGATCAGGCTGCACTTTAGCAGGGATCAACAGAGAAGGAAAAATGCTTCAGATCGGCGGCGTTGGATATATATCCGCCGATTATGGCGGCGGCGGGATGATGGGACAAAAAGTAGTTTCCACCGTATACAGCGAGCTTTTCCGCCGGGGCGAAGCTACCTCAATGACGCCTGCTTTATTAACAAAACTGGGCGTTACAAACAAGTTTGATTTTATTGAAAAAATATATGAAAAAATAGCAGATGAAACCTTTAACGCGGCCAACTATGCTAAAATGCTGTTCGAGGCGATAATTGAAAACGATGGTGTTGCGATAAAAATCCTTGGTGACATCGCCGCAAGCTATGCAGGCGGAATTTCCTGTATGATAGAAGAATTGCCATTCAGGAAAGACGAAGAAATAACCATCGTGTTTGCCGGTTCAGTTTTCGTAAAAGGTGAGCATCCCCTACTGCTTGATACGATTAAAGAAAAAGTCAACTCGGACAACCCCGGCCGCCGCATCACCTACACCCTGCTTGACGTGCCCCCTGTCGCCGGGGCGGTAATTTGGGCGCTCAATAAGCTGAATGGCAAGGACTCTTATTACGGCAAGGTTTGTACTCAGTTACGTAATACGTAAGCACATCCAAAATATCAGAGAAATATTATTCTCCATGTTTTGCCTTTAGATACTCATTTCTTACATCGTCAATTAAAATAGATTTATTATCCCTGACAATATACCAAAATTTCCAACCGTTACATGAAGTCGTTTTTTGAATCACCGCCCCGATTCGATGAATCGATCCTCTTGTCTTTTGATATTGCACATTCCCATCAGAAAGAACAAAGGCTGTTGCACTATATGTTTTTCTGGTATAAAGTGGTTCACCCACTTTAATAAAATCCTCTTTAATTAAAGTTTCAAAGGGAACTCTGATTTGTTTGTCTTTTTCTTCTTCTAACCAGTCAGCTTCCTTAAAATGTTCATTGATTTTATCTATTCTTTTTTTTGCTAAAGTTATATATTCTGCCTCTCTTTCTATACCAATAAAATTTCTTTTTAATTTTTTTGCAACAGCACCGGTTGTACCTGTTCCAAAAAACGGATCAAGGACAATATCTCCCTGTTTTGTTGTTGATAAAATTACCCGTTTAAGCAATTCCTCTGGTTTTTGAGTTGAATGTGCTTTTTTCCCGTCATCACCTTTTAACCGTTCTTCCCCTATACACAAACCAATCTGCCAAACCGATGTCATCTGTTTGTTGCCGTTGTATTTTTTCATTACTTTGTGGTTAAACGTATATTTTTTAGACTCCTTTCTCTTTGAACACCATAGCAGTGTTTCGGTGGCATTGGTAAAACGCCTTCCCATGAAATTTGGCATAGGATTAGTTTTATACCAGGTTACATCGTTTAATATCCAAAACCCCAAATTGAGCATAATATTTCCGATACGGTAAATATTGTGATAGCTGCCGATTACCCATATCGTGCCTGTATCTTTTAGTATGCGCCTGCACTCCTTCAGCCATGCATTACAAAAATTGTCATAATCCGAAAAAGAGGCAAATTTATCCCATTCGTCGTTAACACCTTCTACTTTTGTATTATTTGGCCGGTAAAGGGCATTTTCAAGTTGCATATTATAGGGAGGATCGGCAAAGATTAAATCTACTGAATCATCGGGAAATTTTTTAAGTTCTTCAATACAATCACCATTTATTATGGTATTAAACCTCATATTAAATACCGGCGCCGTTTGACTGTATCGTTTCCCTGTACCAGTAACCGGAATCCTTGATTATCCGTTGTTGGGTTTCAAAGTTGCAGTGTACTATTCCAAAGCGGTCGGTGTAGCCTTTTGCCCATTCAAAGTTGTCGGTAAAGCACCACTGAAAATAGCCTCGGATATCAACGCCGTCCTCTGCGGCTTTTTTCAGGCATTTCAGATAACGGTGGAGGAAATCTATGCGCACGGGATCGTGGACTTTGCCATCTAAAGAAACTACGTCGGCGCAGGAAAGGCCGTTTTCGGTGATGTACAGTGGAACCTTATACCGTTCTGCAAGGAACAGAGGCCCCCAGTACAATGACTGCGGTGTTACAGGCCACTTTGCTGCGGTAAAGGGGTAGCCTGTTTCCCTCCGGGCGAATTCATAGCCACCTTTTCCGTCAGCTTTAATTGGAGAGCCGTTATAAATGTTTTGCCCCAAAAAGTCCAGCGGCGCACTGATGATCTTCATGTCGTCCGCTCCGATTTTTGGCATGTGCTGGCCGTACTTTTGCAAAAGCTCGTCGGGGTATTTGCCCAAAAATACCGGGTCGCTCCACAATGAGACCGAAAAGCCAATCCGGTCTTCCACGGCGAAATAAGCCTTACGGGCCGCCTCACGGTCTTCGGCGCTGTCCGAAGCGGGATAGTGGGTGGCACCTGTGGGGGCATAGCCGATTTTTGTCTGAGGCGAAAGGGAACGCAGAGCCTGAACCGCAAGACCGTGTCCGAGCAGTACGTTATGCGTCATTAAAAGAATATCCCAAACCGGGTATTGTATTCCCGGGGCATGCTCGGTTAGATCCCAGGAAATGCCGATAAAGCACTGCGGCTCGTTGAAGGTAAACACATAGGGGAGCTTACCGGCAAGCCGCTTTGCAACCGCTTCCGTATATTTGACGAACCACTGGGGGCTTTCCGGGTTCATCCAGGCCCCTTTGCGGAACAGCTCATAGGGATAATCCCAGTGGAACAGGGTAACGTAGGGTGTGATCCCCGCTTCCAGAAGCGAGTCGATCAGCCGCTCATAAAAATCCAGCCCCTTTTCATTAACCTTTCCGTCGCCGTCGGGAATTACCCGGGGCCAGGCAACGGAAAAACGGTAGGCTTTGACACCAAGCTCTTGCATGATGGCAATGTCTTCCTTGTAACGATGGTAGTGATCGCAGGCCGTATCCCCGCTGGAGCCGTCGATGATCCGCCCCGGCTGTTTGCAGAACATGTCCCAGACGCTCATCCCCCGGCCGTCCTCGTTAACGGCCCCTTCCACCTGGTAGGACGCCGACGCGACACCCCATACAAAATCATCCCGGAAACCCATAGCCCCCCCTAAAAACTGTCGCCCACGCTGAAGATTGCCCCCGGAACCTTAAGCGCCGTCGCAAGAATCTGCGCGGTATAGACATTCTTAAAAGCCGCTTTTGCCGCCGTTATTGTAATGCCCTCATAGCACGTAATATCAAAATAGTTGTCAGAAAAAACGATATCCTCATCCGGTATCTTTACACGGACAAAACGGCAAAAAGTATTTGCCCTAACCGTAATGGCAAAATGATCACCACAGTCGCTTACATCCACGCCGTACTCAGGCTTAACAAAGGAAAAATGCTTGGGCGGGACAAATAAAACAGTTTCGTTAGAAAATGAAGTTTCGCTAGAAAATGAAGTTTCGCTAGAAAATGGTTCTTTGTTGATGTGCAGTTCTGCAGTGACAAAACAGGATCGTTCCAGTTCAACGGAATTAACCTGGCTGCGGTAATCACGGGCCAGGACTTCCGAGGCCGAAAGAGGGGGCAACTCCACATCAAGGGTTTCCTCCGCAAGGACATTAAAGTTCTTGTCTTTTAGGCAGAGGGAAAGAACGCCCTTGGCGGGATGCACCGTATCGTTGTGGACAAAGATCCGTGCTGTCCGTTTAAACGGGCCTGCCAGAGAACCGGGTGGGGCTGCCTCGGTTTCGTCGATGAATACCGTTGCCCGCAGCGGGGCAAAAAAACGACGCGCCCCGTAATGGAGGGCCTTCCACCTGCCGAAGTAGTCAATGCTCGACCAGGAGGCCACTGGCCAGCAGTCATTAAGCTGCCAGTAAACAGCCCCCATACACCGCCCCCGGTGCCGCCGCCAGTGATCAACCCCAGACTGTATGCTTTCCATCTGCAAAATCTGCGAGATGTATATAAGGGAAGCAAAATTTTTTGGGTATCGGTAGGTTTCGGAAAGGTAATAAAGTATCTTTCCGTTGCCGCCTGGGTTGCGCTGGTGGGCTTCCATGATGGGCGAAAAAAGGTTCATGTCCTGTGGCCCGGCAAAGCTCTGTATTGTTTCCATATCGGGCAGGGATTCAAAACCGAATTCCGAACAGTAGCGGAAAAAATATTTACGATATTCGCTGAAGGGCTTGAGCCCATGCCAGACTTCCCAGTAATGCACATCGCCCCTGTCGGGGTCGTTAGGCGCATCAAACCCCCCGCCGGAAGAGGGGGAAGCAGGCCAGTAGAAGGTTTGGGGATCGGTCTTTTTCCAAATGTCGGGGATAAGCGATTCAAAAAGTCTGATGTAATCCGCTTTAAGGGCATGGGAGTGGTTTTTGACATTCTCCCAATCGACCCAGGCCATTTCCATCTCGTTGTTGCCGCACCACAGGCCAAGGCAGGGGTGGTGACGGATGCGGATCATGTTCTGCCGTATTTCTTCGGCAACATTGGCGGCAAAATCACCGGTCAGCTCATAGATGTTGCAGGCGAACATGCAGTCCTGCCAGACCACCAGACCCAGCTCGTCGCAAATGTCATAAAAATAATCATCGGGATAATAGCCGCCGCCCCAGACGCGGATGCTGTTGTAGTTGGCCTTTACACAGTCCTCCAGAAGACGGCGGGTGCGTTCCCTGTTGATGCGTGGAAGCACCGAATCTTCGGGAATGTAGTCCGCGCCCATGGCGAACACCTTTACACCGTTAACCGTCATGGTAAATTCACTGCCCCATTGATCCTTTTCCGTGCTGAACGTCAATGTCCTCAGCCCAATACGACGCCGCCAGTCATCAAAAACAGTGTTAGTCGCTGCGTCCAGCAAAGCCACTTCAACGCCGTACAATGGCTGGATTGCGCCGGATGCAACAAGGCCGTTAGGCTGCCACAGCCGGGGCTTGTCTACAACAAGGGTTAATTCAGTGCCTGCGGTTACATCGGGTATGGTATTGGTTGCTTCGGCAGCGGGAACCGATTCGCCCAACA
>Ga0082212_10011986_pt1 | contig 10949 bp, 10 predicted proteins | sample TergutNt197P3_FD_71548 | JGI IMG/M metagenome (GOLD analysis project Ga0082212, IMG submission 71548) | Neocapritermes taracua P3 segment gut microbial communities from Petit-Saut dam, French Guiana - Nt197 P3 | ecosystem: Host-associated > Arthropoda: Insects > Digestive system > Gut ...
AATGTGGTACAGTTTTTCCATTTATCTGCCTCCCTTGTCATAAGGTGTGCCTGCAGCGCGCGGGGCCTGGGATTTTTTTGAAGTAAAAGCCAGAACAATCAGTGTGGCAATATAGGGAATCATTTTATAGACATAGCTGGGAATGGGAATTGCGCTCATAAATGAAATTCCCGAATAGGAAGAAGCAACAGCTTTCATAAGCCCGAAGAAAAACGCCGCGGCCAAAATACGCACCGGTTTCCATTGGCCGAAAATCAACACCGCAAGGGCCAAAAAGCCATAGCCTGAAACTTCCGCGTTAAACTGCGTCGATGTAGGAATAACAAACACAAGCCCGCCAAGACCTGCCAGCGCACCGGAAATCATTACCCCGGCATAACGCATCCTGTATACATTAATTCCGGCAGAATCGGCAGCCTGCGGATGTTCGCCGCAGGAACGCAGCCGCAGCCCGAAGCGGGTTTTATAGAGAATCAACGCAGACAAAACAAGAATAATAAACCCCAGGTAAGTTGTTAAATAAGTATTCTGGAAAAAGAGCGGCCCAAGCAGGGGAATGTTTCCAAAAACGGGGGCTTCATCGATACGGAATTGATTAATAAAGGGAATTTGCTGAACGGTCCGGATCATCCTGGCAACATAAATGGCAAAAGCCGGCGCCAGCATGTTAATCGCCGTTCCGCTGATTATTTGGTTCGCCTTCATGTGTATTGATGCATACCCGTGAAGAAGTGAAACCGCAACACCGGTCAGCGATGATATAATAATGGCAAGAAGCAGTACGGGCTGTCCGGGAATTGCGGTTTGAAAAACGTTGATAAACAATATTCCGGTAAAAGCCCCAAAGGTCATTATGCCTTCCAGCGCAATATTAATAACGCCGCTTCGTTCGGAAAACATCCCTCCCAGCGCAACAATTAAAAGCGGAATAGAAAAAAACATCGTTTGCTGAACCAAAAAATACAGTACACTCATGCACACGCCCTCATGATTTCTCCGATGTTACAGCCCTTGTTCTTTTCAGGGAATTAAAAAAACCTTTTATAAGAAGGGCAAAAGCGCTGAAATAAATAATTACCGCAATAATGATCTCTATTATTTGCGGGGCAAAATCGTACAACTGCATATTGAATCCGCCGACATTAATGTACGCTACAAAAAGTCCCGAAAAAATTATTCCAATGGGGTTATTCAAACCAAGCAGCGCTACAGGAATACCGTTAAAACCTTCCGGCGCCAGCACATCAACTACGGTAATACCCTTTCCCGAACCGGCCAGATACAGGAGGGCGCCGCCGAACCCTGCCATTGCCCCTGCAATCACCATGGAATAAATAATGCTGCGCTGTTCGTTAATCCCTGCATAATGAGCCGCTTCCCGGTTAAAACCGCAGGCTTTAAGCTCATATCCAAAAGATGTTTTTTCCAAAACAATATAAATTAATATAGCAAAAAGAATTGCCAGAAAAAACCCGGAATTGGCGCTGGAAAGATTGTTGCCCTCGCTGAATAGTTGATCAAGACCCATTTTAGGAAGGTTAGCCGTATCTGCCACACGCATGCTTTGATTCCGCATTGAATCAAAAATAGTTTTGCCGACAAGAAAATTTACCAGATACATACCGATATAATTCATCATAATACAGGCAATAACTTCGTTTACGTTAAAGAATGCTTTAAAGATACCGGGTATGGACCCCCAAACAGCCCCGGCAACAATTGCCGCCGCTAGCGCGGTTATCCAGTGCAGATGGCCGGGAAGGAAGGGGCATTTAACCCCCACATAAACCGCCGCAAAAGCGCCGACAATAAACTGGCCGGATGCGCCGATATTAAAAAGCCCCGTCCTGCTGGAAAAGCCAACGGATAACCCCGTCATGATTACCGGAGTGGCAAAGTATAAAACCTGTCCAATATTCCGCATGGAAGAAAAACCGCCGGCGACAATCAGCGAAAAACCTCCAAACGCCTGAGAAGCATTGGTAAGAAGCAAAACCACTAATCCTACCAAAAGTCCGACGACAATCGCGGTAATTGAGGATAATACTTCTACCGAAGAATCGGTTAAAAGATTCTTTTTCATGCACTTTCCTGTATTGCAGAACCGGACATATAAAGCCCAAGCTGCTGAAAGCTCGTTTCCTTTGGTTTTACATTGGCAACAATTCTGCCTTCATAAATAACCAGGATACGATCGCTGACATCCATTACTTCATCAAGTTCCAGCGACACAAGCAGTACACCTTTTCCCGCGGAACGTTCGGCAACAAGCTGCTTGTGAATATATTCAATGGCGCCGACATCAAGTCCCCGTGTGGGCTGGACTGCAATTAATAATTTTGAGTTACGGTCTATTTCCCTTGCAACAATAGCTTTTTGCTGATTGCCTCCGGACATACTGCGGACAATTGTACGCGCACCCTGTCCGCTGCGTATGTCAAACCTGCTGATCAGATTATCAGCATAACTGTAAATATCATTGTACTTAAGAAAACCGTTTTTCTGGAAACGGGAAAAATAATAACTTTGCAAAACAAGGTTAAATGCCAGGTTATAATCAAGAACAAGCCCGTATTTATGCCTGTCTTCCGGTATATGGGACATGCCGGCCTCTCCCCTGCCCCGGATGGTGTCGCGGGTAATTTCTTTTTCATTTAAAAAAATACGTCCGCCGTCTGCTTCTATCATTCCCGCAAGGGCATAAACCAGTTCCGACTGGCCGTTCCCGTCGATACCGGCTATGCAGACAATTTCTCCGGCCTTTACTTCAAAATTAACATCATTGACTACAGCCTTGCCGTGAGTCTTGCTTTTGACGGTAAGATGCTCAACCCGCAGAATTAATTCACCGGGCTCCTGATCGGCTTTTGTTACAGACAGATTAACCTTCCGCCCTACCATCATTTCGGATAATGCTTCTTTTGTGGAAGCTCCGACATCGACAGTTCCTACACACTGTCCTTTGCGCAATACCGTACACCGATCCGCAACGGCTTTTATTTCATTAAGCTTATGTGTAATAAATAAAATCGATTTGCCTTCGGCAACCAGATTTTTCATAATTTGCATTAGTTCGTCAATTTCCTGCGGCGTTAGCACTGCCGTCGGCTCGTCAAAGATCAAAATTTCATTTTCCCGGTACAACATTTTAAGAATTTCAACCCGTTGCTGCATTCCAACGGTAATATCCGAAATTAAGGCATCGGGATCTATTTCCAGTTTGTAACGTTTGGATAATTCAATAACCTGAGCGCGGGCATTGTCTGATTTTAAAAAACCGTTTTTAACGGTCTCCGCACCCAGGATTATATTTTCCAGAACGGTAAAATTATGCACCAGTTTAAAATGCTGATGAACCATGCCGATGCCCAGTTTTGTTGCATCATTGGGCCCATTAATTTTTACTGTTTCCCCGTTCTTTTTTATTTCTCCCTGCTCGGCCTTATACAGGCCGAACAGTATGCTCATCAATGTGGATTTTCCCGCGCCGTTTTCCCCCAAAAGAGCATGTATCTCGCCTTTTTTCAGCTGAAGTGTTATATTATCATTGGCAACAATACCGGGAAAGACTTTGGTAATTCCGCACATTTCTATCAGGTAATCCATGGTCTTCCTTGTATCATAAGAAAAGCGGGATAGACGGTTAGCCATTTTCAAAACTCTGTTAGTTTTGAAAATGCCTCAGGTGATATACAGAAGTATGTTTCCATATTCCCGTATACCACCGGTCATTATTAAAATTACTTGACTTCTGTAACCCTTGTAATCCTGACAGGGACTACAACCGGGCTGCCATTTTCGTCCAGGTCTTCCATTCTGGGAATATTACCTGTTGCAAGTTCAAAATAAATGCTTTGATAATCACTATCGGAAAAATCTGTAAATTTTGAAGTCTGCATGGGAAGGCCTACTCCCGCATTATCAGCAGAGAATACAAGGGCCTGGCCGCCGGGGAAAAAACCGTCGTATTTGTCTTTAATACAGTCATACACCGAAGAACTCAATCCCTTCATTGCCGATGTAATAACCGTGTGGGACTCGCCGGACTGATCCACGTCAACACCGATAACTTTTTTTCCTGCCTGATCGGCAGCTGCCATGACAGAGTTACCGACTGCACCGCCGCAGGCAAAAATCACATCAATACCGCTGTTGTACCAGGACGCTGCCATGGACTGGGCCTCCGGAGTAGCGGCAAAGCCGCCGGTATAGTGATAATTTACCGTAACGGAACCGGGTGACAGCTCCAGTTTTTCTGCGGCATATTCCGCCCCCTGAACAAAGCCATAACCAAAACGGACAACGGCAGGAACTGCCATACCGCCCATAAACCCGAGCCTTCTGTTCCCGTCCATGACGGCGGCATAGCCGGCCAGGAACCCTGCCTGGTCTTCGGCATAGAGTATGCCGACGGTATTGGAACCGGTTTTAAAGTTGGAATAGCTGTCGTCGTGGGGTACGCCGTCCACCAGAATAAAATACACATCCGGATAACGATCCTGCGCAAAGTAAATCGGCACTTCAAACAGGAATCCCGGGGTTACAATAATCTGTGCGCCCCCCTGCACTGCCAGATCGATTGCGGAAAGATAGGCATCGTTGCTCTGCTCGGCAGGCTGATAGTATTTGCGGGAAATACCGTATTCATCCGCATACCTAACCAGCCCTTCCCAGGCGCCCTGGTTAAAGGACTTGTCGTCGATAGTGCCAAGATCCGTTACCAGCGCAAGTTCAAAAGTATCTCCTCTCTTTACTGTTTCTGTTTTAGTGCCGCCGCAGGACGCTAAAACCAGAACAACAAGTAAAAGCACACTAATTTTTTTCATTAGGCTCTCCTCCATAATTCCTTGGGTATAAATCAAACCATATCCAGGCTTTTTTAAAGAATAAGAGACTAAAGGAGCGTTGTCAACTGGGCGCTACAGCTGAATTGGCGGATCAAAGTAAAGCTGACTGCCGTTAAATAAAACAGACAAACTAATCCCCGGAAGCAAACTTCCGGAGGGCAGGTCCAGGGTATACTCTTCCCGCAAAAAACCCCAGGGTTTTTTTAAGCCGCCGGAGTACCGGCTATTGGAAAAGGCAAGGGTAAAAAGGTCATTTTCGTTTTGGAGTACCTGGGTTATTAAACCCCTTTTTTCTCCTCCAATCAGCGGATAAGCAGGATTGGCCGTAATTGAAACCGCTTTAAAAGTAATAACACCCGGGTTATTCGGAATTTCCCAGGTTTCGGCATCCCTTCGGAATATTAACTCAGCCCCTGACGACCGGATTATCAGTCTTTCCGGCTCCTTTAAACCCGGGTAAATCAAAAATGAAAAACATATATATACCGCAAAAATGCCAAGAAAAAAAATCATTGTGCATCCGCCTGCACGCGGAAAATACAACGCAAGCCCCCCCAAAATAAAAAACAAAGCCACATAGGGATAAAGCAGGGAAACGGAAAAAATTAAACCCCGTGAAAGTATTATTGAACCGGCCAATGCTGCAATACATAGCGAACATAACAGGAGAATTACGGTAATCATAATAGACTTCAGCCGCAGGCTGCATTTTTTGCGCAGAGTAACCAGAAAAGCCGCCAAAGCTGCGCCCAAAAACAGGGAACACAGATACAGGAGGTCCCGTGACAGGCCAAAATTATCAAAATGCATAAAGTTCCATATACTTTTGTTCAATATAACGGAAAAAACTGTCTGCAGAAAGAGAGCGGCCCGTTACCTCCTTAATTAATACGGCAGGTTCAACCGAACGGCCTTTTCTGTGAATATTTTCCCGCAGCCAGGAATGAATTGGCCCGTATTCCCGCTGTTCCAAAAATCCATCAACATCGCCTAAAGCCCCTTGCAGGCTGTCCCAAAACTGAAGCCCATACAGGTTTCCCAGCGCATAACTGGGGAAATATCCAAAAGCTCCCATCGACCAATGAACATCCTGTAAAACCCCTTCCGCGTCGTCGGCGCATTCCACGCCAAGGTAGTCCTTCATTTTTGTATTCCATGCCCCCGGAAGTTCATTTAACGAAAGCTGCCCGGAAAAAAGCATTTCCTCCAGTTCAAACCGGAGAACAATATGCAAAGAATAACTCAATTCATCGGCGTCCACACGGATTGGGCCGGGGGCAATGATGTTTACAGCTCTGTAAAAATTTTCAAAATCTGTTTCACCAAACTCCTTTGAAAAACATTCCTTAAACCGGGGAAACCAGGGCTTCCAAAAAGCGCGGCTTCTGCCTATAACATTTTCCCAAAGCCTGGATTGGGATTCGTGAATGCCCATGGAAGTTCCGTCGGCCAATGAAGAATAACGCAGCGCGCTGTCAACCCCCAGCTCATAAAACGCATGCCCGCTTTCATGGATAACAGAAAAGAGTCCCGAAAGCGGATCGGAAGGTGCATACCGGGTAGTAATTCTAACATCGTTGTTACCCAGGGGGGTAGTAAAGGGATGTGCGGAAACGTCCAGCCGGCCGCGTTTGCTGTCAAATCCAAGCCCTGCCAAGACTTCCCGGCAAAAGGCTTCCTGTTTTGATATATCAAAATTCTGATGAAGGAAAGCATCGACGGGTTTGGGCCGTGCCGCTATTTTTTTTAAAAGCTGCTGCAGACGCTCCCGAAGCGGGCTAAAGACAGCGGCAATTTCCTTAACGCCGAAAGAAGGCTCATAAAAATCCAGAAGCCCGTCGTACAGATGGTTTTTATCCCATCCCCAGAATTCCGCTTTTTTCTTTGCGTAATCGATCATCTTTTCCAGATGCGGGGCAAATGCGGCAAAATCATTGTGTTTTCTTGCTTCTATCCAGGCTGCCTGGGAAAGAGCTTCCGCTTTGGCGCATTCCCGGACAAAATCCACGGGTATTTTTACCGCCTTTTCATAATCCCGGCGAAGCACGCGCAGAAAATCAGCAACAGGAAATCCGCCTGCGCCGTTCTGCAGATCACTTACTGTACCTGATAGTGAGGCATGATCACGAAGTTTATCCAGCAGTTCGCCAGTTTCAGCGCAGACAAGTTTTTCATGGGCCAAACCTTCCAGAACGGCTCGCTGTTCCGCCCTTTCTTCCACGCCGCCGGCAGGGAGGAAGGTTTCCTCGTCCCATTGAAGCAGCGCCGCCACCCTGCATAGATGTATTCTTTCCCTGTCCAGAAAACGCAGCCTTTCAAGACAATCACCTGGGGATTTATAGGTATTCATCGTACCACCGTGTATTCCTGAACAACCTGTATTTCCGATTGTACAGAACAAACCGCCGGCACTTCCCTTGCGGCCTGCACAGCTGCCTCGGCAAAGGCCGGAGCATTAACCACACCGAAAAGTGTTACCGATCCGGACTTAACGGCAGTCTCCAAAAAATGAACCGCAATCATTTTTTTAAAGAGAATGTGATGAACAACCTGCTGGCCGAGGATCATATCCTTAATGTGCAGTTCGCCGGCTGTTTCTGTTTCTTCGTTTATGTTATTTTCCAAAGCATTTTTAATAAGCTGTGCGCAAAGACTGGGAGGAAAAAAACCGGTGTTCAGCGTAAGGTGATAATTAATCGGTTCCTTCCACTTTAATTCAAAAAAGTATTGAAGAAACCCCTCCCTGTCCCGATCACTTTGGCTGATAATCTGCCCTGCCCGCTTATCATCGCATTGAAAATAACTTTTAACCCGTTCCAGACGGACATCGGCAGGTGAAGTAAGAAAAACCGAAAGCACTCCCGGTATTCCACGAAGCAGGGATTCGCAGCCGCGGCCCATAAAAATACAATTACCCTGCCCTGCCTCGGAAAAAACAGCGCTTTTTAGGTAGTGAAGATATTCATTCCTGTCCTGGGAAAGAGAAGCCCAAAAAGACGGCTTGCGCTCATCGTATTTTAAGAGCTTTTGCTCCGACGCGCCCAGGTTTTTCATTTTTTCTTCAAGGCTTTTTTTGTCGACCAAGCGGTAGTGCAGAATATCGGTCAGTTCATGAGCCGTTTCATCTCCCAAGGCTGCCAATTCCCTGGAAATAGTTACTATTGCCATGCACATGCCTCCTATTGCGTGCTTCCTGTTTCTACTATAAAACCTTATATATATGGAAACAAGTCATTTAATCTGGACAGAAGAAAAGCGGGAAGAAAGGTACCGGACGGGGGTAATGTCGCTTTTTGATATTGATTGCCGCTCACCGGAAGGGAAATTACGGACTTTTTCTGTAATTGATTGCCCTGATTGGGTTAATGTAATACCGGTTGTGGAAACCCCGGAAGGCCGGGAGTTTATTATGGTTCACCAATGGCGGTACGGCTCCGCCGAACTCAGTATAGAATTTCCAGGCGGTATAGTTGAACCGGGCGAAGATCCCGAAGACGGCGCCAGGCGTGAACTACAAGAGGAAACTGCCTTTAAAGCCGGACGTTTTATTAAATTGGGATCGGTGCGGCCCAATCCCGCGATTATGTCAAATATGGTGCATTTTTATCTTGCGGAAAACCTTATTCCCCTGCCCGGTCAAAACCTGGATGAAGATGAATTTGTCGAGGTACTGCGCATAACCGAAAAAGAAGTTATTGCCAATATGGGGAAGCCGCCGTATGTACATTCACTGAGCGCCGCAGCGCTTATGTTTTACCTGAGACTGAAACAACATTAAGAATTTACAACGAATAACGCGAATTGGCACGAATGAACAAGAAATTCTAATTAATAATTCGTGTCCATCCGTGTCATTCGTTGATAAAAATCCTATTAATTTCCTGCCGGCTCCCACATGCCGGAACGGGTTTCGCCATGCAAACTGGGAATATCAAGTATCATTCCGGGCAGAATCAGGTGGGGATTGTCAGGATTGGGAATTTTGCCTTTGTTTGCATCGTACAGTCTCCGCCATTCGGTTGCATCACCGTAAACCCAGTCCCAGCCGGCAATTGTGGAAAAACAGTCACCGGTATTGAACCACTGTCTGACCGTGTACTGCGCAGGCAGGGTACCACGAACGGGCGGCGGGGCGCTTTGAGAAGGCTTGGGCGGCAAAGCGCTGGCATAAGAACCGGCTTCGCCGTCGGGACCTGTTACATCGGCCAAAGCGGCTAGAACCCGGTTAGACGAATCAAAAACTGCATTCCAGCTTTCTCCCTGCCGCGCCGCAACTGCTTCGTTATATGCTGCAGTTGCTGTCCGGTACTGTGAGGGATACCGTGTTGCAGCGCCGACAGAACCGGCCCATGTATAACGGCTGTGTGCCCGTGCAAAAGCGGTTTCCGCCAGGCGCATATTTACATATTCGTCGGAAAGCCGGGCATATTCGGCAGCCCGTTCGGCATAAAGAGCGGAAGCGTCATAATCACCTTCTTCAAAGGCTTCTTTAGCCTGTTCGTTATAGCGGATGCTTTGCAGGTAGTATTGATTATTCAATATTGAAGCGGGAATTACACGCTCTGGCTCCTGAGCCTCGGGTTCCTGGGTTTCTGGTTCCTGGGCCTCGGGTTCCTGAACATCCGATTCCTGCAGTTCTATGGCTGTTGCTTCAAAATCAATGCCCTGAAAATCTGTTTCCCCGAAATCTTCTTCCTGGGCAAAGCCGCAAACGGCGATTAATAGTAAAATCGGTAATATGAAGGATTTCTTGTTCATTATTCGTCTCCTCCGATGATATCATCCGCATACTGACCCAACTCTTCACTTTCCGCCAGTATTTGTTCGGTGCGGCGCAGGGCTTCTTCGGCGATTTTCCGCTTTTCCATGGCATTTTCATAGGCAATTTCAAAAAGTTTGCCTGATTCTTCGAATAAATCCATCGCTTCTGTGTATTTATCGGCCCGCAAAGCCACATGAGCTTCGTTATAGACGGTTTCGGCAGCGCCAAAATCCGAGCGAACCGCAACATCGGCCCTAATTTCTTGCGCAGCGGTTCTCCATTCTCTTGCTGGGGCAGCTTTTTCTTCTACCGTTTCGTACCAGCCGTTTCGAATAACCTGTTGGAACCTTTCCAGAGCCGCTGTTGCTTCCGCCTGCGCTGCAGCAAGGTCGCCTTCATCATAAAGATCAACAGCCCTGTTTCCGGCCTCGGCCGCAAGCATATAATTGTCCGGATCTACAGAGAAGAAATTGTAATCATTTGCCTCTTGTTGCTTGCTCTGAGCCAGAGCCAGTGTCTCTAAAATCTGGTACCGGTCCCTGGCTTCCTTGCCGGCCAGGACAGATCCGCTTATATCACCGGCATCGGACAATTCCTTCGATTTAGCAGCCACGGAATCAGCAATTGCAAGCCTATCCGGCACAAGCGCTTCAGCGCCGGCCTCTACGGCTTTACCTCTTGCTTTTGCAAGAACATCCTGCTGTTCCTTGGCAAATTGATCCAATGAGTTTTTATAAATCTCATCGTATGCAAGTTTTATGGCATTGTATTCAGCAACCCCTGCAAAGGCATCTTCCTTGGTTTCAGGATCGCCGCGCTTGCCGGCCGCCTGAAAGCGGTCCTCTGCAAGCCTCCATTCATTGGGGTAATGAACGGGGCCGTTGACATATTCCGCCAGATCACGGGCTTCCTTTGCCTTCGCCGCCGCTTCTGCAAGAGCTGTCAAGGAAACTTCATCAGCAGAGCCTGTAAGTTCCTGCTGAACCGCCCCGGCGCCGTCTACCAGAGATGTAGTAAGGTCGGTGTCTTTGGGTGTGGTTTTACAGGAAAAAAGTAAAAAAGAAACAATAAGCCCTGCCAGTATAAAATACCGTATGCGTGGTTTCATGATTTTAAATTACCTCCCATGTAGTATAAATTTCAGTATACTATAGTATTGGCTTTCTTTGCAAGAGCGGGTTTAAATAAACCACAATCTGCCGCTGAGATTCCCATACAAATCAAAATCCTAATGTCCGGCAGATGAGGCTAAGCGCACTGGTTCACCCCGTGTAGAGCCCGCCAAGTGAAATGTAACCCAAGAAACACATTCGTGTCCGTTTATTCCCCACAAGTGGGCA
>Ga0082212_10011987_pt1 | contig 10947 bp, 5 predicted proteins | sample TergutNt197P3_FD_71548 | JGI IMG/M metagenome (GOLD analysis project Ga0082212, IMG submission 71548) | Neocapritermes taracua P3 segment gut microbial communities from Petit-Saut dam, French Guiana - Nt197 P3 | ecosystem: Host-associated > Arthropoda: Insects > Digestive system > Gut ...
CGCCGCCCAATGTTACCGGATCGCTGCACATGGGGCACGCCCTCCAGCATACGCTGCACGACATTCTCGTGCGCTGGAAGCGCATGAACGGCTTTAACACGCTCTGGCTGCCGGGAACCGACCACGCAAGCATCGCAGTCCATTACGTTCTCGACAAACAACTGGAAGCCGAAAAAAAGAACCGCTTCGATCTCGGGCGCGACGAATTTATGCGCATCGCCTGGGAATGGAAAAAGACGAGCGGCGGAACCATCCTCAACCAGATGCGGCGCATGGGCGTCTCGTGTGACTGGAGCCGCGAGCGTTTCACGATGGACGAAGGCTTGTCGCGCGCAGTCACGGAGGTTTTCGTCCGCCTGTACGAAGAAGGTCTGATCTACCGCGGAGAGTATATTGTCAACTGGTGCCCGCGCTGTAAGACCGCAATCTCCGATCTTGAAGTCGTCTTCAAAGCTTCGCAGGGTCACCTCTGGCACATCAAATATCCTATCGTCGGGAGCGATGAATACCTGACGGTAGCCACCACCCGTCCCGAAACAATGTTGGGCGACACGGCCGTTGCCGTGCATCCGGACGACGAGCGCTACACGCGCCTGGTCGGCAAAAAAGTTCTGCTTCCCGTAATGAACCGTGAAATTCCAATCATTGCGGACGGCTTTGTCGACAGGGAATTTGGAACCGGCGTTGTAAAGGTAACGCCCGCTCACGACGCCGCCGACTATGAAGCCGGTCGTCGCCACGGGCTTGAAAAAATCACGGTCATTGACGATTCGGGTTTAATGACGGAAGCCGCCGGTGATTACAGGGGAATGGACAGGTACAAGTGCCGGAAACTTCTGGCCGAACGCCTGGAACAGAAAGGTTTTCTCGAAAAACTCGAAGATTACGAACACAACGTCGGCCAGTGCGACCGCTGCTCGTCGGTGGTTGAACCGAAAATTTCCATACAGTGGTACCTGAAAGTTGCGACTCTCGCAAAACCGGCGATTGAAGCCGTCGAAAGCGGACGGATTTGCTTTGTCCCGGACAATTTCAAAAAACGCTACTTTGAATGGATGTATAACATCCACGATTGGTGCATTTCGCGGCAGCTATGGTGGGGGCATCGCATCCCGGCCTGGTATTGCGACGCCTGCGGAAAAATCGTCGTCTCGCGCGAAACGCCGGAAAAATGCCCGACATGCGACGCAGCGCTGCGCGCGGAAACCGACATTCTCGATACATGGTTCAGCTCCGCGCTCTGGCCCTTTTCAACCCTGGGCTGGCCGGACGATACCGACGACCTGCGCGTGTTTTACCCGACCGATACCCTGATCACCGGGCCGGACATAATCTTTTTCTGGGTGGCCCGCATGATTATGATGGGACTGAAATTCACGGGTGAAATTCCCTTCGGCCAGGTGCATATCAACGGCATCGTCCGCGACGCGCATGGCAAGAAGATGAGCAAAACCAAAGGAAATATTATCGAGCCGCTCCAGCTTATCGACGAATACGGTGCAGACGCGGTGCGCTTTACGCTTTCTTCGATGGCCGTGCCGGGAACCGACATTCCCTTTTCGCCCGACCGCATGAAAGGCTATAGCGCCTTTGCCAACAAGGTCTGGAATGCCGCTCGCTTCGTGCTGATGAATCTTCATGAAGAAGACGAAGCCGCACAGTCGCCAGCCGTCGAAGAACTGGTCGGCGCACGGCGCGAAACAATACCGCTTGAAGATCTATGGATATTGCACCGTGCAAACAGTACAGCCGCTGAAATATCCGAAGCACTTGACAAATTCCGTTTTCATGAAGCTTCCACGCTTATATATCAGTTTATATGGCACGAACTGTGCGACTGGTATATCGAACTGGTCAAACCCGTGCTGACAAATCCCGAAGCCGTACGGGATGACAGGGAGCCGCGTATAAAGGTTCTGCTTCACGTTTTCGATTGCGCCCTGCGGATGCTCCACCCCTTCATGCCTTTTATAACGGAGGAGATATGGCAGAAGCTGCCGCACCGTGGCGAATCGCTTATGACACAGCCATTCCCGCAATTCCGCGAGGCTTTCGACAATTCCGAAGCCGCCGGAAAAATGCAGGATCTCATGGAGCTGATAAGCGACATCCGTTCCCTGCGTTCCGAAATGAATGTCGATCCTAAACGCCGCCTGGATGCCTGCCTGATTGTCAGGGAAGAAAAAGATCGAAATCTGATCGAGCAAAACATGTCGCGCCTCGTCACGCTCGCGCGCCTCAACAATATCGATTTCTGTGATGCCGTCGCAAGCGGCCGGCTGAGCGGTGTTTCAAAACTGGGTGGCTTCGGTATCGACGTGCGCGATGCAATCGACATCGGCGCGGAGCGCGCGCGCCTTGAAAAAGAGATAGAGAAACTGAAAGTGGAAATCGACAAGGTTTTGAAAAAAATCAGCAGGCATGAATTCGTTTCCAGGGCGCCAAAAGAGGTTGTCGAGGAAAACCGGGCCCGTTACGAGGAAATGTCGGAGAAATACAATAAACTGGAAATCAACCTTAAACGTCTGTTATCGGCGCAATTGTAAGTTATGATCAAATACCCGTTTATTCTGACCGATCTGGCGCATGTGGGAAGTCAGGGCCTCGCCGTCAGTGATGAATTATGGTTTCAGGACGAGCTTGCACTGTGCCGCGAATGGGGCTTTCCGTTAAAGATCAACGATGGCCGCGTTCGGATCGACTTCGACGATGAGATGCTCATTCCATGCTGGATTCAGGAGGAAACGCCGGCGATCGCATGGAACGGACTGCGTGTAAGCGGTTTTTTGCGCCTGGATTCCACCAACCGCGAAGCCTACGATCAGGCTCGCGCCGGAGCGCTGGAAGGGACGCTGATCTACTCGGAAGCGCAGACGGCGGGAAAGGGCCGTCTCAACCGCAACTGGTCTTCGGCGGCGGGGAAGGGCATTTATCTCAGCCTTATCGTTCGCCCCAGCCGTCATTGGAAGTTCTGGCCGCTCCTGACGCATGCCGCCGCCGTCGCGCTCATTTACGCCTTAAAGGGCGTCGAGCGTGACATGAAGTTTCCAAAGCCGCTCGAAATAGACCTGAAATGGCCGAACGACGTATTGCTGTCTGGTAAAAAATGTGCAGGCATCCTGCTTGAAATGCTGACGCCCGTCAACGACGACGCGGCGGCGATTATCGGCGTCGGAATCAACGTGCATTCAGGGAGCGTACCGGAAGATCTCGCCGACAACGCCGTCTGCGTGGACGACGCGGCGGGCCTCACTATACCACGCCGACGCCTGTTCATAAGATTTTTGAAGTTTTTCCAGCACGGTTACCTGCTGTTTCAGGAAGGACGGTTCGAAGCGATTCTGGATATGTGGAAAAGTTTTTCCTCCATGTGGAACGGCGCGCCAATTACGCTTTTTGAAACGAACCAAACGCGGGACGCCGTAACCTGCGGCCTTGACGAAATGGGCGCACTGCTGGTGCGCTTCGCGGATGGAAGCGTCGAAACCGTACTTGTCGGCGATGTGCGCGTACGGCGCTTAAGCGCTAATTGAAGTGTGGAATCTGAAGTGTGGAGGTTGGGATTATTGCGGTTTTTTATTATAAAATACTAAGAATTTTCCACCAAAACTCCGCGCTTCAAACTCCACACTGCTGAAAGGAAATTATGTTCTTTTTTAAAAAATCCTCCAAAGGGTCCAAAGAAGAAACTCCAGATAAAGAGGCAGGGTTGCTTACGAGGATGAAAAACGCCCTTAGCGCGACCAAGGAAAATCTCGTCAACAAAATTGAAACGGCACTGGGAGGCATTTCGGTTATAAACGAAAACGCGCTTGATGAACTGGAGGGAACGCTGCTTGGCGCCGACCTTGGCGCGGCGGTTACCGACCGCATCATGACGGCGATCAGGGCTCAATACAAAAAGGGGCAGCTCAAAACGCCGGACGACGCCAAAAATGAGATTCGCAATCAGCTCATGGCCATTCTCAGCGCCCGCGCGACGGACGAGCCGGACGGCGCTTCGGAACCGGAAGTAAGGCCGCAGGTCTGGATGATTGTAGGTGTAAACGGCACTGGCAAAACAACCACGGTCGGAAAACTCGCGGCGCGGCTTGCCGGCGAAGGACGTAAAATGCTGGTTTGCGCCGCGGACACATTCCGCCCGGCGGCGATAGAACAACTGGCGGTGTGGACGGAGCGATCAGGCGCTGAACTGATAAAAAGCAAAATCGGCGCGGATCCATCGGCCGTACTGCATGACGCGCTCGCCGCGGCTGCCGCGCGCGGAAGCGATCTGGTCTTGGTCGACACGGCCGGACGCCTGCACACGAAAAGCAATCTGATGCAGGAGCTTGAAAAAATGCGCCGCGTCGCCGGCAGGAAAATTCCCGGCGCGCCTCATGAAACACTTCTGGTAGTCGATGCTACCACGGGGCAGAACGGTCTTAACCAGGCCCGTGAATTCATGAAATCTACCGGTATTACGGGTCTTATAGTGACAAAGCTCGACGGCACGGCAAAAGGCGGTGTGCTTTTCGGAATTTGCCAGGAGCTGAATATTCCAGTGCGCTACATCGGCATCGGAGAAACGCTTGCAGACCTCCTGGAATTTTCCCCGGAAAATTTCATTGATTCACTGTTCAGGTAATCTGCGCCTGTGAAATTAATTTTACTGCCAGTGATGGATGGAACAGGGGAATTGTATTCGGATTTACGCGATACACTCGCCATGGAATCTACGCCTATTGTAATTAGATACCCGTCGGATGCAAAACGTTGTTGCGTGCTACGGCAAGCCGCGGCTATGAAAGCGGGAGCTTGCTCCCGCTTTCATAAATCAGCGTCTCCTAAACCGTGTTATTCCCAGCCGGTTTTTATGCCGTAGGGCAGCACCAGCCCGGTTGCTTCGATTTCGTTGATTTTTCCACTTCTGATTTTGTAAATGTGCATAGCGGGCATGTTAAAAACGCCCTGATACGAAGGCATTTCCTTGCCGTTGATTTTCGCGGTCTTGAGCTTGCTGTCATGAAATAGATTTGAGAAGCCGACAGCCAGCCCTTTCTGTTCGTCGATGACCAACAGGCGGCGGTTGCGGATGTCGCTGATATATGAAAAAACACCGGCGGTTAACTGACCTTCGCAGGTATTCGGCGCGGCGGCGATTGCCATGCCAAGCTTCATCATCTCGGGATCGCCGCCGGCACCGGGATTGAGTTCCACGGGTTTGGGCTTCGACTCCGCTTTTGGCTTCGATTCAGGCCTTCTGCCGCCGACCGAAACACCGCCGTTTTCGCGGCGCTCGCAGTCCTGTGTAAATGGCGCCAGGGAACCGTCATTAAGAGTAAGGGCGTCGTAATAGGACAGGCCGATATCGAGCATCTGATCGCGCGGCGTGCGTTCGGCGGCGGAGATGTCTTCCACCAGTCCCGGGCGCGGCTTCTGAAGATTGGACATTGTAAGCAACGAAGCTTCCCTGACGGCGTGATGTTCCGCCTCGGCTATCTTGCCGCGACGCATGGCGAGGCGTACGCCCAGCAGCACATCTGCGTTGCTGTTTTCCTTCATGACAACAAGTGCCGCGACCTGCTGCGTGACGGGATCGGCGGCGTAAATCTGAAAGTCGGACGGGCCGCCGCTTGCTGTTACCCACAGTCCTTCGCCCACCGGGAGAATTACCGTGTTTTCCGTGAATTTGACATCGCTGTCAAGCGGCACGGATTTCGGATCGTGCTTGACCAGCGCGGCAAGGTAATTCTTCATCGTGGTTACAAGACATTCCCTGTCGCAGGTTTGTGCCGCCTGCAAATTTCCGGCCGATAACGCCGTAAAAAAGAAAGTGAACAGCACAAGCGCAGTTTTTTGATATTTCATGATCCATGTCTCCTTGTGTTTTTTCCTGTATCAGACTGTAAAGTTATGTGCAACGCGCACGGTTCAAGTACAAAAATTCCTTTGCAGCCATTACTCAAACGGCTCAGAGATGCCCGCACCTGGATAGGCGATTTCCATGTTGTCTTTCACACTGATTGTTTTTGGGTGTGCATCACCTGTTTTTTGCTTCTGGGGGGAAAATATTAACTATGTCTGTCAAAACAGCCGGTCTTTGAATCATGATCGAATCCTCCCCAATTATTACATTGTACCAATACCGCTTGCGCCGTGTCGCTACGAATCCTCATGAATTATCCGTACCAGCCGATAGTTTTTTCGGCCGTGACGCAGTACTAGAAATTGGCCGTCGATCATATCGGCGGCCGTAGCCCGAACCGTCAGATCGGAAACCCGGCGGTTGTTCATATTGACGCCGCCGCCTTCGATAGCGCGGCGCGCTTCCCCTTTTGACGTGGCCGCTCCGGTTGCGACAAGCAGTTCCGTTAACGGTAAACCGTCACCCTTGAGTTTTTCGTAGGAGATTTCGCCCGATGGAACATCCGCGAAAATGTCGGCGACTTCCGTTCCGGTCAGTCCTGTGACTTCGCCGCCAAAAAGAACCTGCGACGCCTGCTCGGCTTTTCCAAGCGCCGTTTCGTCGTGTACGATGCGCGTCATTTCCGAGGCAAGCCGCCGCTGGGCTTCCCTCTGTTCCGGCTTTTCCTTAACCGCCGTTCCAAGTTCCTCGATTGTTTGAGCGTCAAGCCAGGTGAAAAATTTCAGGTAATTAATCACGTCGCGGTCGTCGGTATTGAACCAGAACTGGTAAAAACGATACGGCGAGGTTCGCTCGGCTGAAAGCCAGACCGCTCCGGAAGCGGTTTTGCCGAACTTTGTCCCGTCCGACTTGGTGATAAGCGGATAAACCAGCGCGCCGACGGATTTGCCGCGCGTGCGCCGGATCAGTTCCGCGCCGGCGGTAATATTTCCCCACTGATCGCTCCCGCCGGTTTGCATCGTGACGCCGAAATTGTCGTAAAGGTAGAGAAAATCGTACGATTGCAGCAGCATGTAGCTGAATTCGGTAAACGAGAGGCCGTCCTCGCGTTCGAGGCGCGTCCGAACGGAATCCTTGGCGATCATGTAATTGATCGTGAAATGCTTTCCCGTATCGCGGAGGAAATCAATGAGATTCAGGGAAAGGAGCCAGTCGGAGTTATTTATTAACTGCGCGGGGTTGGCCTTAACTTCAAAATCGAGAAAATGCGCGAGCTGGTGTTTGATTGCGGCGATGTTAGCCTCGACGTCCTCACGCGAAAGAAGCAGGCGTTCATCCGTCCGTCCGCTCGGATCGCCGATCATGCTTGTACCGCCGCCGGCAAGGGCGATTGGAACATGTCCGAACCTCTGCAGGCGCGCCAACGCAAGCAACGGCACCATATGCCCCACATGCAGGCTGTCGGCCGTCGCGTCGAATCCGTTATAAATCTTCAGTGCTCCCGCGGCCAGTTGCTCCGGAACGCTTTCTGTATTGCCGTAGATTAATCCCCGCCATTTCAGTTCATCAAACGCGCTTGCCATCACATGATTTCTCCGTCGTATGAATAAAACAGTAAGTATAGCAAATCCTGCAGGCGTACGCAGACCGGGAACGCCGGCGTCCCCGCCGGCGCTGAATGTATCGATCTAAAATCAGAGATTGAAAAAACTCCGCCAATTTGTGTAAATTCGTGATTCGGTATTTGCTGTAAGCACCCGTGCCAGCGAGGAAGCCGGCGTTCCCATGTTTCAAAACGGCGTGCCATCCACTAATGGACACGGATACACTTATATGAACCGCTTTCGTTCTCAAATATTGGCGATTTTGATTCTCTCGCTGTTTCTGCTGGCGTTTGCCTGCGCGCGTTATTACTTGCGGCTTGGATAACGATATGCAAAACCCCGCTATCGCCGTTGTCGGCCCCACGGCATCGGGAAAATCACGACTCGGACTCGTTCTGGCCCGCACGTTTCAGGGAGAGGTCGTCGGCTGCGACGCTCTCCATGTCTATCGTCAAATGGATATCGGCACTGCCAAGGTTACACTTAAAGAACGTAAAGGCGTTACGCATCACATGCTTGATATCGCCGAGCCCGATCGGGAATTTTCCGCCGGAGATTATCAGCGTCAAGCGAGGGCGGCGCTTAGGGAAATCAGCGGGCGTGACCGGCTTCCGATCGTCGTCGGCGGTTCCGGGTTTTACCTGCGCGCTTTGATCGACGGCCTTTTCGAAGGACCGGAACGTTCGGAGGAACTGCGTGTTCGGATGCGCAATATTATCCAGAGAAAAGGGCCAAATGTCCTGCATCGCCTCCTTTGTCGCTCGGATCCGGAATCGGCCGCAAGAATCGCGCCGAACGACACAGACCGGATTATACGCGCATGTGAGATTTACCTCGTCAGCGGAAAAAACATGAGTTGGTGGCAGAGTCAGCCACGCGACGTTCTGACCGGTTACCGCTGGCTGAAAATCGGTATCGACATGCCACGTGAACTGCTATACAAAAGGATCAACCTTCGCGTGGAAAGTATGTTTGAAAACGGATTGCTGAATGAAACGCGCAGGCTTGCTGACATATATCCCGCGACCTGTCCGGCATTCAAGGCGATCGGTTACAGGCAGGCGGCCGAACATCTTGCCGGTCGCATCACGCTGAGGCAGGCCGTCGAAAGCACGCAGATGGAAAGCCGCCGCTACGCCAAACGCCAGATCACATGGTTCCGCGCCGACGGTGAAATCCTCTGGCTCCGCGTCGAAAACGGTTCCAAATTCGATGCGCTTGACGATCAGGCTGAAAGCGCCGTCCACGATTTTCTTGCCGCACCGCCAGTATCCTTAAATGTAGTAAGGTGAAAGATATGCTGATTCACCCATATGGACAACGTCGTCCGGCAACTCTGTCAAGTTTATACATTTTTCAAATTTTCTAACATTTATTTCTTGTGATATAATCTACCGGATTTTATAACTCGACATACGCCGAAGAAATACTTGAGGGGGGTGTGAACCGCGCCGATGAAGCTTGTCTGGAAATTAGCTATACCGCAAATATTGATTGTCGTTTGCCTGGGTCTTGTCAGTTTCTTTGTAATCGACTCGTCGTTTTTAAGCATGCGCGAAAGCTATGTAAGAGACGTTATTGACACTCGTTTTCAACTGATTTCAAAAGAAATTGAAACAAGCGCGCAAAAATCGATAAATGAAACGTCAATATTTACACGCCTTCCGGTTGTAGCTGAGGCTTACGAGATTGCGTTCACAGGCGATATTAACGATGTGAACTCACCTGCATCCCAGGCCGCCCGCGAATTACTGCGCAAAGAGCTCGCGCCCATGCTGGAGAGTTATAATGCAACGACCGGGGAACACCTGCAATTACATTTCCATCTCCCAAACGGGTTTAGCCTGGTTCGCTTGTGGCGTGAAAAAAACACAAGAGTCGACGGCGTGTGGATCGATATCTCCGATGACTTAAGATCATATCGACCGACCGTTCTTGACGCGAACAGAACCGGTGAACCGGCGCTGGGGCTTGAACCCGGCAGCGGCGGATTTGCGATTCGCGGTGTAATTCCCGTATTCGCGCCCGACGGCAGGCCGCTCGGTTCCGCCGAGGTGCTGCAGGATTTCAACCCCATCTTGGAAATGATCGCCGAAGACGAAAAGATTTACATCGCTTTATACGCGAATAATGAACTGCTTGATTTTTCCGTCGAACTGCAAGACCCTGAACGCTACCCTCCTATCGGCGATTTTGTAAGAGTCATCAAGGCGCAGGATGATATCATCGACTCGCTTATAAAGATGGAGTTGCTGTCCAAAGGCAAAGAAGGCATTTACTATGAAAACCACGCTTCGGCAACACTCGCGTCGTTCCCTCTTATCGACTATCAGGGCAAGCAAGTAGGTGTGGCGGTCTGCGCAATGAACACCCGAAAAATATCAAGGCTTGCCGATACCGCCGCGTTGATTCTGGCTCTTTCGCTTGCAGGTATGGCCGTCATCCCTACTTTCGCGCTTTTTGTACGACTGCGCGGCTTGGCGATCCTGCCGCTGAATATGATCAAATCCAAGATTAAGGACATAGCGGAAGACCGTGCCAATCTGAGTGAACCTATTGAGCTTCGGCAAACCGACGAGATCGGCGATCTGGTTAAATGGTTTAACACACTTTCCGAAAAACTGGACGCCATTTTACGAGAACGCCAGGAAATGGCTCATTGGTACAAATCCATTATTGATTCCATACCATTTCTCATATCTGTGCAGGACGTGGATATGAAATGGGTTTTCATAAACACGACGTTCGAAAAAGTACTCGGGAAAAAACGGGAGGATGTTATCGGATCGCCCTGCAGCAGTTGGGGAATAAGCATTTGTAACACGGAAAACTGCGCGATTGAATGCGCGAGGCGCGAACTGCATAAAACGCATTTTTCTTATAAAAATGCATCCTATCAAGCCGAAGTGACTATTCTTAAAAACCTTCAGGACGAGGTTACGGGTTTCATAGAGATCGTTCAGGATATAAGCGAACTGAAACTTCTGACCAGCCGGCGTGCGGACGCTGAAGCCGCCAGTCGCGCCAAAAGTGACTTTTTATCGAACATGAGCCACGAGATCCGAACACCGATGAACGCGATAATCGGGATGACCGCCATCGGTAAAGCGGCTAACGACATTGAACGGACAAAATACGCTCTTGAAAAAATTGAAGACGCCTCCACTCATTTGCTCGGCGTGATCAACGATATTCTTGATATGTCAAAGATCGAGGCGGGAAAACTTGAACTTTCCGAAGAAGATTTCAGCTTTGAAAAGATGCTGCAAAGAGTCGTCAGTGTAATATCTTTCCGCATCGATGAAAAGAAGCAGAAATTCAGCCTGGTTTTAGATAACGACATTCCGCCGGTACTGAACGGCGACGATCAGCGCCTGGCTCAGATAATCACAAATCTATTGGGAAATGCCGTTAAATTTACGCCTGTTGGAGGCTCCGTCAGCCTCAAGACAAGCCTGTTGAAGGAAGAAGACGGCGTTTACGATATAAAAATTG
>Ga0082212_10011988_pt1 | contig 10947 bp, 7 predicted proteins | sample TergutNt197P3_FD_71548 | JGI IMG/M metagenome (GOLD analysis project Ga0082212, IMG submission 71548) | Neocapritermes taracua P3 segment gut microbial communities from Petit-Saut dam, French Guiana - Nt197 P3 | ecosystem: Host-associated > Arthropoda: Insects > Digestive system > Gut ...
GTTATGCAAAGAATAGAAGCTGTAAGAAATTTTAGGTTGAAATCAGAACGTGAAGCCACCAAAAAAACGGCAGCCACACCGAGTACATTTTCAGTTATTCATCAGCCGACAACAGACTATATTTTATTCCCTGTAATATCATCTGAAAAGCGAGATTATATTCCTATTGGATTTATGTCACCGGAAACAATAGTAAGTTATGCGGTTTTCACAATACCATCTGCCACACTTTATCATTTTGGTATTCTTGCTTCAAATGTGCATAATGCCTGGATACGGGCAATTTGCGGAAGATTGAAAAGTGATTATCGTTATTCAAATGATATTATCTACAATAACTTCCCATGGCCCAATCCGACAGAAAAACGAAAATCGGAAATAGAAAAACTAGCACAGAATGTGTTGGATACCCGAGCAAAATTCCTCAATTCCAGCCTGGCGGATTTATACGACCCTGTTGCCATGCCTCCCGCATTGTCCAAAGCCCATCAGAAACTTGACAAAGCCGTAGAAGCCGCCTATGGGCGCTCTTTTGAAAACGACAGCCAGCGGGTGGCGTATCTGTTTGAGCTGTATCAAAAGTTGTTGGGGGAGTTGTTTGTGGAGGAGAACAAACGGGGTAAAGGGAGGAAGATATGATGATTATTGGAAAACAAGGAATAACAGGATGAAAATTCAATTATATCGTATACACATAGTAAATTTTCGTTCAATAATGGATGCTGAAATAAATTTAACACAATTTTCAGTATTCTTTGGAATGAACGATAGCGGAAAATCAAATATGCTCAATGCTATAAATTTAGCCTTTAATGGCGGAAGTATAACTGAATCAGATATTTTCAGTTCTCCAGAATATCCATACTCTAAAGAAAAGACGGTAGTTATCGACCTGATGTTTATTCCAATTGATGATAGTGGTAAGAGGGTTAAAGATTTTGATGATGATTGGGGATTACATTTTGGTATAAATATAAATACAGACAGTAATGATAATCAATTTTTTGCTTTTAGAACAAAATATACTTACGATAGCGAGAAAGAGGAATATGTACATGAACGAAGTATTATAAATTCGTGGAATAACAATATTATTGTTGTAGGGAAAGGTATTGGGTTCAATACATTACGAGTAATTGATTATATATTTTTAGACGCTCAAAGAGATATAGCATTGGATATTAGAAATAAAAGCTCTCTCTGGAGCAGACAAATAGCAAATATACAATTTTCCGAAAAAATTAAATCAGAAATTGAAGATTCCTTAGAGGAAATAGGAATTAAAATAAAGGATGCTTCTCCTTTATTACAAGAAGTAGAAAATGATTTATCAAATGCATTAAATTTTAACAAGAATAAAATCGAGGTAAGTCCGATCACCAGAAACATTGGCGAATTATATAAAGGGCTAGATATTTATGTAACTCCTGAATTATCCGATTCTTTTTCTATTGCAAATTTGGGATTAGGGACAAGGAGCAAAGCTGTTTTTTCTGTGTTAAAAACAGTAATTAAAAAACGTATAAATAAAAGCCTTTCAACACCTTATTTTTGTATTTTAGCATTAGAAGAGCCTGAAGCGCATATACACCCTAATTCACAACGCCAGCTTATCCATGATCTAAAAGAGATAAGCGGACAAAAAATTATTACAACACATTCTCCCTACCTATTATCAACATCAAAAATGAATGAACTGATATATGTATCTCTGACAGATGCCAAATCAAAATATACTCCAATATCTACGTTAGATATGGAGAGAGAAAAAATAAAAAAAATAGAACGAGCTGTTTTAAACACAAGAGGTGATATTTTATTTTCCGCCATCACAATTTTAGTCGAAGGAGAAACGGAAGAACAGGCATTGTCAGTTTTTTTTCAAGAGTTCTTTGGCTGTTCAACTTATACGCTTGGCGTTAATATAGTTGGTGTTGGTGGAAGCGGAAATAATTATTTGCCATTCATACAAATCCTTGAAAATATTGGCGTAAAATGGTTTATTTTTGGCGATGGGGAAGAAAAAGTCATCACAAAATTAAAAAAGGCATTACAAATTCATCAAACTACGAACGAAATTGATTTGCAAATGTTTGATAATATAGTGATTCTTGACGGGACTAATTATGAATCATATCTTGTTCAAAACAATTATAATAATGAAATCATTAAAGCAATAAATGAATATGAAGGTGATAAACCAAGTGATTATTCATTGCCATATTTTGAAAACTGCAAAAAAAATTATACCAAAAATCATAAAAGTGACAATTCCTCAGATGAAAACATGATCTTGATTGAATGCATGAAGGTCAATAAAGTAAAATATGCTTCGACTATAGCTCAAACAATATGCCGAGAATGTAGCAACGATAGAAAATACCCTCCTAAAATACTAGAACTTATGCAGAAAGTAAAAATGTTCATGGATAAAAATAAATGAATTTATCTCCAAGGCAACAAGAAATAGTTAATGCCACTGACAAATATCTATATATCATTGCAGGTGCAGGGAGTGGAAAAACTCGTACATTAACAGAACGAATAAAATTCTTGATATCGAAAAATCATCACGGTGAAAAAATACTTGCTATTACATTTAGCAACAAAGCGGCAAATGAACTAAACGACAGGCTTTTGTATAGCTATACGGAAGAACAATTAAAGGATTTAGTATATACAGGAACTATTCACAATTTTTGTATGGATTTAGTAATACAGCGTGGAGCTTCTATTGGCCTTAGCTCAGATTTGCATATATTTGAATCCTTCGAAGACAGGTTAGAAATATTTAAAAATGCTGTTGCATCAATACCGCAGTTGAGGCAAAAATATATGTCAAGTGATAACAATAATAGGTGGATTAAAGAATCACTTGATGCTCTAAGCAAGGCAAAGAGAAAACTGATGTTTCCATCTGATTACAATCAGAAACCAGTTAGCAGGTTGTTATATCAAGAATACCAAAACTTGATGCTTGCTCAAAATGCAATTGATTTTGATGATATATTATTATATGCGTATAGAATATTAGTAGAGAAAGAATCAATATTAAGAATTTATCAGAGAATATTCAAGCATATTTGTGTAGATGAAGCACAAGACTTAAACAAAGCCCAATACGAAATTATTAAAATATTGGCAGGTATAAATTCTGATATTTGCATGGTTGGTGATCCCAATCAGGCTATATATGGTTTTAATGGTTCATCTAGTGAATATATGTGCATTGAATTTCCTAATGAATTTAAGGCAAAGAAATATCAATTGCAAGAAAACTTTCGTTCCTCAAAATCAGTTCTTGAAGCGGCAAAAAAAATAGAACCTGATTTTGAAATAGAAGGACAAATACCAATACAGGGAGATTTTATCGTAAATAAATTCAATAACGAAAATGATGAATCGGCATGGATAATTAAAAAATTAAAGTTACTATTAGAGAAAGGGCATCCTGATGTTGAAGGTGAAAAAATTGATATTCACCAATGTGCGGTGTTGGCAAGGAATCGTTATGTATTCACAACATTAGAAAATTTATTACAGGAAAATAAAATTGATTATTCGGTGAGGGTATCAATTAATAAAGGGTTGAATAGTGAATCAAATATATTTAAGATATTTGACCTTAGTTTACGTCTTCTGATGAATCAACAAGACACCCTTCATTTTTCAGAGTTATTATCTGTAATCAATTATGATAATCAGATAATGCCTAAAATGGGAACTTTTTTTGAATTACGCCAAAGCTCTTTTTTGGAATGTCAATTTGGTAAAGTATTTTCAGATGTTTTGAATAACATATGGGATTTGTTATCTCAGGACACTGCTCAAATTAAATTTGGGCAAGTATTAGAATACTTTAATAAATATTGTGATGACAAATCAAATTTTAGTAATGATGATGAAAGATTTCTTGTATTCAACGACTATTCTGCTTGGGTTGAACGATGGAAGACATATTGTAGAAAAACTTCGGTAGAAAATCGTACAATTTCTGATCTAATGCGTTCAATTGCATTAGGTATTGCTAACATATCAGATGACAACGGCTTGATTTTATCTACCGTACATATGGCAAAGGGACTTGAATTTGATGTCGTTTTTATTATGGGACTAAATGAGGGTACATTTCCAGATTATAGAACTCAAAATAATCAAGAACAACTAAAAGAAGAGCGGCATAATATGTTTGTCTCAATAACAAGGGCAAAACGTCTATGCTATTTATCATTTCCATTGGAAAAAGTAATGCCTTGGGGTGGTATAAAAAGACAATCTCCCTCTCAATTTTTAGATAAATCGTGGATAAACAGTGACAGAACAGGTATAGTAAATTGAATTAAAAAGTAAAAATAGTATTATCACATTTTGATACAATCTACCAGAAACTGGAGCAGTATCAAGGACTCTCTCCAATTTATACAATACTTTCTTGCAAGTCTAGTCGTATTCTCAATTGGCGATCATGAAGAATAGCCTGTGGATTTTATGCTCTTCCGACTTGTTACTGTCCGCTTACCTGCCCGGTAATAGGCGGTGAATGGGGAGAAAGTGGCGATGTTTTATTTGAGAGCCGCCCTGCACAACAGGAACCGTGTGCTCCGTAATCGTGTAAGAGGATACGCCGCAGTTATCCCGCTATGTGCCGCCTTTATTCGCTATGTCCGGCTATGAATTTTGTTGGGTATATGGGGCAGCTTCAAAAAATCACTGATACAAAAAAAAGAAAGCCGCTTCCAGTAAGCACCGGAAGCGGCTTATTATCAAAAGGTTATCAATTTATGCGCTGGCTTTTTTCTTGGCGGCTGCCTTTTTCGCTGGTTTTGCCGTATCTGGCTTCTTCTCTGGCTTTTCAGGTTCATTGAACGACAGCAACCCCGCCTGAACGTCCCTAATCTCGGAAAACTGCCGGGTGTCAAAATGGGTGTAATGCTCGGTCATTTTCATAGTCCGATGCCCGGTTACCTTCTGCACCTTGCTGTCCGCAATATTGGACATTCTCAATAAGGTGTTCAGGAAGTGCCGCCATGCGTGGAACGTCAAATTCCGCTCCCGCTTTTCTTCGTTGCTTATCCCGATATTTTTTAAGGCCCGGTCAAACTGCTTGTATATCCGGTCGTTCGTTACCGGGGTTATCCCCCCGTCTTCGGAAAAAACATAACCGCCTTTATTTGCCAGCATCAGCTCTTCCAGTTCCCCCCTCATCAGCGGGGTGACGGGGATATTCCTGTTTTGTTTGGTCTTGGTATGCGGTACATACCCGAAGACCCCGTATTGCCCAGCAATGCGGATATAGTCGTCAAACACAAATTCGCACTTCAGCCCCCGCAGCTCCCCGATCCGCAGGCCCGTACAGGCCGCAAGCAGATGCGCCCTGTAAACCGTCCGGTTATCCCACACCGATGACCAGTCGGGCGGGAACAGTTTGCGGGCTTCCCCAACCGTCAGTATTTTCCGCTCCGTTTCCCCGCCCTTCAATTCCTTCACCTCCCGGCAGAAGTTGTCTTTAAGCACCTTAAGCCGTACCGCCTCGTCAATCATCAGTTTGAACGTCCGGTACTGGAGGTTTACCGTACTGTACTTCAACCCTTTCTCCGTCAAGGAAAGCAGCCAGTTTTCAATAATAACCGGGGTTATTTCGTCAAGGCGGCAGTTTGCGAAATAGTTTTTAATATGATTGTCAAAATTGCTCTTGTGCAGAATAATAGTCCCCGGCGTTATCGGGTCATGCAGCTGCCGCCATTTCAGGTAGCGGCACGTTTCAATATCCCACCAGCCGCCGGAAAACTCCGCAAAAGTCGGAGCTTTCTGTTCGGGTATTAACAGCCCGTCCTTAAACAGTTTCATGCAGTAAGCCACCGCCTCTGTTTTCTTAGTCAGCCCTGTAGATTTCGCCCACTGCCTCCGGCCTTTTGGGTCATAACACTGGTAATAAAACACTTTTTTTCCTGACGGCAAAACCCGCCCGAACACCGTAAAAACCGCTTTAACTCTCATACAACCCTCTTTTTCGGGATATTGCTGTCACAACTGCACACACCCCGAATTCATAAAATAACGGTAGACGGAACCCGCAACGCTAATTCCTTACAGGGTAAAGACTTACACAACTTTTCAGATATGCGTCCTAGCCAAATGTCTAGGTTTCTAAACTTGACCCGCATAATGGGCCTTCTTCGGCGGGGAATCCGGGGTTGGGAAAGTTTTTCCGGGTCGCCCCGCCGGACCCCCGGTTTTGTGAGTCAAGCTTAGTGCTTTCGGGCGTACTTTTCCTGCAGGATGATGAAACCTTGGACAGCCTATATTGTTATAATTAATAAAGAGCAGTTTGAAGTCTTTACCTTCCAAACCGCTTTTTCCGAAAGCAAAAACATTAACGGAGGTTATTTGTGAAACGGACAGCATTATTTCTTTTGATGGCCCTGTGCGCCGCATCCTTTCTTCCTGCACACGGAAGAGACCGGCGGGACTCTGGGCGGGGGCGGGATAACCGGGAAAATTATCATTACCACAGAGGGTGGGATAACCGGGAACGGAATAATCGGAAAGGTCATTCCGGACCTGTACCGGAAATCGTAAAAATCAGCGGGAAATTAACCGTTGTACAGGGTATGATAGCTGTGGAAAACGACGGAACCACCTATCTTACCCGCGGTTTAGACCGTTTTACGGGTTTTATCGACGGGTTGAAAGAAGGAGCGCAGGTGACGCTTGAAGGCTATGCAATGCCGAACCCGCAGAATAACAATGTAAAAATGATGCGTGTGACAAAGATGACACTTAACGGCAAAGAATATGACCTTGCGCCCCGATCCGGAAATTTCCCGTCAAACTCAACAAGGCAGAACCGGCACCGTCGGTAGAACACTGACACAACAGACGAAGCTGTTCCAATTTTTTTGGGACAGCTTTTTTTTGTTTTATTTTTCTGTATCTTGTCTTTTTTTTCAAAATGTATTATGATTTAAATCAGCATAACGCTGGAGGTTTCATGAGGATTACAACAAAAGGACGCTACGCACTCCGTGCGGTTCTTGCCCTGGCACAGTTGAGTAAGAACGGGGAAATGGTGTCCATTAATAACCTTTCCGAAGCGGAAAATATTTCCTCCGTTTTTCTTGAACAGATTTTTTTCAAATTGAGAAAAGCGGGTATTGTACAATCAATCCGGGGGCCCGGAGGCGGCTTTTCCTTCGCCCGACCCCCCGAACACATCTCCGTAAGGGAAGTGTTGTATCATGCCGGCGAAGAAATGGAGGTTTTACCCTGTGACAGGCATTACACCGATTGCGAACGGATAAGCGAATGTATCTGCCATAAGGTTATAACTTCTGCAACCGAAGTTATTAACAAATATTTCGACGGTATTACCCTGCAAATGCTGCTGGTTAACAATGAATTCCAGCCAGAAGGGCGGTAAGAACTACCCCTTCCTCTTAATGCCCCGCAAACAGAAAATTCTCCAAAGCGCGCAATATTCCGCAAAGATCGGTAAAACTCCTCCGCGTTTCCGGCAGCGATTGCAGAAAATACGCGCCATAATTTTTTTTCATAAGGCGGCTGTCCAGTACGGCAACTACGCCCCTGTCGCCGCTGCGGCGTATCAACCTTCCGAAGCCCTGTTTGAATTTCATTACGGCCTCGGGCAGAGAAAGATCCATAAAGGGGTTGCCGCCGTTTTTTACCACTGCTTCGCTCCGGGCTTCAAAAACGGGATCATTGGGCATTCTGAAAGGCAGCCGGCAGAGGATAACCAGCCGCAGGGTATCGCCGGGCGCGTCAACGCCTTCCCAAAATGAGTCGGTGGCAAACAGTACCGAACTTTCATCGGCAAGAAATGCCTGCAGGAGGCGTGAGCGGTCGTCGTCGCCCTGCCTGAGGCAGTGTATGCCAAGGCTTTCCAGTTCAGGCATGGCTGCTGCCCAGGCACTCTGCAGGGACTGATATGAGGTGAACAGGATAAGGGCGGAACCTCCGGCGGCGGCGGCAAGGAGGCCCACTGAACGGTCAACAAAAGCCTGGTAATCCTCTTCGTCAGGCAGGGGGGCATCGTCGGGAACGGCAAGAAGCACCGCATCGGAATAGGGGAACGGCGATGGAAAACAACCGGTATAAAAAGCTTTTTCCGCCAGGGCTGCCCCGCTGCGGACCGCCCAGAAATTAAAATTGCCGTTAATCGCCAGTGTCGCGGAAACACAGACTATGGTTTTGTTAGGTGAAAAAAGACTCTCCCTTAGGTTTTCGGCAAGTTCTGCCGGACTTTGGTTAAAGGTCGCCCAGCCGCCGGACCCGCCGCGCCGTTCAACCCACATCACCTCGCCTGTCCGCTGCCGGTATCCGGTAAAGGAAGCGCAGATTCCGGCAATATCGTCAAAACGGCGGAGTATAGATTTCAACTCCCATGCAGCAGCCTGTACGGCAGGATCGGTATTATCTTCGCCGTGCCGATCCCGGACATCATCAGAAAACTGTTCGGGAAGATTACGCGCCGCACCGGTAAAGGCCAGCAATTTTTTTTCAAGTGTGGCAAGCAGGGGGAACAGAGCCGATTCCGCCCCGTAATTATCCCTCTCCGGTGAAAACCTAAAAACACCGCCTCCGGAGGAGGACAGTTCCAGTGCCGGCCCGTCAAGATCGGAAGCGGCTTTGCGTATGCCCTCCAGCGCGGTGGCAAGGGTTTTCAGCATCCTCTCACCGCCGGGAAGCGGCGAAACAAGGCGGACCAAAAGGCCTCTCTGCATAGTACGTTTTTTCCGGTACAGCCTTCCCGCAAGTTTTAAAATACCGGCTTTGCCGAATTCTTTCGAGAAAAATGAGGTCGCCGCGCCTTCGATGGAATGGGCCTCGTCAATTATTATCCGGGAATAGGGCGGCAGCACAGCCGTCGCCTCATAGCCCGCACCTCCCTTTCTTGCGGCAAGGTCGGCAAAGAGGAGATGGTGGTTTACTACGATAATATGGGCGGTGGCGGCCTCTTTGCGCAGGGCAAGAACAAAACAGCGGCCCTGCTGGAGGCATCGCTTCCCCATACACAGTTCCGAATCCGAACATACCATGGACCAGAGACCCTCCGCCGGGACAAAGGAAAGCTCATCCCGCCCGCCGCTTTTACTGGTTTCGGCCCATCGCGCGATATGTTCAAGTTCCTCCCGTTCTTCGCCGCTCATCAGTTCAGGCTCACGGAGGGCATCTTCCATCCGGCTGCGGCACAGATAGTTTCCCCTGCCTTTCATCAGTACCGGCCTTAGCTTTACACCCAGCGCCCGCAGTACCAGAGGGATATCCTTCCCGAAAAGCTGATTTTGCAGGGTGATTGTCGCGGTGGAAACAATCACCCGTTCGCCGGTTTCGGCGGCAAAGCTCAGGGCAGGAAGGAGATAGGCAAAGGATTTCCCTACCCCTGTCCCCGCCTCGGCGGCGCCAATGGCATCATCGTTAAAACACTTAATGACCAGTTCCATAAGGTCAAGCTGCGCCTGTCTCGGTTCAAATTGTTCAAGCCGCGAAGCAACACTCCCCCCTTCGCACAGAGCGCCGAGAATCCGTGCGGTGTCAAGTTTTTTCACACTTGTTTTATAAAACAATTTGCTATATAAAGCAACCTTGTAACGAAAAAGGTCCAGGTGCGGGTTTACCGGCCAGGCCCCAATAAACTTATTTGGGTGTTTTCACGTTGTTTGCTTCAGGCATAAATTTCTGCATTGTATTAGTTTTGGAAAAGGCTCATACTATACACTTAATGGGAAAGCGGTTGGGCATAGTATTTGCCGGCGGCGAGGGACCGGGGCCGGATACACTCAGACGGCTTCTTGAAGTTCCGGCGGCAGGGGCGTTGATCGTTGCCGCCGATTCGGGGCTGGAGCTTGCCGAGGCGGCGGGACTGAGGCCGGACTGGATTACCGGAGACATGGATTCTCTGGACAGCGAGGATCGTTTGCGTTCATACCCGGCAGACAGGGTTATCCGCCATGCCGCCGAAAAGGACTATACCGATACCGAGTTGGCCTTTGCCCTGCTGTGGGAAAAAGGCTGCGAGGACGCCTGGATTGTGGGCGGCGGCGGCGGCAGAATAGATCATCTCTTTGGTATCCGGGATTTGTTTGAACGGGAGCTATTTCCCCGCCGCTGGATCACCGCCGCCGAAGATATCCGCTGTATAGACGAGGCCGGCGGCAGTTTGAATATGCGGCTTGAACCGGGATCTCTGGTTTCGGTATTACCGCTGGGCGGCGGTCCCTGGAAGGCCGAAAGCCGGGGCTTAAAATGGCCTTTGGATAATGTATACTGGGAGCGTGGGTTGTACGGGTTAAGCAATGTTGCGCTTGCGGAAGAAATCACGGTAAATGCCGGGCAGGGGCGCTTTATGGTCATTTTTCCCGGTTTGCCCCGTGAATGAATCAATATTTGAGGAGGAGTTATGTCAGCGGTTATTATTGACGGAAAAGCGGTTGGACTGAGAGTCCGGGAAGAAGCAAAACAACGGACGGCGGTTCTTAAGGAAAAAGGCATCGTTCCATGTTTGGCAGTTGTTCTGGTGGGTGATGATCCGGCGAGTCTCTCTTATGTGACCGCCAAGGGAAAGGCGCTTGCCGAGGCAGGTATGGAAGGGCGGGATATACGCCTTCCCGCATCCGTTGCCGAGACGGAATTGCTCTCCCTTATTTCGGAACTCAATAAGGATGCAAAAATACACGGCATCCTTGTTCAGCTTCCCCTTCCCAAACACATTAACGAGGACCGGGTAATTACTGCCATTGATCCCGAAAAAGATGTTGACGGCTTTCATCCGGTCTCGGTGGGGAATATGGTACTGGGCAGGCCGGGCTTTCTTCCCTGCACACCCCACGGAGTGCTGGTATTGCTGCGCGAACTCAAGATACCCCTTTCCGGCGCACACGCAGTGGTGGTCGGCAGATCGAATATCGTGGGGAAACCGCTGGCGAATTT
>Ga0082212_10011989_pt1 | contig 10947 bp, 8 predicted proteins | sample TergutNt197P3_FD_71548 | JGI IMG/M metagenome (GOLD analysis project Ga0082212, IMG submission 71548) | Neocapritermes taracua P3 segment gut microbial communities from Petit-Saut dam, French Guiana - Nt197 P3 | ecosystem: Host-associated > Arthropoda: Insects > Digestive system > Gut ...
ATTTGAGCAAAAGAAAAAACCAAGAAAACGAGCGTTTTCAAGGCTTTTCTATAATCGAGGTGACAGGATTTGAACCTGCGACCGAGTCTGCTGTCGCGTTCGCATATGACGCACAGCGGATGGGCCGCGAGGTATGCCCCCCGTATTTGCTTCCATGTCCTTCTATACCATTTATTCCTCTCCGTGTTGCGGTGGTGTTGGTTGTACTGTTTGTCCTCCTGTTGGGTGTGGGCTACGCAGTATCGGTTTGCCGTCAGTTCACGGCATTCGTTGTGGGCGCAGGGCTTTTTGCTTTATACGTCATCAGCGTTTCCTCCATCATATACTATGCAAAAAGATGCCCGATTGAGAGCGCCCTTGCAGCTTTTGTCAGTATGACTATACCACATGTTGTGTGCGACGTATCATGGCATTGATGACAAGCGTTTTGGGTGGTATCCCAGATGTTATCATCCTTAACTGTGGCTCGCTTCTGCCTCATGTGTAAAGAAAAGCCACATGCTGTACGTGTATAGTTACCTATTGCCTGGGATACTTATGTAATAGACCTTCAAACTTATGCCTGGCCATGTCAGAAAGAAGCTTATTGAGAAATATGCTGATTTCGTCAAAGCATTCACGGTAACGAATTAAGCCAATCAGCGATTTTACACCGTGATAAAGATTGTTCCGGTATTGATACGCAAGACTCAGGCATGATGAAAACCTTGCGACATCCTTCCCATCTCCATCTTCTGTATGGCGCAAACAGCTTTCTATTGTTTCTTGATTATTCGTTATCTGGCTTGCTCCATTATACACTCTGTAAAATAACCTGATGTTCTGACGATGGTCTGGATTACTCTGCTCAAAGAACCTCTTCTTGAAGAACTGCCAGCATCTACTATAATCTGTGAGTGAACTATTGAACCAGTCCGTCTTGTGCACAAGGTCTGAGCACAGTAAATTACAAACTTCGTGTGTTGGAGTCCTATCTCCCGCGACGAATAGACATGCTTCAAACATATTAAAAGTAAACAAGAATCTCAATAGAGATTTCTGTAACGCTACAAGATCAGGATCCAGACTTGTTAATCCCTCTGCCGCATGAAGGAGATCTTCCACATTTTGACAAGCCCGATTTAGCGAATCGTGAAAACTCATAATGGGTCCTCCGAAGATAAATACTGCCTTATTATACAGTAGGGGTTTCGTGAATGCAAGCTGCCTATTGCGTATCCCTCCGTTTCAGCCATGAAAAAAAGTGCTCCGTTTGAGGGAACGCCCTCTGATTTTTCTCGCCATTGTAATGATAGCAAAAGACGATACTGCAAATCTATGTCTTTAACTGCAAAGATTCAGCGGCGACGGATTTTCTCGACTTCCCGCAGGGCTTCGCCGTGCATATAGTGCACCTGACGGATGCTCTAGCTTATCTCCACGGCGATTTCCTCCCACGTCCTAAAGCAGAGATACCGCAATTCCAGAAGCGTCTGGAGTTCGGGGTTCTCCACGCACTTTACCATCGTAATGATTTCGTGCTTCAGGTCGATGAGCCGATTCAGGCGCCGTTGTTCATTACACTGTTCGGCGCCACCCTCGCCCGTCGCTGCCTACTCATCGTAATCACTGCCAATCTCTGTGGATGGAAGCAATTCCTTTAACCATTCCACAGACTCGCGAGTCAGCGTGTCATTGCTGAATATATAGAGTTGCTCGAGTTTTGTCAAAACGGCCAGCGGAGACAGATTCGTAACGCCGCAATCGCTGAGGTTCAGTACCCGAAGTTCGGTCAACGGCGATAACACGGAAAGATCCTCTATCCCCTCCGCTCCACCAGCCAACTCCAGTTCGCGCAGTGCGGGCAGCTCGTACAGCGGTGTGAAATCGGTCAAGCTGCCGTTATACCCTAAATCCAGCACTTTCAGCCGTGGCAAACCGGCCAGCGGAGATATGCTCTCTATATCGTTGAATTGTAAACACAGCTCTTCCAGATTTTTAAGACCCGAAAGTGGTGATAGATCTGTAATACGATTTATGCAAAGATCAAGCTTCCGCAACGCCTTCAACTTGGCAATCGGTTTGATGTCCCCATCGCCCAGCGACTCATCCGACAAATCTAATTCCTCAATGTCCAATGGAATACCCCGCATGCCGCCAATGGAAACCGTTTCCCCGTCCGTTTTTTCATCCGATTCGTCACCCGGTTCCTCCTCGGCATCATCATAGGAGTAAAGGAAAATACGGATATCGTTTTCCTTCGCGTATTGCTCGGCGTAGCTGTCCCTATCCACATACAAAGTGACTTCGTCGGCCGGTTCAAGAAAATCAGCCTTATGAAATGCCCTTTCACCGATGTATATCACGCCGGAGGGGATGGTTACGCCGGTTAAGCTACCACAATCAGCAAATGCATAATTGCCGATGTTCGTCACATTACCCGGTATGATTACACCGGTTAAGGATTCGCATCCGAAGAACGCCATCTCACCGATGTCGGTCACATTGCTTCCGATGGTCACGTCGGAGAGTTGATAACATTCCTTGAATGCCCATTCTCCTATGCTGATCACGGTATCCGGGATGATCACCCTTGCCAAGTCCCAACACATGGAAAACGCTTCTGCGCCGATACCTGTCACCGGATACCCGTCCAATTCGCCAGGGATTGTCAGAACGTAGCCGGGGTTTTCCACATATCCCGTTATCGTCGCATCGCCGTCTTCAAGCACATACCTCCACTGCCCAACCGCGTCCGTTCTTTCCCCCCCGGCAACGCCTGCCGCCATAAAGAGAACCAGCATCAACGCGAGTATCACCATTATTTTGCCGTTCAAAAGTATTCTAAACATTCTGTTTGTTACTCCAATAGTATTGACCCGGATTCTTACGTTAAGTATACACACGCGGGGGGTTAGCTGCAAGCTATGTATTTACACAGGTGGTAAAAACAGCGTGGACGGATTTGTGTTACGCGCCGCACTGTTTGCGTTTGCGGTTTATTCGCCTGCCAACCGACGCCATAGGCGGCTTAAGAAAAAGGACGCTCGCGGGCGTCTTTTTTCGCAGGGTTTGGGATGGCAGTCCCAACGAGCAAACGCCTGGGTATATCCCCGTATATCCCCAGGCATTGCCCGCAACTACGGCACTACTACGACGCCTGCTACGGCACGGAGATCGTTCTCGGCCACCCCAAGGTGTTTGGCCTGACAAACATCGCGGTTTGAGGGATTTGTTTAAAGAGGTTCAGGAGGAACAGGCTCCGTTCACTTTTCTGCGATCTCGTATGGGATCTTGTTCTTCTTCGCATACTGCGCGGCATAGCTGTCTTCCGTTACGATCAGGGTGAGGGCGCCACACCCGCCGAACACGCTTTTGCCAATACTTGTCACACTCGCCGGGATGTTCACGCGGGTTAAACCGCTGCAGTCAGCGAACGCCTGGTCTTTTATGCGCGTACAACCTTCCGGGATGATCACGCTGATGAGGCCGCTGCAACCGTTGAACGCGCGATTGCCAATGCTTGTCACGCTGTCCGGGATGATCACGCTGGTCAGGCCGCTGCAGCTGCTGAACGCCCAGTTGGCGATGTACGCCACGCCGTCCGGGATGATCACGCTGGTCAGGCCGCTGCAGCCGCTGAACGCTCCACCGTCAATATCTGTCACGCTATCCGGGATGGTCACGCTGGTTAAGCCGCTGCAGCCGCTGAACGCGCCATTGCCGATGTTTGTCACGCTGTCCGGGATGATTACGCTGGTGAGGCCGCTGCAGCCACTAAACGCGCTTTTGCCAATGCTTGTCACGCTGTCCGGGATGATCACGCTGGTCAAGCCGCTGCAGTCGCTGAACGCGTATTCGTGAATGGTGGTCACGCTGTCCGGGATGGTCACGCCGGTCAAGCCGCTGCAGCCGCTGAACGCGTATTCGTGAATGGTGGTCACGCTGTCCGGGATGGTCACGCCAGTCAAGCCGCTGCAGCCCCTGAACGCGCTTTTGCCAATGCTTGTCACGCTGTCCGGGATGAACACGCCGGTCAAGCCGCTGCAGCCGCTGAACGCGTCTGCGCCAATACTTGTCACGCTGTCCGGGATGAACACGCCGGTCAAGCCGCTGCAGTCGCTGAACGCGTAGTGGCCAATGCTGGCCACGCTGTCCGGGATGGTCACGCCGGTTAAGCCGCTGCAGCCGCGGAACGCGGATTGGCCAATGCTGGTCACGCTGTCCGGGATGGTCACGCCGGTCAAGCCGATGCAGTCACTGAACGCGGAGGAGCCAATGCTGGTCACTCCATCCGGGAGGGTAATGCTGGTTAAGCTTTCACAATGGGTGAACGCATTCTCACCGATGCTGGTCACGCTGTCCGGGATGGTCACGCTGGTCAGGCCGCTGCAGCGACCGAACGCGAACAGGCCGATGTGCTCCACCGGATGGCCGTCCAGCTCGCCCGGCAGGACCAAATCCCCGGAAGGTTCCTCCACGTATCCCGTGATCATCACGCCATCCCCCTCCAACAGAGGAGCATATTCCCACTGTCCGCCCGCGTCCGTTTGACGCGTGAATTCATAGTATTTTCCGTAAGATTTCAAGTATTGCTCGGCATAGCTGCCTTTCGTAACGCTCAGGGTGAGCCTCGTACAGTCCTGAAAAGCGTTTCTGCCAATCGCCGTTACGCTCTCCGGGATGGTCATGCGCGACAGATTGCTCGCATAGAACGCATAATCGCCGATGCCCGTTACGCTCTCCGGGATCGTCACGCTGGTTAAGCCTTGCCATTCCGACATGCTGCCGCAGTACGCGAACGCGCTGTCGCCGATGAGCAGCACGCCGTCGGGAACGGCGTACGCGCCTTTTTTTCGCTTGGGGTACGCAACCAGCGCTTTCCGCTGTTTGTCAAACAGCACGCCGTCTACGCTCTCAAACGCCGGGTTTTTACGCGCCACCGTAAAAGACGTGATGCTGCTATCAACGAACGGATTGCCCTGAATGCTGGTCACGCTCGCCGGGAGGGTCACTTTGGTCACGTCTAAGCAACACAGGAACGCGTTCGCACCGATGGACGTCACCGCGTGCTTGCCCACCTTGCCCGGTATCTTCAAGTTACCGCTCGGTTCCTTCACAAAGCCCGTGATTTTCGCGCCGTCGTCCGTCAGAACATATCGAAAATTCCCGCTTTTCTTTACCTCCCCGGCATGTCCGGCCGCCATGAAGAGCACCAAGATAATCGCGAGCATCCCGATCATTTGGCCGATAAAAAGCTTCCTGCGCATGTGGTTTATTCCTCCTTGTAAAGTTTCCTGAGCATTCCTTGGCTCCATTGTTGTCGACTACTTCGGCATGAACTTGCGTTTGGCTTCATTTTAGCAGATTTTTTACATGGTGGAAAGATTATGTCGCCTGATCACTACCTGCATGTTTGTACAGGTACCATACGGGGCAGAAAAACCATCCGGCGCGGAGGGAAAAATAGATGTGGAAATATTGCGCGGATAGCGTACTCCCTTGTCTGCAATCATCCTTTCGCTGACGGTAACAAACGAATCGGCACCTATGTCAAGGTCATCCGCTTGGATTCTGATCAGCCTGTCCTACAAGCGAGGGTAATTATCTTCGAGAGCGAGATACAAAACATCGCCCGGTTCGGAAGAAAAATCCCACAGCTTACCTCCCGTCGCAACATTCACGCAAAGGTCGAGGGGTAGCCATGATTTCCCGATTTTTATCTATATGAAAAGCCCCTCGGCGGCGGCGACTATCCGCTAAGGGGCTTGGATATTTCCCGTATAATTTTTACTTTTTCGAGCTATGTTCTTTTCAGGATCGGCGTGGGAACCGGGGTGCGTTTCACACGCATTCGCAAAGCGGGGGAAGATTCTAAGGCAAATCATCGTTTGGTATGAATGAAGGGACAGATTGAAGGAGGTACGACCGATGAAGAAAACAATGTGCCTGATGCTCCTTTTCGTATTATTTACTCTGGTTTTGCTATATTCATTTGCAATCGGAGAAATAAATCCAAGCTTTCCAGAAAGTGCCGCAAAGCTCTTTCAGTCAGCTCGCTGGGAAGGCTATCAACCTGTAGTGGTCAGTGGGCATGGCGATGAGAATTCGCTGACCGGGCAATACGCCGTGCTTATGAAAAAAGGCGATCATAACGTGCTTTGTATGGTGGAAAAGGAGCAAGGGCAGGACGAGTTTTTTATCACTGTGGAAAACGACAAGGCGGTATACCAAGGCGATCTTTTGCCAAGCCTTTTTATTGATTCGGCTGGTGACGCGTTGTTCTACACCTATCAGAGGGATGCGGGCGATATCCGCAGCGAACGCTATCATTCGAGCAAGGTTGACGGGCAATGGCTGCCTGTTGACGTCATCTTGTTTCATAAGCCGCAAAAAGGCCTTTTTCTTGAGACTTTAATTTTATTTTATGACAACCGGCTACAATACGAGGTGCTGTGGACAGACGAGAATGATAACGTCATCGAACAGAGCGGGAAGATCGGCAGGGGTCTTGTGGACACTTCGCTATACGAGCTGTCTCGTTTTGACGTCAATCAATTTTTGACCGATTTTCATCAATGGAAATTAGGAGCGCGTTATTGGCCCATAGACTATGGATAAGTTCGCCGTGGGAACCTCGCAACACACGCTGCAAAGAAACGAAATCGCCGCACTCAAAATTGCGCTCACGCTGATTGAAAGGAAACGAAATAATGGGGTATGAAAAAACTGCTTTCTCAAAACGAATCGTACTGGCTCTGTTTGTGCTATATGTGCTGATCATGCTGTTCATTCTGGTCTTCCCAAACAACTTCCGTAGCCAAAATGTTTTCGTCGGGGGCCTTTCATGGGAGCGCTGGTCGGCGCGTATTGCGCAAGATTTTAATCTCGTGCCGTTTCGTGGAATATGGGAGCAGGTTAGCCAGATACTTGCCGGGCAAGATATAGCGCAAAATTTGATCTATTTGGTGGGTAACCTTATGGGATTAGCGCCATTGGGATTTTTTCTTCCCAGGCTGTTTTCGAGGCAAGGCAGGTTTAAGGTTTTCCTCATTACCGTCGTACTGGCGCTGATCGGTTTGGAGCTGTTGCAGTTAATGACATTGCGCGGTTCGTTCGACATTGACGATATCATTTTGAATGCCGCCGGAGCCTGCCTCGGGTTTTGGATACTGCGAAACTCAGTCCGAAGCTGTGTTGATCCAGAAACCGGCGGCAAGGTTTATGATTGAAAAAGCAGACAAAATGAACCTTATGATTCTATCACCGAATGTAACGCCTTTGGTTCCTGGGACGTCCATGACCAAAGGGCTTCCGGGACTGATACTGCGAGGTGCGTGGCGATCGCGCGAGACGATCGCAAAAAGACAGTATAATGCACACATTATGGTATTCTAATCATAAGCCATTGAGACTTTAATCAAAAGCCATTGTTCGGGATACCGCTTGGTGATATGCTTGGCAAGGATTCCCAAACAATCTGTAAGAAAAAGGAAACCGGAGCCGGAACCCCGACTCCTCAGGGAGCCAAACGCACAGAGAGGAAAACGGCTTATGATTGCAAAAACATTGTTATCAACCCTGGTGCGAAAAAAGGCGCGCACATTGCTGCTCTTATTTTCCATCGCAGCATGCGCGTCTCTTATGTTTGCCAACGCGGGTTTTCAAAGAACCTGTGAGCAAACGGTCTACGAAGCGGCCACCCATTGGAGCGGAAGCGCCGACCTGTACATCGCGCCTAAACAGGCGGTAGGCGCGGAGGAGTGGATTGATCCGGGGGTTTTAGCTCCTTTTGGCGAAAGGCTGTCCCATACTTATGAATTACTTCGCTTTAAAGCGCTCTTTGCACCGGACACCACCGACATGCATTATTTTACCGTCTTGGGTACGGATATTGAGGAGTTTAACGGCTATAATCCTCTGGCGCTGGAGTCGGGCGGCACAGCGGATTGGACGGGCGATAAGCTAATCATGGGGACGCTCTTCGCCCAAAGGCTGGGCATAACGGTGGGGGATACGCTTCCGCTGGAGATCCGTGGGAAAAGCCGCGAGTTTAAGATCGTGGGGATCAACCGGCAAAATGGGTTGTTCCTGCGGGATTTGGCGGATGGCGGATATTTGCTCATGCCGAAGGAAACGGCGGCGGAGTTTTTAGACGGACAATGCAATTTGGTTTTTTTGAAAGCCAATGACCCTTCAGAGTCTCCGGCCCTCAGGCAAGAGCTGATGGATGCTCTTCCGCAATACGTTGTCCATTTTGGGATTGACCATGCGGTCATTCGGGCAGAAACAAACGGCTATGTCATGCCTTTCTGGATTTCCAGCGCCCTTGTGATCTTTATGAGCGTATTCATTATCTATTCTTCTTTCAATCTAATCGTTAACGAGCGGATTGGCCTGATTGGCATCCTTAGAAGCGTTGGCTGTACCCGCAGGAAGGCCAACCGGATATTGACGGTTGAAAGCATACTGATCGGCGTTGCGGGTAGCGCAATCGGATGCGTTCTGGGGGTTGGCATACTTCATGTGATCAAGAACCTCTACACTATCGGTGAGATGGTTTTAGTTGAAGTTCCTGCACTCTTTGGCGTGAAAGAGATACTGTTTACCATTGTTTCGGGTACCTTCATCACCGTTATCAGTGCCATGGCTCCGATTAGGAAGCTCACAAAAGCACCCGTAAAAAGCATTATGCTGAACGATTATCAAAAACAGAAGATTAAATACGCGCGGCTCTGGCCCCTTGGCGTACTGCTCATCGTTCCCTGTTTTATCCTTCCTTTGCTGCCGATTGCAGGGTTTATGGGTATGATCTTGGGATCTGCCGCGGCCATCATAGCGATGGTGGGGCTGAACTTTTTGATCCCGCTCCTTTGCCGGATCGCCACATTTATCTCCCGAGGGTTTTCCCCTGAAATCTCCTTGGGGGTGCGCAATACAGGCGACCTTAAGGCACTGGTCAACAATGTCCGCCTTTTCGCTTCGGTGATGGCGCTCATGGTGTTTATGACGACGCTTTTCAACAGCATGGGAATAGACCTTAAGAACATGTATCAGCGCGATCAATACGACATCGAAATGGAACTGAGGGAGTCTGACCCGGGGTCGCTTGTCCGGTTGCGTGAAACCGACGGCGTGGCGGCTGTCTATGGAGTCTATACCACGTGGTCTGTGATCAACAACTATGAGGGCTCCTACTTAAATGAGCTGATTGGGATGGATGATATGGAGTATTTTGATTTTTTTCCAGCCCCGCTCCCGCCGGAAGTTCTTACAGCTCTTGACGCTTTAAATGACGGCAGAAACATTGTAACAACGCTGGTAATGCGCGATAAGCTGGGACTGAAAATTGGCGACGTGATGACCTTGCAGTTGAATAACGGCGCGATTGATTACCGGGTTACAGGTTTCCTGGATACCAACAAAGACATCGGATATATGGGCTTTATCTCGCCTGAGAACTTCAAGGCGGACATGGGTGTGAAGTATTATACCAAGGTGTATGCGAAAGCCGGCGGTAATCCCGCGGCCGTGAAAAGCAACATCCAGCGGACGCTTTCCAGGGATCTTCTGACCATTAACACCAAGGGAGAAGTGGAGGCGGCCAATGTTGACAAGGTTTCCGGTATATTCAACGCTATTAACACCTATGCCTATTTCGCTATGCTGATAGGCATATTGGGGATTATCAACAATATGCTGGCCTGCTTCCTTGGGCGGCGGCGGAACTTGGCGTTATACCGGTGCGTGGGCATGTCGGCCAAAGGCACGGGCCGCATGCTGATGGCAGAGGCCATCGTGATTGGGATCATCGGGACCGCGGCCGGACTTGGAACGGGCATTGTGATGATACGGACGGTGCCTTTGGCGGTGAGCATGATGTGGGGCAATGTAGCTGTAGTGGCTCCCGTGATGAAGATTGCCGTGATGTGCGCCCTGGGAATCGCGGCCATGGCGCTGTGTTCGCTGATTCCAATGGTTAAGGGCAGGAATCTGTCCATTATGGATCAAATCAGGTACGAATAAGCAGCATAAGGAGGAAGACGACGATGATGATACAAGCCAAAGATGTTTGCAAGAGTTTTGCCATGGGATCTCAAAAATTACAGGCACTGGCCGATGTGAGCCTGACTGTTGAAGAAGGCGAGTTTGTTTCGCTGATGGGGCCGTCCGGCTCGGGAAAGAGCACTTTGCTTTACATCCTGGGAGGGCTGGACAAGGCTGATTCCGGCAGTGTCTTGATTGATGGAAAAGCGATAGGGAAACTGAACGACGCCGCTGAAAGCGCCATGCGCCGGGACGACATTGGATTTGTGTTTCAAGCGTATAATTTGATTGACAATCTGACCCTCGAGGAGAATGTTTTGATCCCGGCAATGCTCAGCGGGAAAAAGCGAAAGGAGACAGATGCCGGGGATCTGCTGAGAGCCGTCGGGCTGTATGAACACCGCAAACACAGACCCATGGAACTGTCCGGCGGTCAGCAGCAGCGTACGGCCATTGCCCGCGCGCTCATCAACCGCCCCAAGGTGATTTTCGCAGATGAACCCATCGGCAATCTTGACAGCCAGAACGGCAAGGAAGTGCTGGAACTTTTGAGCAAGCTGAACAAGCAATATGGCATTACCATTTTAATGGTGACCCACTCGGAAGATTCCACACGGTATGGGAGTCGTGTGATCCGGCTGAAAGACGGGCGGCTGAGCGATTAGCCGGAGTCGGAGAAATGTTCAAGAACCCTTGCTTTTCAACGGATGAGGCCGTATAGTTGGCATATTGTAGGGCGAACGCTACTTTTTCGGAGGCAAATCTCATGATTTTCAATACGGCTAAAGTAATGTCAAAAGGTCAAATAACGCTGCCCGTGGATATACGCAAAAACATGAGGCTGGCTGTGGGTGATAGGGTGGCTTTGATTTTTGAAAATGACCGCGTTATCATGATGAACCCCGCTATTTATGCTATGGA
>Ga0082212_10011990_pt1 | contig 10946 bp, 8 predicted proteins | sample TergutNt197P3_FD_71548 | JGI IMG/M metagenome (GOLD analysis project Ga0082212, IMG submission 71548) | Neocapritermes taracua P3 segment gut microbial communities from Petit-Saut dam, French Guiana - Nt197 P3 | ecosystem: Host-associated > Arthropoda: Insects > Digestive system > Gut ...
TATTCAAGCGTTTATTAGACATCGGCGATATTATCGGCGTAAAGGGCTTTGTCTTCGTCACGCAGATGGGCGAAACGTCGATACACGTAAACGAATTGACGGTACTAAGCAAGTCTTTACGCGTACTGCCTATCGTAAAGGAAAAGAACGGACAATTGTTCGACGCCTTTACCGACCCCGAACAGCGTTACAGGATGCGATACGTAGACCTGTTAGTTAATCCGAATGTTAAGGAGACATTTATCAAGCGCACAAAAGTGATTAATAGTATCCGTGAGTTTTGCAATTCGAGAGGATACATAGAGGTCGATACGCCCGTACTGCAGCCTATTCCGGGCGGCGCGGCGGCGCGTCCGTTCATCACTCATCACAACGCGCTTGATATGCCCCTGTATTTACGCATAGCAAACGAGCTGTATCTGAAACGATTGATAGTCGGCGGATTTGACGGCGTGTACGAATTTTCGCGAAATTTCCGCAACGAGGGAATGGATCGCGCTCATAATCCCGAATTTACGGTGATGGAGATTTATGTGGCATACAAAGACTACAACTGGATGATGAACTTCACCGAGGAAATGCTGGAGCGCGTCGCGCTTGCCTTGCACGGGTCGACAAAAGTTCAGGCGAACGGAATTGCAAATACCGCTCAACAGGAAATTGACTTCAAACGTCCGTTCCGACGGCTGCCGATGCTCGAAGCAATCAAAGAATACGCCGGAGTAGACGTTTCAGGTATGGACGAGGCGCAACTGCGTGATACTTGCCGACAAATGAACATCCCAATTAACGACACGATGGGCAAAGGGAAACTGATTGACGCTATTTTCGGCGAGAAATGCGAGGAACATTTGATACAGCCCACATTTATCATTGATTATCCGATAGAAATGTCGCCGCTGTGCAAACGCCACCGCAGCAATCCCGAACTGACCGAGCGTTTTGAACTGTTTGTGAACGGCAAGGAACTGTGCAACGCCTATTCCGAACTGAACGACCCCATCGACCAGTTGGAACGTTTTCAGGAACAACTCAAATTGAGCGAAAAAGGCGATGACGAAGCGATGTTTATTGACATGGATTTTGTTCGCGCCCTTGAATACGGAATGCCGCCCACATCAGGCATGGGCATCGGCGTTGACCGTTTGGTAATGCTAATGACCAACAGTTCGTCTATTCAGGATGTGCTGTTCTTCCCGCAGATGCGCCCCGAAAAGAAAGCAAGACGCGATTCTGCGGAAGCCTACGCTGCTCTGGGTATTCCTGCAGAATGGGTGGAACCGTTACAAAAATTGGGTTTTCAAACTGTGGAAAGTATCAAAGGTGCGTCTTCGGGTAAGTTGTTCAACGACCTTTGCGGATATAACAAGAAGAACAAATTGGGGTTGAAAAATCCGACAATGGATGAAGTGAAAGGTTGGGTAGAAGTCTAAATATGATTGTATTCATCGAAAAATGAAATTTTTATACCATTTAGGACGATATTATTTATTGGTGGGAAAGGTTTTTTCCCGACCGGAAAAGCTATCCATCTATTACCGGAGGGTACTCAAGGAAATAGAACTTTTGGGTATCAATTCGCTGGGTATTGTGGCATTGGTATCGCTTTTCATCGGGGCGGTGATTACCATGCAAACCGCTTATAATATCGAAAATCCTTTCGTTCCGCGTTATTTAGTTGGTCTCACGGCGCGTGATACCATGCTGCTTGAGTTTGCTTCCACCATGATTGCGCTGATACTTGCCGGAAAAGTCGGCTCCAGCATTTCGTCCGAAATCGGTACCATGCGCGTCACCGAACAAATCGACGCTCTTGAAATCATGGGCGTTAATTCTGCCTGTTATCTCATTCTTCCTAAAGTCATTGCCAACGTTTTCTTTTTTCCGATACTGACCATTTTGAGTATGGTCATCGGCGTGTGGGGCGGATGGGTGATATGCGTTACTTTGGACATCATCACGCCGGAGACGTATATACAGGGGATTCGTTATGCGTACATTCCCTATTACATTACCTATTCGTGCGTCAAAATGGTGGTATATGCGTTCATCATTTCCACCGTTCCGGCTTACCACGGATATTATGTTGAGGGCGGGTCGCTTGAAGTGGGCAAGTCGAGCACAAGGTCGGTAGTCTATTGCTGCGTACTGATTCTCTCGTTCGATCTGATCATCACCCAAATGTTGCTGTCATGATAGAAGTAAGAGACGTAACCGTGCAATTCGGTGAGAAGAAGGTAATTAATCATGTATCGGCAATATTTGATCGTGGAAAAACAAATTTAGTCATCGGTCGGAGCGGTTCGGGAAAAACGGTATTGTTGAAATCCATCATCGGATTGGTGACCGTGACTGAAGGCGACATTATTTATGACGGCGTGGTTTTCAACAAACTGAATTTTGCCGGACAAAAGGGAATCCGGAAGGAAATCGGAATGCTTTTTCAGGGCAGCGCCCTGTTCGATTCGTTGAATGTTGAGAAAAACGTTATGTTTCCGTTGGATATGTTTACCGACATGCCCGTTGAAGAAAAACGCGATCGGGTGAATTTCTGCCTTCAACGGGTAAACCTCGAAAACGCGAACAGGTTATCGCCTGCCGAATTGAGCGGCGGAATGAAAAAACGTGTGGCCATTGCCCGCGCCATCGCCCTGAATCCCAAATATCTCCTTTGCGACGAACCCAATTCAGGCCTCGATCCGCAAACATCCATCGTCATCGACAATCTGATCAGGGAACTGACCGAAGAATACAACATGACCACCATCATCAATACCCACGATATGAACTCGGTGCTTCAAATCGGCGACAAGGTAACTTTCATCTACGAGGGACATATCGAATGGGAAGGAACGAAAGACGACATCCTTCATTCGCGCAACATACACCTGGATGATTTTGTTTTTGCCTCTGAACTTGGGAAAAAGATCAAGGCGTCGGCATTGGATGGTTAGTTAATTCCCACTGTCAATTTCATCATGAAGTTCCGGAATGCTTGCGGAAAATAATTTCTTGACACCCACTCTTCGCCATTGGCATAACCCCGATATACTGCTGCATTAGATATATAGTCGGCGTTCCAGAGGTTATTTACCGAAAACTGCAATCCCACATAATACTTTTTAAAATCGAGTCTGTACTGCATTATTGCGTTGTTCACAAAATAACCGTCCAACCTGCGGCCAGCGTCTGACGTATTATCGAAATACTGTTTACCTACATATTTAGCCGCCAGGCCAACGGACAAGCCCTTGATGATTTCATACGAAACATCTGCTGCGCCAACCCACTCCGGCGAAAAAGCTATATCGACAGTTCCGTATGATTCCCGGATACGTGGCAAATCTGCACCATTTGCATCTGTTGCATTGACGTATGCCACATAATCTTTAATTTTATTACGACTATAAGCAAGATTTCCATTGATTTGCAATGCACTCATGGGATGAATCCCAAAGATTAGCTCAATACCTGTGCGATAACTCTTTTGCACATTCTCCATCAAATCGTAGCCTACATTGTTCATTTTACCGGTATTCACCAACTGGTCAATGTAATACATGCAGAAAAAATTAGCGCCAATCGTCCATACATGATGATTCAATTCGTATCCTGTTTCTAAATTGTAAAGTGTTTCGGGGCGAGGCATTTCTGCATCGTAATCTCTGAGCGATTCTTTGATATCGGCGCGGGCCGGTTCGCGATGTCCCACAGCAAACGAAGCATAAGCGCGTTGCTGTGGTGATATGCTAAAAGTAACTCCTGCCTTTGGGTTGAAAAAATTATAATGGTGTTTTTCGTGGGCGAGGTCTGTAAAATCATCATCAAATCCGTTCATTTTATATCCGATGTACCGCCATTGAACGTCGCCAAAAGCATACCAGCGATTGCCAATCTGTTGCGTCGCCTTCACGTAACCGCTGACATCTGGCTTTTTAGCAATATTATGATACCATTCATATCCTTTGGGAAAGACTTGATTTTGCATCCATATAACCTTACCATAGTGGTCATTATCAAAAATGCTGCCCGAAACGCCAAAATCAATGCGGGTTTTTTCAGTTGTGTATGTTGCCGTTACGATTGCTCCCCACAAGTGATTGTCTAACCATTTACGGCGAATCAGGTCGCTTCTGCCTGGTGATCCGGTGTAGTCCGGCATGTATCTTGTGAGCCTGTCATTATATCTGTACTGTTCATAATAACCCTTTCCGCGTATATAATATAGTGTAGTATTGAGTTTTAGCCGCGCACCCAAGCGCTCGCTGTATTGCAGGTGTACGTGCGTTTGGCGGTAATTGTCGGTTTCGTTGTCGTAGCGAACAGTATTTCCTTCACTGTCGGTATACAATCCCGAAGGATTGTAGCGGCGATTTTCCGCAATTTTGTCTTCCGGCGTGCCATTCCATGAAATGCCGGTATGCTGGTCGCCATGGAAAATATTCATCCTGACTATTCTCCTGCTGCTCGAATATCCGCCTGTGAAAAAGAGCGATTGCTGATCAGCGTAGCCGTTATCAATGTATCCGTCGGTTTGTCCGAGCGAATAGCGCATGTCGGCGTTCCATCCGTTCTGGCTGCGCCCCGTACCGGCGGCAACATTCAGTTTGAAGGTGTTGAACGACCCGTAAGCAACGCTTGTCTGACCGTAAGGTTCTACTGCGGGTTGCCTGGACTGCATATTGAGCGTTGCTCCGAATGCAGCGGCGCCATTCGCCGAAGTACCCACGCCACGCTGTATCTGCATCGTTTGCAGCGACGACATCAGATCGGGCATATTTGCCCAAAATACAGCCTGACTTTCGCTATCGTTCAGCGGCACGCCGTCGAAGGTAACATTGGTGCGGGTAGCATCGCTTCCGCGCACACGGAAAGACTGGTTGCCAATGGCGGCTCCGTTTTCTGACGTCATCACTAACGACGGACTCAAACCGATAGCGGACGGAAGTTCGGGCATGACCATCATTTTACCGATTTCAGAGGCTTTCAGGTTGATAAAGGTAGTTGGCGTCCGGTGATTTGCACGAGTGGACGACACCACAATTTCCGACAGCTCTAACTGCCGGATCGAATCATTTTGGGCGTTTAATCCAAAAGAAAAACAAGAAAATGCGAAAAAAAATACTTTCTTCATACTTTTAGGTTTTAGGTTTAAAAGTTTAATGTTTCAGGTTAATAGATTTCAAAAATGAAACCTGAAGCCTGAAATTTGAAACCAAAAAGGGATGATGAAAACGCGATGAAGAAAGTTGCCCCGCGACGGCAATCTTTATCCCTACGCCGGTATGGTCCGGATCAGGTTCAATGGGTTTGATCTCAGTCTGTTTTTACAGACACCCCTAAAAGATTTCGGGGCAAAGATAACATTATTTCGGGAATAAAACCTGAAGATTGACAGTTGATACTTTTTTTATTATTTTTTCCATATGTCTGCATTTTCGATCCCCAAATTATCGGGATGAAAAACAGGATCTTTTATTCCGGATCGGTGCTGTGCTTCAAAATCGGTAAAAACCTTAATCGCTATTTTTCGCAGAAGTACAATAGCGATCAGGTTGAGCCATGCCATCATCCCAACGCCTATGTCGGCCAAATCCCATGCTAAAGTCATCGTATTGATGGCGGTAAAAAAGATAACAAACAACACCGCAACCCGAAGAAGATTGATCATGTAGAATGCTGTTTTCTCATTTCGGAATAAAAAATATACGTTGCTTTCAGCTTGAAAATAGTAACTCATGATTGTAGTAAACGCAAAAAAGAAAAGGGCAATGGCCACAAAAACAGATCCAAATCCTGGAATTGTATTATCTACTGCCAATTGCGTGTAAACGGAGCCAAAAGAGGTAACCGATTCGAGTATTTCCGGACCGTTATAAATTACCTGATCCAAAGAACCGTCATAAACTCTGTAAGTTCCCGATATTAAAATAACAAACGCGGTTGCCGAACAAAAGAGCCATGTGTCAATATATATAGAAAATGCCTGCACCAAGCCTTGTTTTGCAGGATGCGGCACTTCGCTGGCTGCCGCTGCATGTGCCGCTGTTCCCTGACCGGCTTCGTTGGAAAAAATACCGCGTTTAACGCCTGTGCTTATTGCCGCGCCTACTATTCCGCTAAAGGCAGCTTCGAAGCCAAAAGCGCTTTTGACGATTAACGAGAAGACAGCCGGAATATATTGATAATGTAAAGCCAGAATTACGGCAACGACTAATACATAACCAATAGCCATAAAAGGAATAACAATTTCACCTACGCGGGCAATTCGCTTTACTCCTCCAAAAATAATCAAGGCCAGTAATAAAACCACGCCTCCTGCTGAAATACGCGGATCTATTCCAAAAGAATGTTGAAAAGCGTCACAAATAGTGTTCGACTGAACTCCGGGCAACAAAAAACCTAAAGCGCAAACTGTCACTAATGCAAAAGCGATGGCAAATGCCTTTTTCTTAAGTCCTTTTAAAATATAATAGGCCGGCCCGCCCCGATAGTTACCATCAATTTTTTCTTTGTAAACCTGTGCGAGCGACGATTCTATATACGCTGTTCCGGCGCCGAAAAAAGCGATAATCCACATCCAAAAAATGGCTCCGGGACCTCCAAAGGCGATTGCTGTGGCAACCCCTGCGATATTACCTGTGCCGAGACGACCGGAGAGCGCCAGACTAAACGCCTGAAAAGATGAAATACCTGAATCGGACGATTTGCCTTCAAGCAACATCGTTATCATCCTCTTGAAATAACGTATTTGAATAAAACGTGTGCGCCAGGAAAAATACAAACCGGTTCCCAGACAGAAAAAAACAAATGGCAGACCCCATATCCAACCACTTAAAGATGACACTAATTCAGAAAAATTCATGATGTTGTTTTTAAAACACTTGCAGTACAATCTTTTTACGGTTTCCCCTGCATCAGTTTCACCCGCAAAAAGCCGCAAACATTACGAGGCAAAAGTAGCAAAAATTTTCAAGTTGTATAAGAGAGAATAAAAAGAAAAAAGAACGGTTCTCACGAACGGTTCTTTTCTTATTTACAACTATTAACTTATGAGAAAAAACTACTGCTACTATGAAACTATTTATGTTTTATTAATCTTCATAGCACATATAACAATTACCGTGCCAAACTTTCATTTTTTAATGAAAATTTTTACTTTTTTGCGATAAAAATGTTATATGTTTTAATGTCAATATATTACGAGATGCGTATAAGTCGTAAGATACGCAACCCGATTCTCAATTACTCAAATTACTGCAATATTCCAATAATGTTTTCAAATCGTCTCCGTTATCGAACCTGATTTGGCGTTCTTTTACAAATGTCTCTATTTGCGCACGATGCGCGGGAAACTGTTTGGTAAAGGTTTTCATGTTCTTGATCAGTATATATTTACCATTTGTCCCCACCAGATAGTAAAAGTAATTTAAGGAGACAAGCACTTTTTCCTGCACGTTCAGGTTGTATTGCCGGTTGTCACTGTTGATACTGCTGTACGATGTAATGGCCGAAGTAGACGAGTCCATTCCGTATGCTCCCTTCTTGCTGTGTTGTGCTACGTTTCCCCTTCGTCTTACCCGTAACTGATATTTACCGGTTGACGTCAATTCTTCGGTAAATTCCTTGTCATTAAAAGGATAGAACCGCCGGTTGCCGATATTCAAAACGACTACATCTTTCACATTTGCCAGTGCCATTACCTGATCATTTTCCAAAAACTGCATTTCACCCAGGAGCATGTTGTAATTTAACATACCACTGCCTTTATACCCCCTGTAAAATACCTCCCCATTGGTAAACTCTGGAAAAATATATTGCATCTGATTCGAAACTTTCCCGCTCAAGTCTTCGCCTGATGTAGCCTCCAGGATTTGTCTGTTTTGTGCTGAAACCCAAACAGGGAGCAGCAACAAGAGAAATACGCACTTTTTCATACCAATATTTATTTTATTTTTAGTTCTTAATTCCTGATTATCAGATAACTTCCATCCATATTTATTTGAATAATCGACGAAACAGTTGTCGGCTGACGATCATCCTGCCGCCAACGGACGATGTAATCAACTGCATCTCTGATTTCACCGGATATTTCATTGAATGTGCCGGGCGTTGGTTTTCCGCTGATATTTGCCGAAGTGGATACAATCGGTTTGCCAAATTCTTTAATGAGTTGCCGGCAAAACGGTTCCTGAACAATACGGATACCGATGGAACCATCCTGTGCTGTTAAATTCTCCGCCAGATTTTTAGCACCCGGATAAATGATGCTTAAAGGCCTTGTGGCTTCTTTCATCAACTGCACAGCAATGTGCGGTACATCATTTACATAAGCAGCAAGCATATCCAACCCATCTACCAAGCTGAGCAAGGCTCGCGCTTCATGTCGTTGTTTTATGGAATAAATTCGCTCAACAGACGTACTGTTGGTAGCGTCGCAACCAATTCCCCAAACAGTATCGGTCGGGTAAAGAATTACACCGCCCTGATGAAGTATTTCCAGCGATTTTTCAATATCGGTCCGGAACATGATGATTCAAACTATATACGAAATGCTTTCTTAATTGTATCCACATAATCAAGCTTTTCCCATGCGAAAAATTCGACTTGTTTTGTGGTTTCGTTATCGTAATATACGGTTACTTCTTTAGTATACGGCTCGTTGCCAAAATGTCCGTACTTAACGGTATCTTTAAAAATCGGGTTTTTCAGTTCAAAACGTTTGATGATACTGAACGGTCTCATGTCGAATATTTTGGCTATTTTTTGTGCAATCGCACTGTCAGATATGTTTAGTTTGGATGTGCCGTAAGTATTGACATAAAAGCCAACCGGCTGTGCCACGCCAATGGCATAGGCCACCTGTACCAATACTTCGTCAGCCACGCCTGCAGCTACTAAATTTTTAGCAATATGACGGGTTGCATATGCTGCCGAGCGGTCAACTTTCGACGGGTCTTTTCCCGAAAAAGCGCCACCGCCGTGAGCGCCTTTGCCACCGTAGGTATCCACAATAATTTTACGTCCGGTAAGACCTGTATCGCCATGTGGCCCGCCAATCACGAATTTACCGGTTGGATTGACATGCAGGATGTAGTCTTCGTCAAAAAGTTTCCGTATCCTTTCGGGTAATTCGCGAATCACCCGTGGGATTAATATCTTTTGAACATCATTGAAAATCACATCCAGCATTTTTGTTTCTTCGTCGAAATCGTCATGCTGGGTTGAAACCACAATGGTATGTACCCTTTTCGGCTGGCCGTTGTCTTCGTATTGAACCGTAACCTGCGACTTGGCGTCGGGGCGGAGGTAGCTCATCTGTTTTCCTTCACGCCGTATAGCAGTTAATGCGGTCAGCAACCGGCGTGACAGTATCAGTGCCAGTGGCATATATTCGTCCGTATCGCGGCAGGCGTAGCCAAACATCATTCCCTGATCGCCGGCGCCCTGGTCTTCTTCTCTGGCGCGTTCCACACCCTGATTGATGTCGGGTGATTGTTCGTGAATGGCCGACAACACACCACACGAATTGCTTTCAAACATGTATTCGCCTTTGGTATAACCAATATCGCCAATAACAGTTCGGGCAACCTGCTGTACGTCCACATATCCGCGTGTTTTCACTTCGCCGCTTAATACCACCAAACCTGTAGTGACCAATGTTTCGCAAGCTACTTTCGATTCGGGGTCACGACGTAAAAATTCGTCCACCAATGCATCAGAAATCTGGTCGGCAACTTTGTCGGGATGTCCTTCAGAAACATATTCCGAAGTAAATAAATAAGCCATTATTTTTCGATTAATTTTTTATTGCACAAAGATAATACAATTTTATGAAATAATCATTGATTAAACATCTAACTTCTTTCGCAGATTCAACATGTCAGTAAATAAATTCTTCGATTGTGCCGGATCAATGATAAAAAGCAAATATGAACGATAATAATTATATTTGCGAAATTTTAAAAATCATCATTCGTAATTCATAATTAATGAAGCGTTCACTTCGTTATTAAAAAATGATCACCAGTCTTCAAAACCAACGAATCAAAGATGTTGTAAAATTGAGCAATGCACGCGAACGCCGCCGTCAGAATCTTTTTCTTATTGAGGGCGCGCGCGAGTTGTCATTGGCTGTGTCCGCCGGCGATTATGGTATCACAAATTTTTTTGTATGCGACGAGTTGTTGAGCATAGAGACAAAGTTACTGGTTCAAAAATGGGGTATTCCTGTTGAAAAGGTCAGCGCGGCAGTTTTCCGAAAAATGGCTTATCGCGAAGAGTCTGACGGAATTATTGCTGTAGCAAAGCCTAAACGTTTATCATTTGATGAGATTCATTTGTCGGTCAATCCGTTTGTCATCGTACTCGAATCCGTTGAAAAGCCCGGTAATTTGGGCGCTATTCTGCGCACTGCCGATGCTGCCCGCGTGGACGCCGTTATTGTGTGCGATCCCCAAACGGATATTTACAATCCTAATGCCATCCGTTCGAGTATTGGTTGTGTGTTTACGCAGCCGATAGTTGCCTGCACTTCCGAAGAGGCTTTGCAGTGGTTGAAACAGGCCGGCGTCCGTATTTTTGCCGCCGAACTTACCGCTTCCGAATGGTATCACAAAGCCGACTTCACGCAACCAACAGCCATTGTGATGGGAACCGAAGCCGACGGATTAACTGATTTTTGGCTTCGTAATGCCGACTGTCGCATCAAAATACCGATGCGGGGATACATTGATTCGCTCAATGTGTCGGTATCAGCGGCAGTAATCACTTTTGAGGCCATGCGGCAGAGAAATGTTTTGGTTAGTGGTTAGTGGTTAGTGGTTAATGGTTAGTGATTTAAAATTAAAAAATGAAATGAAGGATAATATTATAAAAGATAAAAGTTTTGTTTTTGCGGAAGGAATTGTACGTCTTTGCAGGTGTTTGCAATATAATAGACCATT
>Ga0082212_10011991_pt1 | contig 10945 bp, 1 predicted proteins | sample TergutNt197P3_FD_71548 | JGI IMG/M metagenome (GOLD analysis project Ga0082212, IMG submission 71548) | Neocapritermes taracua P3 segment gut microbial communities from Petit-Saut dam, French Guiana - Nt197 P3 | ecosystem: Host-associated > Arthropoda: Insects > Digestive system > Gut ...
TTCCACCAACCGCAATGGTACTCCCAGAACCAATGTCTAATGCGGCATATACAACATTACCATTTGAAGGACTAGTTGCAATAACATTTCCGCCTACGTTTACGGTAGATTCATCAGCATATAATCCACGTCTTACGCCGGTTGCGGTACCGCGAACCGTTACATTGCTGCCATTTGAAGCACTAACTCCCGTACTGTCAGCACCTGTTCCGTTTGCGTTTGTAACTTCTGCTATTCCATTTGACACCTGTACGCCACTTTGCGTACCAGCAACATTAAAATTGCCATTTCCATTTAAAACCAGTTGCCCATTGTTTCTAACGTAAAGCCCAATGCCATATGGACCATGAGATGGATTTGCTTGTACGTCAAGTGTGCGGTTATTTAAATTTAGTGTTATCGTCCTGTTTTCTACAACAATCGATGCGAACTGGTTGGATAGAACAGAATAGGTTATATCCGCAGTAAGATTGATGACAATATCGCCTGGAGTGTTTAAAGCTGATGTTAACTGTGCAGCAGTTCCAACATTATGGGTACTCAAAGCCACCATATCAACGTTGCTTTCAAATCCAGTTTGTTCTCGCAACTCACCACTCTCAGACAGTAGAATCGTGTATGGTTCTGCAGCGTGGATGGCGGAAATTGGTAGTATGCTTATCATTAAAGTTATCGACAGAAATATGGATATGAGTCTTTGAACTATCTTTTTCATTTTCGTTATCTCCTGATTCTTCTACGTCGAGTCTGCGGGATTTCCAGCAAACTATAAAAACAACTTAATTTATCGTCACTTTTAATGCATATTTAAACAGATAGTAACAACGCAGAAATTACGATTTTGGGATGATGGACATGTATCACAACCTGGTCACGATTGAAACCAGGATCCGGCTTTAATCGGGCATATCCGCCTCGATTGGGCGATGCCCGAAGTTCTGCTGGATGATTACTCTGTCTGCTGTGTTGATAAACCCGTCGCCATTTAGGTCCATGTGTATATTATCCGGAGTGGAAGCTCCAAAGTTCTGCAGCAATAGCGTCGTATCAAGCGAATTGATAAATGTGTCGTTGTTGAGATCGCCCGGTCTAAGAATAAGCACACGAATGTCCTCATGAAGATGCGTAGTTAAATCAACATCGGAATCTGTTACTATTACATTATTCAATGTGAATCCAAGATGTCCGGGCTTTGTCACAACCAGCTTGTAGGTTCCGGGAGGTACATTGTCGATGGTAAAAGACTGCACAACAGCTACTGCCGAGCCAGTTTCGCTCGTCTCGGTAGTTGCATAGCCGATTACGACGCCATCCAGCGTCTGCAATTCGATTCTCGCGCCCAACCTCGGATTAAATGAGCTTACCGCGCCGGTTATGCTATACGTATCGGCTATATCATCCTGATGCGGCGCATATATCACAACGAAATCTGATGTATTCGCGATGTACACTTCTTGACGGTCACTCACGACTTCAAAGAACAGGAGCGCATAATCTTCTTCTTCGGGAACGAACGACATAGGAGAAATGACAAATTCATCAAGTGTAATAATTTCATGTCCCGATATCATGCCCAATGCAACCACATCAAGGATTTCTCCATCCAACGAGCCACGCCGCACGAGAAGATTGGCTTTAACCGGGAATGCCGTTAAGTTTTCAATCACAGCCGTTACACGGATTGGGTTTTTTACATCGGTTTCGTCGATTACAGTTCTTGTCAGTGAAAGCGATAGGTTCGGAAACCCCAATCTTACTGTGTAGCTATTGTCGCTCAAATCGGTATCATTCATGCCAACAGGTTCTATGCAAATCATGAATGACGTCGGTTCGATCGTTGACATATTAATTGGTATATCCATGTCAAAATTGATTGTTTGCATTTGCCCGGACCGTAATTCGCTACCAAACGGGACTGTGGAAATTATTGTGCCGCCAACGCTTACTCTTACGGCGGAAATCGTCGCGCCGCCAATATTTTCGATGTCAGCGCTAATAATTAGTTTTTGCCCCGGAACGACTTCCTCATTTGCGAAATACACGCCCATCAATCTGATGTTTGCTGAATCTTGGGGATTAGTTTTCAAAACACATAGATCGTTTGTTTCAATCAAATCATCCCCGATAACCGCCACTCGCGAATTATTAATTGCGATTTGGAAAGTGCCGTCATTATTCCATATTCCGTCAAAATATTTCGCATAATCGTCAGTCTTAGCAAAAACAAACGGATTGCTCCAGTCGTCTCCTTGATATATTTGCGCAGTTAGGAAGCCTAAACCGTCTTCCCATGTTGGATAAACAACGGCAGTACCGTGTGCATTATTAAAAATCCTAAAATTGTCGGTCGGCACTTCGAAAAGGAGATGAATGTCTTGGTTTGCGGTCATGTAGTATATGCTTTCGTTTTCGTACCAACTTAGCGCTTGTTCGCCGTTGATTACAGCAAATACGGGATTAGACACGAGGTTTCTGTCAACTGGTATGCTTACAGTGTTTCCATTTATATCCATCACCATCAGGCTACGGTCATAAATCGTATCGAAATTGTTGTCGGCATCTTCAATATAAGCGATACGTACATTACTGCCAAAATAACCGACTGTCGTATCCGCTATAGCGCCAAGCCCGCTCCTCAATACAATTTCGTCGTCCCATGCATCATTTGTAAATTGTCTCGCAACGAGTTGGTTATCGTGGTTGTTTTCGTCAAACAAACCTGGAATGGATATACCGGAGATGGCATTGTTTGCGTTCCGTACCCATACGACAGTCACATTTCCGCCGTTGACCGCGATTTTTGGCATGGTATCCATCTCATCATTATTTGTCAACGTCTCAATATCCGTAAAAGTGTTATTGGAAAAGTCGAACCGTGCCACACAAATCTCGGCGTTCTCCAACATATCGGTAATCGTTTCGCCATCATTGAATTCCCTTTTGCTATTATGCCACGTTACCCATATATGGTTACCGTCGCTTGCAATATGGGGATAGAAATCCGCAGTACCATCATCATCTACTGGCTTAGGAGCGCCCCAATCATCCTGTGCATTGTCGTATACCGAATACATCAGTATTGTTCGGTTCATATCGCCCCTTGAACCATCGTCTGCGAGAAACACCATTACGAGCTGACCGTTCGCTTCCGCTATCAATGGAACGGTTTGGTCATATACGGATTCCAGCAATGCCCTGTAATTAATGCCGTTAGTCGAAGCACTAAATGATTGGATACCAAAGGGAGATATTTGTTCGCCCAACCAAGCTGATTGGGTAGGTAAGTAGTCGCGTGGTGCAAACTCATAGCTGATAGGGGTTTCCAAGTCGGCGGTACTGAACATATCGAAATTTGCAGCGTTCGATGACGATGAACTTCCATTCCCCCATAACCACAAATCCCCTGGTCCGAGTAGCGGTTGTTTTATATCAAAGAATAAAAGCCTTGTATATACACCGATTTCACCACTAATTTTTCCTGTTGGAGGGTTTTTGAAATTATAATCAACATGAAAGGAACCTCTTCCATAAGCTCCGGCAGTTAAAGCATATGGAATGCCAACACCAGCCCTAAGCTCAAGATATAACTCAAAGCCTAAACTACCCGCAAATTTTAGTGATTCTCCAATAGTCCATTCCAGTCCTATCTTCCCTGTAAATTCCGCACCGACGTCAACTGTGCCATTCAGTAGCAACGGGACAACCACAAATTCTGCTCTACTGCCCACTTTTAGTATAATTCCAATCTGCCCCGTCAGCACCCATGGTGTGTCATCTTTAGGATACACACCTTCAAAGTAACCAATAATTGTAACTTCAGCTTGAATATTTTTAAGTATCGCCTGCTTTGGGCTTTCACTGTTAGCCAAACCAGCCAGCATTCCATGATCCATGGGTCCATTATGGCCCATGGCATCAAGATCAAGAACTTTCTTCAGCATGTCAAATTTATTTTTAATTTCATTCTTTGTTTCAGCTACTTTTACGCCAATGGTAGCCTTAATTCTGTCATCTTCAATGATTATATCTACTGATAATTTATCAAAGAAAGAATTACTGGAACTGCTGACGCCGGAAAGCATTGCGCCGGATACGGGCGCAATTGGAGAAGAACCAAAATTAATGCTGAAGTCACTGCCTCCTATAAATGGCGCATTGGCTGTAGGAATGTTGATAGGAGGGATAGGGGGTAAATCAAATTTTTCCGGAGTACCCGGGCTAAACGAACATGTCGCCACTCCACTGGCTGCCATGCCATCTTTAAAGGCTCTCACATTAAATGTTGTATTTTCGGATATTCTTATCGGTGAAGTATAGAGCTTGCTGCTTTTCGTAGGTTCAGTTCCGTCGGTGGTGTATCTTATTTCGGCATCGGGTGTCGAACTTGTGAAAATTACTCTTTCAATACCGTCTATTATCGCGTTGCCGAATAGCTCTCTTTCGCTATTAGCGCTTGTGTTGATTGCGACTGCTTTCGGCTGTCCGACCCTATCCCCGGTCACATTATATGTAAACATAGCCGTGGCGCTTTCCGGTAATCCGTGACGGAACGCTTTGGCTAAAACGGTTATCCGTTCATTCAACCCAACCCCGGCGAAATAATCCCATATTACGATAGGCTCCGTATACATTGTGCTGTACTCGTTCGGAGTTGAACCGTCGGTTGTGAAGCGTATAACCGCATCTTCGGTTATTGTCGTCAGCACAAGCTCATTGGCAAGGTCGATAAACCCACCGGAAGCATGATTAGCCGTGGGTCGGGCGGTTACGACTGTGAAATTAAAATCTTCAATTTCACTTATCAAGTTTCCGTTAACGGTATTGAATATCCCCGCTCTAATTGTAACAGAGTCGTGTATCGTTATGGGGTAGGAAATCCCGCCACCGCCGATAGCAGATTCCCACGCGAGTTCATTATTGGTAGTCGGTACACTTCCGTCGGTAGTAAAGCGAATTTCCGCGTGCCGTATACGCAGGTCAGAACTGGAGAGTTTTATTCGAGAACCGCTGTTTATACTGCCACTTACCGTGTCGATTGCGATAGTGGGGCGATTGGAAATCGTTAATGTTGTCACTGCTGTTTCGCTTGCTTCAGAACCTTCTCTATATGCTTTCGCACGGATTGTTACAGCGCTGTCTACTTCGATAGGGTCAATATAGCGAATACTGTTTCCGCCATTTCGTACAGGCTCCGAGCCGTTTAATGTATACCATATCTCCGCCCCTGGCGTTTCGCACAGTATAGCCACAGAAGAAAACAGCGGTACGGCAGCACCGTCCTGCGGATTAAAAACTGGAGTTGCTACCTGCGCAATAAGATTAAACGTAACAACTTCGCTGTCGAAATGGTTGTTGCTGAATGCCTTTACTGCCACGATCATACTTTGCGTTACACGTATCGGCGCGGAAAGTATGGGGCTGAATATGTTCGGCTCGCTGCCGTCGGTTGTATAGCGTAGTGTCGAACCGAGCGTTGCGCCGCCGAATGACACCAACGTCCCGACCGGCAGTATGATCGGCTCGCCGAACGGTATTGCTTCTCCTGTGTCAATACGCGTTGCTGTTGGTGGGGCTGCTCCAATCACCCTATGTAAAAACCCAGACACATCGCTGTCCGCGTAATCATCTTTTATTGCAATTGCCCTGACAAGGGTATGAGTTTTAATCATAATCGGCTCGGTATATATGGCACAGTTTCGCGTCGGCATTGTGCCATCCGTAGTGTAGTGAATCACCGCGTCTGGCGTATCTGTGAATAAAAACAATTCCAATCCGCCTGCATGAGGTGCTTTCAAAACGACGCTTTGCGGCGTGCTGACTTTTGGTGCAACGCTTATTGCTATTGTATCCGTATACCCGCCGTCGCTGGTTGTGACCGTGATATAAGCTGTTCCTCGTGAAAGGCCCCGGACTGTAGTATAAACCGACCCCTTGAGCGAACTGCCGAATGTATCAACGGACACAATCGTCGGGTCGCTGCTGTGCCAACTGACAACTGTGTTAGTGGCGTTGTTAGGTATAATTATCGCCGTCAATGGATAATTCTCATGTTCCGGTATTGTTATGTCATCCATATTTAAAGTAACACCAGTAACAGATGTATAAATATCATTATTTATTCCGCGCAAACTTGGAAATCCATTGTTCGCACCGGTGATTTCCCAAACAGTGTAAAAATCCCAAGTGACAGGATAAGCATCGCGGAATTTCATCTCATTTTCATCCATAGGCGCACCGAAAACAGGTATATGATTAGGATTAATCGAAACACCTGGATGATCACTGCCTCTGGTTATTTGATTTGACGGAAAGAAGTTTGTTGTGCCATGCGGGATATTTTCAAAAGGATTAGTTCCAAGTGGTTGATTTTGATATACAACTCCGATTAATTCGCCTGCACGTTCCTGTGCGCTCGCAGGATTATCCCATATATTAGTATTAGCAAATACGGAAGAAGTCGAGTAATTATTTAGCATCCAAGACGAACCTCCGTAAGCGATGTTGTCGATTCGTCCAATTAATCCTCCGGATGCCGAATCGGTTTGCTCGGTGCCACCGGTACGTGCCGATACACTATTTCTGGAATAGCAATTCCTCATTTCAAAATCACCGCGAATAAAACCAACCAATCCTCCTGCCGAAGCGTAAGCCAAATAATTATTGGCAGATTCAGCGAACACATTCCCCCTTGAAAACGAAGAACTTATGGTGATTCGTTGCGATACTCCGTCATTTACGGCATATCCCACCAAACCTCCAGCGTAAGCATCGCGAGTAGAATTTACACTCACCGTACTTGTACTGAAGCTGTCTATGATTTGTCCTGAGCCTGCCAAATAGCCAACAATTCCCCCAGCGTAGGCACTATTATCAACTCCGGGCTCGCCGGAAAACACGCTGCCCCCAACAACATTGCAATTAATGATTATTCCGCTGGAATGACCGGCAATGCCTCCAACAAATTGCGCGCCTTGATTATTCACGTTTTCTAACCTTATGCTTTTTATGGTTCCACTGCTTCCGATAAACCCGAATAAACCGGCAGAATCAATATTTTTGTTATTAACAAATAAATTAGAAATTTTTTTGTTGCCTCCGTCAAATACGCCTTGAAAATACCGGTCTTGCACATTCCCTATCGGCTCCCACAGTATACCGCCAAGGTCGATATCAGCTTCGAGGCGGAAAAATTCATCTATTCCTGTATAACCGTCGTTTACCAAATCTCGCAGCCGCGTTAATCCCGCTACGTTGTTGACCCTGTACGGGTCGGAATCCGTTCCCGCTTCCTTAAACGGTTTTACCGTAATTTCGCAAGTTTCGATAAAATCTGCCCGTCCCGCGATTGCAGCTACTATGGTTGCTGTGCCGGGGAAATGTGCCGTTACCAGACCATCGTTGTCTACTGTCGCAATTTTTTTATTATCACTGCTCCAGCTTATTGAAGTGTCAACAGGCTGGACATTCGCCGTTATCCGCTGCGTTTCTGATACGTACATTGATATTGTATCTACGCTTAAACTCGCACTTATTACCTTTACTGTAAAGGCAGGAGATATATCACCGTATCTGTTTGTAACTGTAATATTCGCCAAGCCAGGTGAAATTCCAAAAACTTGATTTAAATGACTTTGCCCGTCGAAATCTCTATGCATTGTACGTAGAATTGGAAATCCAGAATTTACATATTGGTTAGTATTCCATATGTTTGCAAAATCCCAGTAGACATATAATGATGGATTCTGCATTTCGATAGGTGTAAGCGGTATGCCAATCGGATTAAGTGTTCCGCCTGTAACTACTCCGTCTAAATAATAACTGTTAGTTCCATCTGTAATAGAAGCGCTACCGAAACCGACTAATCCCCCCGAATATCTATGATAATCACCTATTCCGAAAAGACCGCTTGAATCAGCAGTGGCAGTAACAGTTCCTGACGAATAACTGTTTTCGATAATCAACCCCGCATAGTCAGCAGAACCGACTAACCCGCCTGCACAGGATGTAGCGCTACCAGGAGTTAAAAAATTATAAGAATGTCGGGCATGGGTAGTAATATCAACTGTTACGAAGCAGTTTTTTATCGTTACCCTAACCCAGGGTGCGTATCCAATCAACCCACCAGCGTCAGCTTGTACTCTTTGGGTAGTGCCTGAAAAAGCTATACTATCTGCGCTGATTCGATTTCCGTTGCTTGTAACATAGCAGTTTTCAATTAACGAACTACCTCCATTTTGGTAAGCAATTAAACCGCCCGCCGAAACCGGAGTAGTTTCACCCATACTGAAAGCACTTACGTCGTCTGAAAGAATGACACCTAAGTTTTTAATTGAAATACTGTGTGAAATAATTCCAAATAATCCTGCGTATTGAAATCCTCCACTAGTGTGATAAGTTATTGTGTAGCCGTTTCCGTCGAGTATACCGCGAAAATCGTTTATTGGAGTCCATGTTCCTCCATCTATATCTTGTGTTAAAACGACGTATTTACCCGTAGTTACTGCACCGCCGATCAATTCAGCAATAAGTTGCGTCTTGTTGCTGACGAACGTTATGTTGGCATCATCCACAGTTGCAACCGTTTGATTGCTACTGAACCACGTAAAAGGAGCATCGTCTATGGGCGCAGCGTTTAAGTACAATGTTTCATTAACACGTATTGGCACAGGATCGAGCGGAATTTCTGAAATAATATTAACTGGGGGAGGAGAAATTACTGTTATTTGAAAACGAAATTGACATATAGGATTTTCTTGTGAAGCGGCTATGATAACTACTTCACCGGGTGAACGTGCCGTTACTAAACCGTTACTGTTGACGGTAGCGATATTTGAATTTTCGCTACTCCATATTATGTTCACGTTGGTAACATCGGCAGGGCCCACTTCGGCGTTTAATTTTAATGTCCGTCCTGAAATTATTGTATGCTTTCCGTCCGATAAAGGGATAGGTAATACATCATTCGGGGCACGTCGCACCGTTACGGTTGAAGACGCAACATGCCCCCCATAATATGACGTTGCCGTTATTGTAGCAACACCCGCGACACCTCGTCGCGCCGGTGCTACCGTAGTTATTAAACCGGTAATAGAATCGATGGTTGCCACGTTGTTGTCATTGCTACTCCACTCTACCTCTCTATAGTCCGGGCTTGGGCTCGATGGTGTGAATGTAAGCTTTTGTGTCATCATATACGTTGTAGCATTTAGACCCATATCAAGAGTAACAGGGGTCAAATTTATATCTTGTACATAAAAGTCGCGTTGAAATACGCGTAAGTCAGGAAAGTTATTATTAATACCACTTTTAATAATCCATACACTGTCGAAGACAAATCCTCTATTACTGAGATTAGTTTGATTTTGCATTTGCGCTTCGGTAAGTGATATACCGCGAGTACTATGATAATTATTATTGCTGCTGTTGTAGCTTGAAACAATTTGTGTGGATGTGCGGATAACATTGTCAGTCGGATTTGTGCTTCCAGACTCAGTCCTTCCTATAATACGCCCGACATCGGATCGTCTGTTATTTCCATGCCAAGCCTCGCCATGGACATTTCCTGTCACATATGATCTTTCAGTAAGGGCTTTACTGTTGTCTTGAAGGTAGCCAATCAGTCCTCCTACGCGCGAGATGGGTTGCCCATTTGTAGTACGTGTTGTGTACGAATAGGCAGACACAGGCACCCTGGAGTAAGTATCTCTAACTGTCACTGTTGATCTTTGAACCCAACCGACAAGGGCGCCGGCGACTGCACGGGAATCAACTGTTCCAGTATTTGTACTTGAATTTGCATAAGCGTGAATACCAGCCCCGACAACGGAACAGCATTCAATCGTTAAATCCGTATCAGAAATAAGACCTGCAAACCCACCTGCGTATGATTCAACCCAAGCAGAGTTGGCGGAATTTTGAGCGTATATTCCCACTGTGACGTTGACATTGGTATTTGAACCTCCATTATTCCAGTTTCTTTCCCAAAAAACAGAATCAGTACCAAGTACGTTTATTTTTAAATTTTTGATTGTAATGTTTCCCTGGGATACAGTCCCCATCAATCCAGCAGATTGCCTGTTACTTGATGCAGGTATACTCATAAAGATAGTGTAACCATTACCGTCCAACGTGAAATTAGCCGTATCGCCATAGAGATTAACGGGTTCCCAATTGCTCAAACTGAGATCGTTATGCAAAACAATAACCCTATTTGGCGTTGAATTACGCAGAGCATTAATAAGCTCAGTTGGATTCGTAACACGAATACGAATGGAATATGGGGTGCTAAGAGCGGTAATGTCAGCAAAATCAGTAGAGATAATCTGCTCACCAGAAAGGCTCTCGCTCCCAAAAGCTTCATCAATATCATCAAAGAATTCGTCAAAATGGATTATTTCATTAGCAATGAAGCTGTCATCTACGTGTGGATCATCGTATGACGCATAAATTGCATGTGCTGGCATTATGCTCGTCAACATGATCATTACCAGTATAAAAGCTGTAAGTTTTCTAAATTTGCTTTTCATTCTTGAGAACCCTCCGATTTCTTTTCCAAACTGCTCCTCATCGCCAATCAGCCTTATTCCGAATGATTCCAACTTGTTACCAGAAACCGGATTTAATCAAGCATATCCGCCTCAATGGGGCGATGCCCGAAGTTCTGCTGGATGATTACTCTGTCCGCTGTGTTGATAAACCCGTCGCCATTTAGGTCCATGTGCATATTATCCGGAGTGGCAACCCCAAAGTTCTGCAGCAACAGCGTTGTATCCTGCGAATTTATGAATGTATCGTTGTTGAGATCGCCCGGTCTCAGAACAAACACACGAATGTCCTCACGAAGATGCGTAGTTAAATCAACATCGGAATCTGTGACTATTACATTGTTCAATGTGAATCCAAGATGTCCGGGCTTTGTCACAACCAGCTTGTAGGTTCCGGGCTG
>Ga0082212_10011992_pt1 | contig 10945 bp, 4 predicted proteins | sample TergutNt197P3_FD_71548 | JGI IMG/M metagenome (GOLD analysis project Ga0082212, IMG submission 71548) | Neocapritermes taracua P3 segment gut microbial communities from Petit-Saut dam, French Guiana - Nt197 P3 | ecosystem: Host-associated > Arthropoda: Insects > Digestive system > Gut ...
GGTGAGGGGACGTTTACAATACACGAACAGGCCGAACCGGAGCAAACCGAGCCGGACGAGCCGGACGAGCCGGCAGACGAACCCGCAGACGAGCCGGCAGTTGAGCCGGAATCTGAGGAAGAGTCCGGTAATAACGGACCTGCAGGTGAACAGGTAGACGTTATTGTATCTAAGTGGATTGCTAAATCAGGCGGCACCGGAGGGGGAAAAGAAAAAGAATTGGCAGCTCGCTGGGGCGCTGAGGACGCGTTCGAGAATGGAGACGGCTCATACACATACAGGTATTCATCCGGGTCAGCGCTTGAGAAAGCCAAGCAAGATGCTAAGGCGGAAATTACAAGTGTAATTACCGACTTATTCAACATTGGCGTCGCCGGACTGGAAGACATCGAGTATGATCCCGATAATTTTGCCGCTTTGAACCTCATGATTACAGATGCGTTTTGGGAAGCTGAGGGTTCAGTTCTGGTAGTTTTCGCCCTTGGAATCTCTTGCCCCATGTATCAGGTACTGGACGGGAAAGGGTTAAATTCCAAAACAAAGATAACCTTCGCAGATTTTAATACGCGTGACGTACTGGGTACATTTAATGCTCCGGATGATGTATCTCAATTGGTAAATTATTCATGAGAATAAAATCAAAAAATATTTGCACCTTTCAGGTGAAACCGACCCTCTATCCTTTGTCAAGAATAATTGCAAAGGAGAAAGACAGATAAAAATGGAGGTAATAAAATGAAAAAAGTATTTATAATCGCGATTGCTGTTGCCCTGGTTCTTACACTGGCGGCAGGCTGCGGTGGGAAAGCCGAGGCTTCACCCGATGACGCGAGGAAAGGCGTTGACGCTATCCAGTCACGTACAGCAGATACAGACGATTATTCCGGGAGCCTTGAATCCGGAAGTTTAAAAAGCCTGCTTGACGACGGATTCTCAGGGAAATCGGAAGATGGAGGAACCGTACCGGTTAATGACGACTGGGTTTCCGCAGCCGGAGACTAAACTAAAATAATCGATTCAAACTGCGCTGAGCCGTACGGCTGGTATAGCCATAGGGTTCAGCGCGGTTTATTTGTGGAAAATAGAAAAGGAAATGTGAGCTATGTTTTGTAAAAATTGCGGTAAGGAATTAAAAGACAGCGCACGTTTTTGTTCGGGGTGCGGCATCACTATAGAAGCCGGCGAGCCGGTTGCTCCTGTCATTCAAGAGCAGCAATATGTACCGCCGCCTCAGCAACAGTATCAACCGCCGCCGCAGGAGTATCAGCAACAGTATCAGCCGCCGCCGCAGCAATACGCACCGCCGCCGCAGCAGCAACAATACGCTCCGCCGCAGCAGCAGTATCAGTATCAGCAGCCGCAGGATCAGTACCAGTACCAGCAGCCACCGCCGCCTAAAAAGTCTATGAAGCCGCTGTTCGGTATAGCCGGCGCCGCTGCCGGTGTGCTGGTGTTTTTCCTTGTCATTTTCCCGATGCTCGGTGGAAACGACTCCAAATCCGGCAGCAGCGGACATGCCGGCGGAATAAATATCGTTATAAATATAGAGCCGCCGCCGGGAAGAGATGTACCTTTTGTAGTCGGCGAGGCCGGCTTCTCGACCAATGATGAATCTATTAAAATGATTGAAATCAATCAAGGACTCAGCTACGGATTTAATTCCGAAAACGGTGAGTTCTACGTGATGGAGTCCTTTGTCGGCGGCAAGGAAACAGCAATCTTTATCGACATGGACAAGCCGATTGACCCGAAAAGCGAGGTCATGCTGACGATAGAAAAAGACGGCGAGTTTGTTGCCGCGCTTACCGACGCACAAATGATTGATGACTCAACACTAATGTTCCAGCCTAAAGATATTTCCGACGCCGGAAACTGGGAACAGGGAGCATACACTTTTACATATACGATGGACGACAGCACAGCCATCCGAACAACAAATTTCTTTCAGTCATCTCCTTTAAAAGTACTTGCTGTACCGATACTCGCAAACTATAGAGGTGAAATCATCCCGTGCGAAGGAGAATGGAAGAACACATCGAGGCTGCTGTTTGCCACTTATCCGGTCGCAAAGGAGGAGATGGAATTTATCCTCGGACCGGAACTTGACCTTTCAAATGACAGGTTTGACATGACGAAAAAAGACGGGCGTTACAATGTATGGAAGGCGGTAAGGGACCTTCAAACGCCCGATAATCAATATACATTAATAGTAGGGTTTGTAAGAGAACCCATAGATATGGGAGATGGTATTGCAATGGGTTATACCTGCGGTTTTCCCGGTAACATTGTTGTTGAGAACAATCCGGGATCTGTGAAAACTATCGCCCATGAAATAGCGCATTGTTATTATATCGGGGACGAATACCCCGGAGGAGGTATAAACGATATCTTAAACCCGCCTCCATATGAAATGGAAGGATGGGACATCCTGACAGGTGAAGATACGGCCGGCACGAAAGAAAATGTGACCGGCGGATTCAGCCTGGGGCTTGAAGAGTCCGGCTCTATTGTCTATCCTATTCAGCGCCCGTACTGGGTCGAGGAGAGAAACCTTATCGATAATGATGAACTCACCTCGTTTATGGGATGGAGTACGGGAGCGGATGAGTCTGCATTCTGGATTACTTCGGACATCTGGAATCATTTGCTGAAGGCCTTTACCGGCCAAATGAACGGGAATGAACCCGGATACGCGCAGCCGGGCGGGGGTGATGACGACGGAGAGTATTGGGGGCTTTGTCCGAATTGCAATGTAGAAATCTACAATCCCCTGCTCTATATTCAGTGCAGTAACTGTCTGGACTATGTCATGCTAGCCGGGAACCCGAGCAAATGTAATGGATGCGGGACCGATAATCCTCTCGATGATCTAACGAACAATGATCTTTATGTCGACTGCAGTACGTGCTGGGAGCTTACCTGGTATCCGGATTTTGAAGCGTATAACAGCGGCGACGGATCGATGAGCAAGCCTATTAGCAAAACCGGCTCTGATGCAGATACTAAAGGACAGATGGATGATTTGGTAACGGTCATCGAGATTACAGGCTGCTTTGAAACAGACGGTACATTTACTGCCGATCCCTGGTATTCCTATCCGGCGCCGCTTGGTATTGTTACCGCCAACAAGAGCGGAGAATACTTAGCAGCCGTCTTTGACAACAAGGGCAATATCGTTTCAAAAGCATATTTTGACGCGAACGACAGGAGCCAAGTTACGATGGCAGGCGGCGCTACTTCTGCATTGTCTGACACAAATATCCCGATTGAGATATTTCTTCAGCTTCCTGTGAATGCATCGAAAATTGTAATTTCAAAAGGGAAGCAGGAGGTCTATGTAAGGGAGGTATCCGCGCACGCACCGACGGTCGCTTTCACAGGCCTTGACGATTATCAGGAACTTTCCAACAATGCAACGATTACCTGGGAAGCTTCCGATGAGGACGGCGACGAACTTTATTTTGATCTCTGGTATTGCACAAGCGGCATGACCGAGTATTATCTTGTTGCTAAAAATATCACGGGAAGATCCTACGATGTTGACCTGACGGGCTATCCCGCCTCCGATGGATCATTCTTCTACATCTACGCTACCGACGGCGTTAGGACGGCAGAAAAAGGCAGTCCGTTTATTAACAAGCCTTTCACGCCTCCGAGTATACTTACCGAGCAGAAAGACATTCCGAAGATAAAAGTGACCGAAGAAATTTACTTCATGACTGAGATATATGACGCCCAGGACGGATGGCTTTCCGGGGACAATGTCAGCTGGACTCTGGAAGGGGATCAGGTTTCAATCACTTGCGTGCTTCAGGCCTGGCCGTACCAGCTTGAGCCCGGAATCCATACATTCACGTGTACCGCAACCAATTCGGGAGGCCTCAGCGACAGTAAGGATTTCAAGTTTGAAATAATTGACGATGAATCTGATTTGCCAAACGACTGGTCGCGTGAGGAAATTAAGAATGCACTTATAAAAGGATTCGCAGCACCCTTGGACAGAATTGATGCGCCCATAACTCGTGTGGAGTTCGCAAAAATGATGGCCATTCTATATGGACATAGTCATGGCGCTGATTATCCGACTCTAGATGCTGATTCACTTGTTGTGGATTGTGGCAGGGATGGCTATGATGCAGGTCTCATGGTATATCTGGGTGTGATGAAGGCCAGGGATGGTTTGTTTGAAGCGCAAAAGTCACTTACTGAGCGCGAGGCCTTGCTAATTATGCGTAATATCATCGCTCTTAGACTTAATCCGAACTTAACAGATGACATTCTCAATGATGAATCAACATTTTTAGATAATTTTTATAGCATTGGCATATTGGATAAAACAGGTCCCAACATATATCAGGCAGATGAAAAACTTTCTAAAAGACTGGCGATGGTGAGAGTTAGCAGAATGTTCGAGGCAATCTTGGAAATTGCTGATAGCTAAAGGGTTTGTCATGGAAAACGATTCGTTTTGTCACATGAGTGTCTAAGGAACCACTGATTAATGACGATGCGTGAATTCGCCCGAACAATTTGCGCGTAGGAAAGAAACCAAGTAAGGGCATAAAATTTTATGCCCCCACAGGAATACCCGTCGCTATTTCAAGGCTTTTTGGTAAAGAGATACGCCAAATGGTGCACAGGGGAGCATATAATGATTTATGATTTCTTCATTGCTCCCCGTTAGACGCGTAAGTGAGAATTAATCAGTGTTTCCCTAAACGCCCTCCTTAATCTATGGTGTATCTATTTCCATTGATGAGTAGCACATCATCTGCTTCCCATCGCAAAGTCATGGATTCAGCCGCAAAGTATGCGCCTTTGTATATCTGCTGGGGAGTCTTTTTAAGTACACCAATGGGCAAATCAATATCTTGATCCTGGGGCGTTACATATACAAACGTATTCTTACCAAAAACCCCCCTATCCACATTTGCTACCTCGGCCAGATGCGTGCCGTCTGGAGACATCTCTGACAGTACTACAGGTTGTTGTCCAAAGTCCCAAAGGAGTAGCCAGATAAACATCGGTATCATGAAGATTGAATATACTATGCCCAGTCCAATATAGAGTGGTCTTTTCTTTACAAAAGCAAAGAAAACTACCATGCTGCAAATTAAGGCAATAATCGCATAAACAGGCAATAAATGTAGCTCAATCCCATCCGTGTCATAGCCAATTGCTTTGCTAATTACAAAAAGAATTGCGAACAACGGCAAGAGAATAGCAAGTAGCGCTTGCTTTTTTACCTCAACACCAACGCTCCGCTCCGCTCCTCTCCTCTTGTTCTCCTCCCTGGATCTCCTCCTGTTTCTTACTGTTATGAGAGCAAGGAAAACCATCGCCGTGGTGATCACCGTAGATAAAATGGCTGGCGAGCTTCTATTCATGGGAACCAAAATATACCCCATAACATTAATAGTGGAGTACATCTCGGCAAAAGCAATAAAAACTATTGCCAGAGTTATCAGTGACCAGTTGGAGGTTTTTTTTGTTTTCATACTTTCTTTAGGTTTGTGATTAACATTTGCAGACGATTTTCAATATTAGCAAAACTGGCGTCGGGTTCAAAATCAAGGGGAAGTATCTGTATATGAGAATAAAGCGATTTGATTTGTTTGGCTATCCCTCGTCCAACAATGTGGTTCGGTAAGCAGCCAAAGGGCTGCAAGATAATGAAGGCCTTACGGCCACGTGCGGCATGATAGAGAATTTCACCAGGAGTTAAGACGCCTTCCCCGGTATCAAAGGTGTGATGGATAAGAGGGTCGCTTGCCTTAGCCAGTTCTTGCATTTTCGCCGTTGATTCATGCAAAGGATGTCTTGAGGCGATACGCTCTGCCCTTCTATTGCCTATTTCAAAGACTATATTAACCACGGAATACCAGATCTTTTCGGAAAGAGCTTTGTTTAGTTTATACTCTTTTATCTGGGCATTTCTATAGAAGTAGATCTTGTGAATCATGTCCGTCACTCGTGTAACGCCGGTTTCAAGACCGTTTTGCTCTAGATATAACTCTATATCGCGGTTGGCTCCGGGATGGTAATTCAATAGGAACTCACCCGCAAGAAAGACAAAAGGACGAGGCTTGCTGCGATCATATGCAACTTCGCTCATGACGCCAATCGCCTTCTTAAAGCCTTTCCGAGCGCCTCGCATGCCGTGAGCTTTAAGTCCCTGTATGACAAGGTCAAGCGCTATGCTAAAGGCCCGCTCGGCTGAACCTGGCACCAATTCATATGGGCGAATCTTGCGTAAAAGCTCTTCGAGGGCATCAATCATGGGCAACGTCGTGGCAATGCGGGCAAGTGAAATTCGTGACATCTTAAAACCTGGATGCATATCATGCGAATCAATATCATCGTTAGTGACAATTGGCACCTGAGCATAACCTGCATCATCGAGAGCCTTACGTAAAGTCGCACTATATTGAGCCAGACGGCAACAATCGAAGTACCTAGCTATAGCAACAGCGGTGTGCTCCAGGTCATATGTTCCACTAGATAGTGCTTCCAACGCCTCCCCAATAACCACCTGGATGGGAAAACACATGTCGTTATGAACATATTTTTTGCCCAGTTGTAGCGCTTCTTCTCGACCAATGTCTAGAGAAACGGCACGCAGACCTTGCTTGGAAAAAACTGCAGCCATCAAACGGCTAAAGGCATGTGAGGTATTTGGAACCAGCACTGTTTTTTTCTGCCGGTCAGACCTTTCAAATTTCTGAGGATACGGCTCACACAAGCTATTAGTAACGCAAGTTTGCTCTTGCTTTTTTCGTGTGCTTACTGTTTCAACAAATGAGCGAACACGAATGCGCAACGGTTCTTTGGTTTCACTTTCATCAATCTTAAGAATTAGAGGACTTTTTTTGCCCACCTCTCCCATGAGACGAATAATTTCGTCGGAAAGATATGCATCGTGTCCACAGCCAAAACTAACAAGTTGGGCGTATTCTAAGTGATCGTTGCCTGCTGCCACTAAACAAGCAGAGAGCAAAGGGGCAAGATAATTATTGGGTTTATCCAAGCGACTCTGGGAAAGATTAACTTCCTTAAGACCAGGAATGGAGTCAACCGTTAGCACAGGGATTCCTAAGTTAGTAAATAGGCATGAAAGCTCATGGTTTACCAAAGGATCACAATGGTAGGGCCTTCCCGCCAAAATAACGGCAAAATGTCCTTTTCTCTCTACTTCTTCAATAACCGCTTTTCCTTTTGTCACCAGACTTTGCTTAAACATTGCTTGCGCCGCATCGCCCTGCGCGATTCCTTGGCAGGTTTGGGAAGGCAAAAGCCCAAAGGTTTCCTGCATAAAAGCGCACAACTGCCTATCACGATCTTTTTTGCTGTACCAATGAAACAGAGGAACATCAAAAGGCACTCCCCAGCGTTTATGCGGATCATCTGAGTTATCTATAACGAGAGGGTAGCCTTTTACCAGAGCACACATCGACTCTTTTGACTTTTCTATTTTATCTGGTTCGATCGCACTACCACTACTAGCAACAGCAGGGATTCCAAACCTGCTCTTTCTGTGACTCGCTCTCTTGCTACTGTTAATTTCTGGAGTAATAGTGATAGCTGGTGAAAATACCCTATCAACTCCCCGCTCTGCGAGATCCCGAATGTGTCCGTGAACCAACTTTGCAGGAAAGCAAGCAGTATCCGATGGAGCAAAAGGCAGACCGCTTTCATATTGACTGCGGGAGCTGGGCTGCGATAAAACCACGGAAAAGCCAAGGGCAGAAAAGAAAGTCTTCCAGAAGGGCATTGTGTCCCAAAAAGAGAGCACTCGTGGTATGCCGATAACCTCTTTCCTTGCAGGAGCACACGGTTGACAGGGATAGTCCATGAACAAGAGTTTTTCACGTTCCTTGAACATATCGGGGATTACTTGCCTATCGCCCCGGCTGCTAGTAGCAATTTCAGATCCTGCCTTTTTGCACCCTTCTTTTCTCGAAATACTAGATATACTCCCTGTTGTGCCTGCGTTCCCTGCCTTGTAAGGCGTAAAAATTTCGCAACTCTCAATATTTCTATCTTTAGTTGCCGGGGCAGTAGATTCAGCAGTAAAACGTGTGGCGGTAACTTTGCCTTTTTCGGGATCTTCATGAGTATTACCCAGGTTTCCCCGGGTAGCAGAAGTAGGAAATACCTCGCCTTTGGAGCAGCGATTTCCCGAGATCAAAGTCTCACCATTAGAGAATAGAAGACGTGAGCGGACGCATCTATTCGCACAAAACGGGCAGATACAATTTGACTCCTGAGTGTAGGAGAAGCTATCAAGTGCCGAAAGCCCTATGAAATTGGTTCTCCTTCCCAAACTGCCCGTGGATTTATCCAGCATGTAGTCCCTTGTGAGCAAGGCCACACCAATAGCGCCCATGAGGTTTGGATACGGTGAACGTGTAACTTTTTTGCCCACATAGCGCTCAAAAGCGAATAGTACTGCATCATTTTTGAATGTTCCTCCTTGGACCACAATCCTATCCCCCAGGCTTCCAAGGTGAGAAACTCGAACCACTTTGGTGAACACATTCTCTATGATGGAGCAGCAAAGACCAGCCATAATATCACTGAGCGTCTTGCCATTCTTGAGTTCAGTTACTATGCTGCTATTCATAAATACCGTACATCTGCTTCCCAACTCTGCGGGACTTGACGAGGCAAAAGCCAAATCCGCAATATCTTGTACTGAAATGCCAAGCGAGGAAGCAAGGTTCTCTAGAAAAGACCCACAGCCTGACGAGCAAGCCTCGTTAATCATGACATTGATAACCACTCCATTGTTTATCCAAATAGCCTTCATGTCCTGGCCGCCAATATCCAAGAGAAAACTAACATCAGGAATGTATGCCTGTGCTGCGTGAGTATGTGCAACTGTCTCTACCACTTGATAATCGGCACTTAACGCTTTGGCAAAGAGATCCTCCCCATAGCCTGTGGTCCCCACACCGAGGATTCTTAGATATACGCCAGCTCTAATATATTTATCCCTTATACGGATAAGTGCTTTGATAGTTCTTTCCAGTGGCTCGCCATTGTTGGCTCCATAAAACGATTCGAGTAGTTTTCCTTCAGTATTTATGAGAACGAACTTGGTAGTTGTGCTGCCCGAGTCAATCCCCAAAAATACCTTGCAGACCTGGCCAGGTGATAGCTTGATTGGCTCAATATAGGAAATCGCATGTCGATTTTTGAAACGAGCACGATCCTTAGCGTCAACAAAGAAAGTCTGACCTTTCTCAGGCGAACGTTTTAGACGCACTAATTCTTCGATAAGTACTTGTTTTGCTTGCGGTAAATCAAGCGTGGCCGGTTCCTCTGCAAACAAGCCATCAAGGGATAAAGCCGAACCAAGAGCAATAGTAATTTCTGGGCGATTTGGAATAACGATCTCATGGGCAGTTAGTTTCAAGAGTTCAGCAAAAACCTTTACAAGAGTAGGAATAAAGGTAGTCGGCCCACCCAGAAAAGCTACTGGAGCTTCAATGTCTAAACCTTGCGCCAGTCCGCCTATTGTTTGTTTGGCCACCGAATGCAGTATAGAGAGAGCGATATCCTCTTTTGATGCCCCCAGATTAAGGAGAGGCTGGATATCGGTTTTTGCGAAAACTCCGCAACGACCTGAGATCTCATAAACTTGCCTGCCTTGGGAGGCGTAGGATTCGAAGGATTCCATGGGGATATTTAGCAATGAGGCCATCTCATCAAGGAAAGCTCCTGTCCCCCCTGCACATACACCATTCATCCGCATATCAGAAATGCTCAGCTCTCCATTTTTAGAGGGAGAGAAAAAGACAATCTTAGCGTCTTGTCCGCCAAGCTCAATGGCTACTCGTGTTGCGGGATGATGCTTATGGACAGCTATAGCATTGGCTATTACCTCTTGGGTATAGGGCAGACCTAGTACTCTTGCAACTGACAATCCGCCAGAACCACAGATGGCTGCACGTATGTAAGCATGGGGGAACTTTTGCTCCAACTGTTCAAAAAGATCCAGCACACTCGCTATCTGCTTAGCAAAATGCCGCCCATAATAGGAAAACAAACTTGTGTGAGTAAGAGCATCAATGGCCACAACTTTTGTGGTAGTTGAACCAATATCAATGCCTATATTGATACGGTCTATGCCTTTTTTCAGTTAGAATTCTCCCCTCAGATATTCACCAAAATAAGGAAACAAGAGTTCGACAAATCCTCGTTTGGGATTCGCTGACTAAATCAGCGATTTCTTAGGTGATTACAAATTTTATCAATTTTTGTTAATTGAGAATATAAAACCGGACGCTATTTTGTAGAGCCTAATGGTTATAGAACTCTATGGATAGCAATAATCACAGAAAAGGAGAGACCTTGTAGGAATCCACAGGCATATAGACAGCAAAGGAATTACTGATTAATCCATGTCACACGATTTTGCCTCAAGAATTTTGCCCCAAGCCTAATTTGCTTAGGGATTCGCTGATTAATTCCGTTGCGTGAATTTGTCGCACAATTTGCGCGTAGGTCGAAACCAAAAAACGCAGGAATAGCAGCGCTATTACGAGGTCTTTTTGGTAAAGAGATACGCCAAATGGTGCACAAAGTCGCGTAACATGAATTAATCAGCGTTTCCTTAGGTAGTAAATATAATAAGCTGCAATAATAAGCTGTGACAGAGAATAAAAAACGCGGAGATAAATGTGAGAAATCACTATGAGCAGTGAGCGGGTTGCTGCTAGGGCTGTAACCCTACGTCGCCACCAAGAATCCGATCCGGGTTTGCAGCTCATACGAAAAGATACCCTGCCTGTCGTAGCCGCTGTTCTTAGTGAGCATTTGGGCGGACAGCAGCGGGTTAGGACAGTTTCCGAACTATTGGAGTTGCTGGATGACGACCTCTCCGCTCTGCGGGATTATGGTTTTGACCTCCCTAGAAGCGCGCAAGAATATCTTGCGGACT
>Ga0082212_10011993_pt1 | contig 10945 bp, 8 predicted proteins | sample TergutNt197P3_FD_71548 | JGI IMG/M metagenome (GOLD analysis project Ga0082212, IMG submission 71548) | Neocapritermes taracua P3 segment gut microbial communities from Petit-Saut dam, French Guiana - Nt197 P3 | ecosystem: Host-associated > Arthropoda: Insects > Digestive system > Gut ...
TCCGAACCTGGTACACAGGGAACGCCTGCTTTTTGGGCAATGTCGCGGGCAGAATTTTTGTCGCCGACGAGCGCCATCGCTTTGGAGGTGGGACCGATGAATTCGTAATCGCAACTTCGGCAGACATCGGCGAAGTGAGCGTTTTCGGCGAGAAAACCGTAGCCGGGATGTACGGCTTCCGCTCTGCCGACTTCGCATGCACTGATGATCCGGTCGATTTTGAGATAGGAATCGGCAGATTTTGCCGGTCCGATGCAAACCGCCTCGTCGGCAAGATCGAGATAGGCACTGCCGCGATCCGCTTCGCTGAAAACGGCAATGGTTTCGATGCCCATCTCCCGACAGGCACGAATGACCCGCAGTGCAATTTCTCCTCGATTGGCAATCAGAATTCGCTTGAACATGGTGAAACATTTTACCCCGAAAGAAACGTGTTGCAATATCGGTTGCGCATCTCTTGGATGTCGATTTTCCTGAGGCGGAAGTGGTCGTCTTGGTGATGAACAATTTCGGAACGCACGAGCGACTGTGTTTTCGTCAATGGTGGTGGTGATGGATCGTCCGGCGATTTGTCGGTTTTTCAGAAATCACCCTTGCACCGATGGCGGTTGCCGCTCTGGGTGGAATCTTCTTGGGCTTTTGGAAGGCAACGGAGGTCGTCATGATTGCACTGTTTGAACCTATCTGGGAAGTACAAAACAAGCTGTTGTTCTTGGCGGTATCCATGCTCTACTTAATCTGGCAGAGTATAATCAGAGAAACTATCCCCGGCAGGTTTGCGATGTTCTTTGTAGTTTCATACGTCTTAAAACTGCGGACGAACCGGTCAATTTCGACGATTTCACGGAATGATGCCGAAAATTTCATTAGCGGTTTGCGTAAAAAACTGGCTATTTGCTCGGTGTCTCCGATGTTCTTATGCTCGTGTTCTTGCGGATGCGGAGCGGATATTTTCGGAGGATGCACAACAAAGTGCCGTGATTCAAGATTTGATTCCGCTCTTGCGGGAGTTCTTTGCGAATCGTTGATTTCTTTTATCGGCGATAGCCATTACGTGCTCTCGCCTTCTCCTTCCCGTCCCGTCGTCTCGCCCCTCACCCAAACTGGGGCGAACGATGGGATGGGGAGGGGAAGGCAGTCATTCTCCTTTTTGTTCGGAGTTGAGCCCCTCCCTATTGCGACCAACGAGTCGCAAGTACAATGAGTCTTGACCGAATTGGCAAGGGTTCGCAACGGAGAAGTGCCAAAAATAATTTTTTGTACTCGAAAAAATTATTAGCATAGCGGTTTGGCACGACGGAGTTGCCCCGTTACTACCGATAGATTCCACGTTGATATTGCGTTATAATTGACGTTGTTATGTGCGTGAAAATCGTTTAGTAGAAAATTTAGTAACAGGTTTCCGGCTTCACAAAAGGGGTGCTACTGACGTACAAAAAGTTTAACTATATTAACGTCGGTTTTGCCTAAATTAACATTCGGGCGGTCGATTTGGAAAAATTTTGATAAATTTTGCCAAATTTGCCCGAATTGCTACCAGAAGGTTATCGGCAACAACGCCAGGAAAGAGGACGCTTTCCGCGAGTCGAGCAGAGCCCGTAGCGGCGAACTCTGGTTCGTCAACCTTATTTTCACCTTATTTTTCTGACGAAACAACCTCAGTAGCCAGTCGGTATCCCACTCCATCAACCTAATTACCTTATTGAATCAGGCGGTAAATGAGGTAATAAGGTCAGATGTTTTTGGGGTCATCGGTGCTACTGAGGTTGTTTTGTTTTGTGAAATAAGGTGAAAATGAGGTTATGATTCTGTCTTTGTGCCCTCCGTGCATCCTTTGTGTCCTTTGTGATAAAATTTAACCACAAAGGACACGGAGAACTCACAAAGGACACGAAGTACTGGTTCAATCATCCGGTCGCTCCACTTCGTTGCGCTCACGGCTTTCATGTGATATAATCACTCCGCATGTCCAAGTACATTTTCGTTACCGGTGGAGTCGTCAGTTCGCTCGGAAAAGGATTGACCTGCGCCTCCCTCGGAATGCTCCTCGAACATCGAGGACTCCATCTTCAATTCCAAAAACTTGATCCGTACATCAATGTCGATCCCGGTCTCTTTTCTCCCGCCCAACGAGGCGAAGTTTACGTCCTCGACGACGGCAGCACTACCGACCTCGATCTCGGGCATTACGAACGCTTCACCAATTCGGTGTTGACTTGGAACAGCAGTTGGACGACCGGTCAGATTTACCAACGCGTTTTCGAGCGGGAACGGCAAGGGGAATATCAAGGCAATGCTGTTCAAGTCATTCCGCATGTCACCGATGAGATCAAACGCTGCCTTTCCCGAATCGGCGAAACTGGCGTTGATGTCGTTATCGTCGAAATCGGCGGAACCGTCGGCGACATCGAAAGTCTGCCGCACCTCGAAGCGATTCGGCAATTTTCGCTCGACATAGGCAAGGAAAACTGCCTGTTCGTCCACTTGACGCTGATTCCCTTTTTGAAGGCGGCGAAAGAATTAAAAACGAAGCCAACACAGCACAGCGTGGGGCAACTGCGGCAGATCGGTATCCAGCCCGACATTTTGGTTTGCCGAACGGAAGTTTCCCTCTCGGCGGAAGAGCGGGCAAAAATCGGCTTGTTCTGCAACATTTCCGCCGATGCCGTCATCGAAGAGCGGGACAAAGATGTCTCGATTTACGAAGTGCCGATGCGTTTGACTGAAAACAGACTCGACCAAATCGCTGTCGAAAAATTGAAAATCCAGAATGCCGAGCCGCTCGACTTGACCGATTGGCTGGAACTGATCGACCGATTGCGGCATCCTCAACACGAATTGACCGTTGCCGTTGTCGGCGAATATGCCAACCAGCACTGGGACGCTTACAAATCGACTTACGAGGCATTGGATCATGCGGGAATCCAACATCGGGCAAAAATCCAAACGCTACGGGTTGCCAGCGAAGATGTTTTGAAAAGTGATGTTCAGCAAACGCTCAAAAGTGTCGATGCGATTCTCTTGTCAGGCGGATTCGGCGAAGCGGAACTCGATGGAAAACTCCTGACTGTGCAAATCGCAAGAGAAAACAATATCCCATTTTTGGGCATCGGTCTCGGCATGCAATGTGCGGTCATTGAATTTGCTCGAAACGTTTTGCATTGGGAAGGAGCCAATTCGACGGAATACGACAAGGACACCGCTTATCCGGTGATTGACTTGTTGGAAAATCGACGTTCGTTTGCAATGCAGACGGATGGCATCAAGGTCGGAGCGAACACGACGGTGTTTCAGTCGGGCAGTCGGATTGCGGCGGCGTATAACAATCGACCGTTATCGGCGGAGCGTTTTCGGCATCGGTTCGAGTTCAACAATCGTTATCGGGAACAGTGGAGAGAGAGCGGCATGAAGATTTCGGCGGAGAGTCCTGATGGTCAGTTGGTGCAAGCGGTGGAGTTGCCGGAGCATCCGTGGTTTGTGGCGGTGCAGTATTATCCTGAATTCAAGTCGCAACCGACGAAGACGCATCCGCTCTTTTCGGCGTTGATTGAGGCGGCGATAAAGACGCGTGCCAGCATTTATACCTCACTACGCCAATAGTTGTACTTTTTTAGATTTTGAAACTTCGGAGTCATAAGCGTTTCGAGTTCGGTTTTGTAATCGGTTTACATACTCTCATATCCAACGATTTGCGTATTGCCGAAATTTTTTAATCGCTTCTTCTCTTAAAAAAGCATTGTCCAGATATGTTTGTAACTCTTCTTTTCGTGATTCCAATTTGTTTTTGAGAACTCCTTCCGACCACTGAAAAGCAGTCCATCGATATCCCCAATCCGAACTGCCGGAGACCTGCGATAAATAGTGTTCTGCAAAAATTGCTTTTGCCCCTTCCCGAATGATTTCGTCCTCACACTCCAAGAGCGGAAGCGAAGCGAGGTAATGCTCTGGCTCATCCAAAGATGACGGAAAAAGAAAAATCGCCGGAAGAATGTCTCCTTTCATCACTCTGGAAACGTTATGATGCGAAATGTATCCATCAAAAGGAAAAATGAATGTGATAAAAATGACCGCAAGTACCGACCAAGTATAGCGATAGAGCAACCATCGGAGTCCCTTGGAAAGAAGAACCATTCGCATCACTATGATAATTCCCAGTACGACGGCAGTGGAACCGAGGATTCCATAGATTCTCAGTCGGGATAGTCCGTTGAGGTCAATGTAAATGTAAAGCCGGTTGTAAACCGCCAAAGCGAGGAGGAAATTCAGGGCGATCCAAACCATTGCCAATCGCCGAAGCGTTTGAATTCTCGGATCAAACAGTGTTTTTCCTTGAAAGACGGTGCAAAGAACCACGGTACTCAAAGCGAGAGCAAGGGTCAAAAACCACGCCCCATTGTGCATGTGCTGCGAATAGTTGAAACCGGCAGGAAAATCACGAGTCCAGTTCTTTGCAAATTCAAAAAACAGATAAATGCCGAACAGAATAATCAAGGAAACGAACGAATTGAAATAGGCGTAGTACAACAGCGTTTTTTCCTGTAAGGGAGGAAATGCTGTCGACTCTTGCGGCGATTCTGTTTGGGATGGATTTTCGGGTTCCGAATACCACATATCCTGAAAGAGATGAAGTGCCGGTAGGTTGCGCGAACGCAATGCTCCAAGCATGATCCAAATCACCGCTACCCAAAGAATCATTTGTGGTACAGTGGGAAGCCAATCGGAAAAATTGCCGATCCAATCGATGAAGACGTTCCAATAGACTTCGATTTTTTCCTGCAAGTCGGGATTGGCAAAAACAAAGATTGTGCCGAAGACACCGAGTAGAGCAATCGGCACGAAGACAGCGGCAACTCTTGTTGGTGTAAAAACCTGTCTGATACTTTTTTGCTGACGCAGACATTGATAATAGTCCCAAATGTTAAGCGGAGAAGCGACAAACCAGTTGGTCAAATACGGACGTAATTTCCTCAAACAGAGCGGCACCCCGGCTTGCAGTGCGGCGAAGAAAAAAATGACTCCCAATCCGAGGAGAAAGGCGATTTCGTTTCCGCACCAGATCAGTTTCAGCGAAACGAGCAGAGCGAGTCCGCCGAACAGAAGCGTTTGCCAAGTCCGCACTGGTTTCGCCACACCGAAACAAAACAAGAAGGGCAACATGCAAACGAGCAAAGCGAGTCCGGCAAATCCTGCTCCGTGATAGATAGTGGTGTCCGCCAGAATGACGGCGGCGAGCACTGCCGTCGGTTCCCGCCAGGTGAATTGCTTTTCTTGTACTGATGTTTCGTCAATCGCAGACATTTTTTCTGTTTCCCGCGGTTTGATTGGCGTACAGCACTTGGGGCAAAATGTTGCGTCTTCTGCCAATTCGTTTCCGCAATGCCCGCAAAACATTTTCCGTCTCCTTTGATCATGCGTGAAAACCAGAATCAGTCTATCAAAATAGAGTGCGATGTCAAGAGGAAGGCATCTTGTGACGCTGTACCGCCTAAATCGTTCATGTGATATAATGATCGTCGATGATTATGAAAACACCGAAAATTTATGAGAGGTGTAGCAAGGATGTGATTGAATTTCGTGAGACAGACCTCATTTTGGAAACGGAGGAGTTACCATGAGAACAGACCACCTTGTACGTCTTGAAGCAATGAATGCGTTGATTACCACTCTCGGTACCGTAGATGCAGAACGCTTTATCAGCATGGTCAAGCGGGATACATTTGACTACACCGAGTGGCAACGCAAATTGTGGAACAACAAAAGCATCGAAGAAATTCATTTACTGGCAACCAAACACGAAAAAACGAAACAAAACATAAAATGACCGAAACGCAACCGAAACAATCGCTCAACTTCATCGAGCAAATCATCGAAGAAGACCTTCGCACCGGCAAGCACGACGGCAAAGTCGCCACCCGATTTCCGCCCGAACCGAATGGATACCTTCACATCGGACACGCCAAAAGCATCTGTCTCAACTACGGTTTGGCACAAAAATACAATGGCACTTTCACGCTCCGATTCGATGACACCAATCCTTCCAAAGAGGAAACCGAATACGTCGAGTCGATCATCGAAGATGTTCAGTGGCTCACCGGCGACAACTTTTCAGGTCGAGTTCGCTACGCTTCCGACTATTTCGAACAGATGTACCAATGGGCGGAGGAACTCATTCGGAAAGGCAAAGCCTACGTTTGCGATCAAACGCCGGAACAGATGCGGGACAACCGCGGCACACCGGATAAGCCGATGACTCCCAGTGCCGGTCGGGAATTTTCGCCGGAAAAAAATCTCGAACTCTTTCGGCAAATGCGGGATAGTAAGTTCAACGAAGGGGAACGCACGCTCCGGGCAAAAATTGACCTCGGTTCGCCGAACTTCAATATGCGTGATCCCGTGATGTACCGGATCATCAAGTCGGCGCATCACCGCACTGGCGACAAGTGGTGCATCTATCCGATGTACGATTGGGCACACGGTCTCGAAGATTCCATCGAAAACATTACGCATTCGATCTGCACGTTGGAGTTTGAACATCACCGACCACTGTACGATTGGTTCATCGAACAACTGGACAACATTTGGCGACCGCATCAGTACGAGTTTGCCCGGCTCAATTTGACGTACACCGTGATGAGCAAGCGGAAACTGTTGGAATTGGTCAAAGGCGGACTCGTCTCCGGTTGGAGCGATCCACGCATGCCGACGATTTGCGGTTACCGACGGCGTGGATATACACCGGAAGCGATCCGAGCATTCTGCAAAGAAATCGGTGTGGCAAAAATGAATAGCATCATTGATGTTGTGAAACTTGAAAATGCGATTCGAGATGACTTGAACAAGCGAGCAATGCGCCGGATGGGCGTTCTGAAACCTGTCAAACTGATTATCGACAATTACCCGGAGGGCAAAACGGAGCAACTCGAAGCGGTCAACAATCCCGAAAACGAAGCGGACGGAACACGTTCCGTACCGTTTTCCAAGACGTTGTACATTGAGCAGGACGATTTTATGGAAGACGCTCCGAAAAAATATTTCCGACTCACGCCGGGTCAAGAAGTGCGGCTCCGTTATGCTTATTACGTAACCTGCACGGGCTGTGTGAAGGATGCTTCCGGCAATGTGATTGAGGTGCATTGCACGTATGATCCTGATACTCGCGGCGGTCAATCGGCGGATGGTCGGCGGGTGCAGGGAACGATTCATTGGGTCAGTGCGGAACATGCTTTGTCGGCGGAAGTACGGTTGTACGACCGGCTTTTCACGAAGGAAAATCCTGATGATCCACAAGACCCGACGGATTATAAGGAATACCTGAATCCGAACTCGTTGGAAGTGATTGTCGAGGCGAAGTTGGAACCGAGTCTAGAAAATGCAACGGCGGCGGATCGGTATCAATTCGAGCGGATTGGATATTTCTGCGTGGACTCGGTGGACTCCAAGTCGAACAAGTTGGTGTTCAACCGCACGGCATCGTTGCGGGACTCGTGGGCGAAGATCGAAAAGAAACAATAATTTAGCCGATATTCCATAACATTTCTTAATTATGAACATTCACGACTATTCCCTTGATCTCGCCAATCGGGCAAAGGCAGCATCGCTTCGGATGACCAGCGTGAGCGGTGCACAGAAAAACGCTTGGCTGGAATGTACCGCACGTCTCCTCGAAGAAAAGAGCGGATTCCTTCTCGCAGAAAACGAAAAAGACATCGCCGCCGCTCCCGGCTTCGGTCTCACTCCCGCCGAAACGGATCGCCTTCTGCTCAATCCGAATCGACTCGGTGATATTGTTACCGCTCTCAAAGAAATTGCGATGTTTCCCGACCCGATTGGAAGCATCATCGAGTCGACGATTCGCCCGAACGGTATCGAAGTGCAAAAAGTACGTGTGCCGCTCGGTGTCATCTTTTTTATCTACGAATCCCGTCCGAACGTAACTCCCGATGCAGCAGCGATTTGCATCAAAAGCGGCAATGCGGTCATTCTGCGCGGCGGCAAAGAAGCGATACATTCCAACGCCGCTCTTGCCGACTTGCTGATTCAAGCCGCCGAAGAGACCGGTCTGCCGAACGATGCCGTGCAACTGGTGCGGATTCCCGACCGTGAAGTGGTCGGCGAACTGCTCAAAATGCCGGAACAGATTACCGTTACGATTCCTCGCGGCGGCGAAAGTCTCATCCGCCGGGTTGCCGCCGAAGCCACGATGCCGGTGATTAAACATTTTGCTGGAAACTGCCACGTCTATATTGACCAGTTTGCCGATCCCGATATTGCCGAAAAGGTGTTGGTCAATTCCAAGTGTCAACGGATGGGCGTTTGCAATGCGGCGGAGTCACTGGTGATTCACGAGTTGGCAACTCCGTTGTTGCCCCGCTTGGCAAAGGCATTGCTTGACAGAAACATTGAACTGCGGGGATGTACCAAAACGTGCTCGCTGATTCCCGAAGCGGTCAGAGCAACGGAAGCGGACTTCAAAACGGAATTTCACGGACCTGTCATGTCGGTCAAAATCGTTGATTCGCTTGCGGAAGCGATTGAACATATCAACCGATACAGCGATGGACACACGGAAGCGATCATCACGAAGGATGTGCAATCGGCAAGGCAGTTTGCATCGCAGATCGACAGTTCGGCGGTGATGGTCAACGTCAGCACGCGTTTCAACGACGGCGGACAGTTCGGACTCGGAGCGGAAATCGGAATCAGCACCGACAAGTTTCATGCTCGCGGTCCCTGCGGTATCAAGGAATTGACAACGTATAAGTATATCGTCTATGGCACTGGACAGGTGCGGGAATAAGAACTATTCCGAGCAAACAGGCCGGGAATGACGGTGTTTTTGGCAATCTTGCACGCCCACTGGTGAAAAAAGGTTGACATTTGTTACGAACTGGTGTAGACTAGGTCACGTAGCAGAGTTTTTTTTGCAAACCTTTTACCATAAGGAGCCTTTATTATGACCAACCATCGGAAACAAATGTCAAAATGGAGGGGGGGCAGTTTAGGCAAGCCCGCTTTCACCCTTGTCGAACTTCTCGTCGTCATTGCAATTATCGGAATGTTAATTGCCCTTCTCTTGCCTGCCGTTCAGGCAGCCCGAGAAGCTGCAAGAAGAATGCAGTGTGCCAACAACGTTCGGCAACTCGCTCTTGCCGCTCAAAATTTCCACGATACCTACGGTGAATTCCCGACTGCACAGCGGCAACCCAAAATCAAAGGCGGAAATGCGAATATCACGTTGGCGAACGGCAACAATAGTGACGGCGGTGATATCCAACGTATCAGTGGATTGGTAATGCTCTTGCCGTTTATCGAACAAGGTAGTGTTTGGTCAAACGTTACCGCACTCGTTGATGCGGCAATTTCAATGAGCAATCCCGGTTTTGCCCAACCGTGGGGAGAACGTACTGCTAACCCTCCTGACGCAGGTACTCTTGGACAAAGCCCCCCGCATAATCACGAAAGAAGACCGGGCGGGGGGCTCAATGCGTGGAACAACCACATACCGGCATTCCGATGCCCCTCAGACGGATTCAATACAAGGGATAGGTATGTGACCAATTATCGCATGAACGGCGGAGATTGTGGCTTGACCTCTTCCTGGGGCGATGGCAACGTGGTTCATCGCGGAGTATTCGGCAACGGACGTCTTCGAGTTCTGACGATGGGTTCCATCTCGGACGGCACATCAAATACCATGATGTATGCTGAAGGAATTGTGTCGGTGGTGAATAGTAGTCTAATAGCAACCGGTGTTGCGTGGGGAAGACCCGTGCGGACATGGGACGACAGACCCGTCGTGCCTTCCGACTGGTTGGCGTACAAAGGACCTAATAAGACGATCACCGGTAATCTAGCGACGAATGGCGACCAAGTGCCTGGCATCAGATGGAGCGATGGACATAACTTGTACACTGTCGTTTTTACTATTATGCCGCCGAACGGCATTACAGTTGCTTACAATGAGGAGTGGGCAACGCCGGCTGTCAGCAGTAGGCATCCGGGCGGTGCAGCGACCGTGGCTGTTGATGCATCATATAAGTTTGTTAACGACAGTGTCAGTACGTCCAATCAAAGCGTTATGAAGAAATCGGGCTATGAGAACACATGGGGATTGGATCTGGCATTCGATTTTTTACAAGGCGGCGATGACCCTCGAAAATACGGAGGTGTTTCTCCTTACGGCGTTTGGGGAGCATACGGCACAGCCAGCGGCAATGAACCCTCTCCGGCATTTTAACTTTCGCCAGAAAATATTATCCTCCTTTGGAGGAGTACCGCAAAGCGGCGTGGTGGTCTCTTTTTTTCAAACCACCCCGTCATTTTGGCTCATTTTGGCGCACAAAAACACTACTCTTTAATATGCTGGGGAGTTGTGAATACTTCAATTTCAAGCGAAAGTCTTACCGTACATCCCACCACCACACACCGTCGGGGAGGTCCAACGTGATTTGTTTTTGTTTCTGCGCAATTTTTCCATCCTTGTCCGGTTTGGCATGTTCTTTTTCCAAAGCCTGTTCCGCTTCGATCACAATGCCGCCACCGACCGGTGCAACCAATGTTCTGCCAATCATACGCGAACCAACCACCGCTTCGACCTCTTTCGGTGTGGTGTACGTTTCCAATTTGTACTTCTCTTCGTTGCCGAAAAACTCCATCGACCAGTTGGATTTGCCGTAGAAATCTTCCCGTTGAATGTGCGCTGCACAAATCAACATGTCGATCCAATTTCGGAGTTGGGCAAAAACCAACGTTTGCCTTGCAATCTGCGGATAGTTTTGCGTGAATCCGCGTGTGAACGCTCTACTGCCGCGGTCCAATTCGCCAAGCACCGCCACGGCATTTCCCTGCGCATCCAAGAGTTCGTTTTCGCCGACTAACTTGACTCCTCTGCCGACCAGTTGCATGCCGGTACGGTCTTCCGTGACCAGAACGGAATCGTAGTCGG